>Ga0209958_1000085_pt1 | contig 311401 bp, 268 predicted proteins | sample ThiBio_inoc_plan_FD_183942 | JGI IMG/M metagenome (GOLD analysis project Ga0209958, IMG submission 183942) | Wastewater bioreactor microbial communities from Cape Town, South Africa - Thiocy_inoc_plan (SPAdes) | ecosystem: Engineered > Bioremediation > Thiocyanate > Unclassified | place: South...
GTTCTGATGTGGTTAACATCCCCTACCTGGTCTCAATTACAATAATTAAGACCAGGTTGGGGATGTTAACCACATCAGAACGCATCAGCTTATCGGCTCTCTCGAGGAACCATACGGTCAGAAACACCATTTCTATTTCCTTCAGATGCAAACCATTGTAGTAAATAAGGTTCGGCATCAGCATCGTAAAGATCCCCGCCATCCGGCCGGCATCATCGCCAAAATTACGCTGCGCAAGCCTGTACACCACAACCACCATATAGGCCGAAAGTAATGCTTTTATCAGACGGGGAAAAAGCACCTCACTTCCCAGTATTTTGTACAGCAAAGTCAGGTAAAACGAATATCCGGCATCGGAAACACCACCGCCCCCCATAGCCACCAAGGTCTTCCAGGCAGTAACCAGCGAACCATTGCTGAGCCATTGCGCTGTTCGGTGATAACCTAGCGAATCGGCCGCCGAAAACTCAAAGGGTCTGCCGGTCATCGTTTGATAGAGCAAATAGCTGAAAACGACCCAGACCAATCGGATAAGTAGCGAATAGGCAAACAAATCCTTCACGAAACGCTTTTCCTCCCGATCGACCCACTTCCGGGTAAGCAGATTACCTGCAACAAAAAAAGCGACTACCTGGATACAGCCCATTAAAGCCCAGTGAACCGGGATGATGCGATTAAAAAAAAGTAACGACACCAAGGCTAAGCTGCCCAGATAAAAATAGATCGCCTTGGAGGAGTAATAATTAGGGAAATAATAATTCATGGATGGAGAAGAGGTTGATATACCGATTGAATTAACTGGTTGATGTGCTCCTGAATGGAAAATAGCTTGCTGGTTTTTTGAGCTGTTGCTGCTTGTTGCGTCGATGATGTAGTGGTTATTAAGTGCCGAAATTGCCTATAAAAATCATCTTCATCTTTTGTTTTATATATACATGCCAACTTTCCTTCCTCCGTAATTTCTTTCATCACTAGCCAATCGTTAACCAACACCGGCACACCAGCTGCCAATGCCTCGACAACAGCAATGCCGAATGTATCATGCTCGGAAGCATAAATAAAGATGTCCGCTTTAGCCAGAAGCTGCGGAATATCCGAACGTGAACCTAAAAACACGACTTGCTGCGTCAAGTTGTGCTGCTGCACAAATTCCACGCACTGCCCGTAACGCCATGCTTCATCCTCCACCTGCTTACCTGCAAACAACCATTTAAAATTGACCCCTTCCTTTTTTAACCGAAGAGCAAACTTGCACAACGTAAGCTGATCTCTTACCGCGTTGAAATTACCGACCGAAAGTATCTGGATATCACTGGAAATAGGCTTTCCATACCTCGGGATAAACTTATCCATATCAATACCGTTATATACCACTATCTCCTTCTTCGTGAACGGTCGATTGTACGTTCGCAAATAATACTCCCTTTGAAACTTACTTACATATACATTGGCCGAGGTCAACCGAATCGACAATCCGATTAACATTTTAGTGGCAAACGGACTGTTCAAATCAAATCCATGAATCGTTTGCACCACCTTTACCTTCAAAGCAGCACAGGCTATCGAGGCCAGAACAGCATCCAGCGATTGCACCGCATGGATGATGTGAATCTGATGCTGTTTCACCAATCTCCGCAAACTGTACAAATAGTGTAACGGATTTCTTCTAATAGGCAAATGCAACATCATGGCACCGCTTGCTTCAAATTCCGTTCGCAGGACACCCTCTTTCCGATAAATGCCAATAACCTCAAATTTATCCGCTGACACCGAACGAAACACATCCAACATCAGCGTTTCAGTTCCGCCCCTATTGAGAGAACCAAAAAGATAGGCTACAGTCATCGGCGAAGTAATCCTTTGACGTTCGAACCCAACTTCAGCACAGCAAACCACCAGCGGAGCATAGCTGGAGACAGAAGGTTATAATAAACAAAATACTTCCTCTCATGTGCACGCCAGTTGATTGCATTTAAAATCCGGTCCACATCTTTGGAATTCTTTTTTGAAGCATAATACGGCATTAATCCATAAAGCGCCAACCTTTGAAACAAGAATTCAAAATCCTTATTTTGCATAAGTTCTGAAGGATAAGAAACAAACAGCATATGTTCGTTGGGCTCGTACAATCGTGGACCTACCGCCCGGTGTGCCCTCTCTACATCCTGATTGTAGTAGGCCAATGGTACATTGATATAAGCTACCGGATATTGGGTTGCCACCTGCGACCAGAGGTAAAAATCTTCCCCCAGCTTAAGGTGCGAAGGAAAGCCCTTAAACGCCTCAAAAGCAGTCTTTTTAATAATTGTAGCCCCGGTCCAAAGAGGCATCCACAACGTTTGAGCGTACACCTTAAAATAATTTATCAAGCCTCGCTGAAACCCCTCATGCACTCCAATATTGGCTTGAATAGGTCTTCCCTTTTTCACTTTATAATAGCTGCTTCCGTAAATACCCGCTTCAGGAAATTGCGCTATCAGCCTCTTCATCTCTTCAAGGTAAGTAGCTGCCCACCAGTCATCCGCATCCAAAAAAGCAATGTACTCGTATTGGGCCAATTGCACGCCGTTGTTACGAGCGGCCGAAACACCTGAGTTATGTTGCCGAATTGCTCTCCAACCTCCGAAAGAAAGACTCAGTTCGCCCAGCATTTTTTCAGCAATGCCGAAACCATCGTCCGTCGACCCGTCATCAATGATAATCAACTCAAAGTCCCGGCAGGTTTGGGCTGCCACCGAACGAATGGCCGTCTCAATATACGGAGCTTTATTGTATAACGGAATAATAACAGAAAACATATTAGATTCGATATTCATAAGAGAAAAGGATCGGATGTAAGTATAATGGTCCGAAAGCGACCCATCACCTCCTATGCAATGAACAGATTACAACGCTTCAAAGCCAGACTTTGATATACATACTCCATTGGAGAAATCATAGGTTTCAGCCAGGCGATAATAGTTTTGTTCCCAACAATAATCCTTCCTAAATCCATTTTTTTTATAAATCATAAAATGCAGATAAATATATTCGGCACTGTTCTTTTTATTGATTACTTTTCCATTTTTATAAAACCATGTCTCGGAATCATGTCGGAAGCTTAATCCATCAGGATATAAGATGGGAGTCGTATGTTGCTCTTTAAAATAGAGTCGCTTGCTTTTAATACGGCAAACAAAGTTAAAAATCGGCGTTATCTTATAATATAAGACCCAGGCATCTCTCCAATTGAATATTTTCCGAATCACTTTTGAATAAAATTTAGAAATATAACGTACCTGAGGATACAATAACCAGGTAAATTCTTGTTCATCCAACGCGATCATTTGGTCAGACTTCAATTTCGGTTGCCAATCTTTAATTTTAAAACAAAGATGAGTATAATAATGGGTGTTTAGAAATAGGGATAAATGGCCTGAAAGCCGATCGGCATGTGTTGAGAAAACATCATATTTATCAAGCAAATCGGGCGTATAGAACGATAAAATATCACCCCATACCACATCAACATCTCCGAATCCCCAAAAATCAAATTCCTTTATCAACTCGGAATGAAGAAAGCCATAGAAAGGTTTTAAAGCACATAACTTATACGGATTTTGAGGTTTAAAATCGATTCCCAGGCGATCGCTCACATACTTGCAATAATCAAGAAAAGCATAACTTTGGAAGTGAAGATTTGCACTTTTATATTCTGGTATTTTACAATCAGTAAAGAAGAACCAATCGATACCTGTATTGTGTGCGCACGAATAAAAATATAAATCAATCCAGTCCGGCCACTTGCCAAAATAAGGAATTAGTATTGCTATTCGTTTATTCATTATCACAAAGTTTGAAATTCGCAACGAAGAGTTATTGCTTTCTGAGCATGAATATTCCGCAAGCATGCATACAACCACACGTTTATACAAGGATAATTGTCATCGATACTACAATCATTATTCTTGCATAGACTCTTAAACGTCTTATAATCTTTCCTATACCAGCGAGTCCATCTTTTATATAGCTTTTTTGATTTAACAAACATAACCAATTATTCAATTTTAGAGCCGTGACAGTGCTTTATGATTGTATTCTAAATTCTTATCCAACTGAAGGGTATCATTTCGGAAACATACCGATTCATACTATCCTTTGTATACCAATGTAGCGGGCAAATCACTAATGGCGAACTATTCTTATTCAACCAGGCTCCCCACCAGCTAAAACTTGAATTAGCTATGATATTGTGTTTACACAAACTCATCAACACCATATCCTTATAACTATCGGCACCTGAATTTCCATTTACTATTTTATAGGGCAGGCCGGGCTTGAATTCCTGCTCCACCCAGTCGAGGTCGTTTGTAAAAACATATAAAACAGGAGATTCCACTTTTTCTCTTATCAATGCTATAGCTCGTTGATAATAAGCCGCTTCCGCTGCACCAATAAAATTACTGCCAAGGTAATCGCCACGTCGGATATGCAGACTTACGGGTGTCTGTAAACTCCCAACAATTTCCTGAGCGATATCAGACTGATAAAAGCTTTTGTCCTTCAACTCAAACAGCGCTCGAATCCGTTCTTCAAAACCGGAGAAATATCGTAAATTCATCCAATGACCCATAAAATAGTACCTTCTGCTGGTATCCAAGTGTTCAAAATGGATGCAATATTGACTGGGAAACCGCTCTGTTATCAGTTTTGCCGGATGAACTATCCGCCTTAATTTATAATAGATATAGGCCGTATATTTCTTTTCCAATCTGTAACGTGCCACCGAAAAAGGCATAAATACTTTTGTACTTGATTTATCTGCTACCCTATAATCTCCTGTTTCAAACACCTCCATATCGGTTTGTAAACCCGACACAAAATCGTCATTCATGATGTCAAACTCTACCGGAATATTATATTTCCATTCCAGCACCTTCCCAAATGCATATTGAAACATTTGATTACCCAAGCCGTTTTTTATCCCTACTATAATCATTATCGTTATTCGGATTATCCATCGTACACCAGGGAACGAAACTTTCTGAAGTATTTTCTGACAATATAAAAATCAAAATAATAAAGTTGATAATAAAGTTTTAACTTTCTATTCAACAGCAATTTATAAAGGATAAACAAATCCAGGCTTCTTATACTTTTTTTAAAATTATCCCAATCTATCTGAGCATAAACAAGCTCTAAACGGTCATTGAGATTCCATACGTTTATCATATTAATTAAATGCATCAACTCAATACTCACATTTTTATATAAAAGCTGCTTAGAGATATTCTCTATAGGGATAAAAAAACGAAGCAAACTATTATTTACACGCACAATATCGTGAATTCTTTTTATTTTGGATTGTTCGCTGAACACCGATTGTGTTATACTTCCCGCTCTGATCCGGTAAACATATAAAACATCGGAAATAACCTTAACCCTTTTTGCATAATAACAAGCTAAGGGTGTAAACAGGTTATCCTCGTGATAAATACCTTCTTCGAAGAACAAACTATTTTTCAGCAGATATTCTCTTCTATACAAACGCAATACCGTACATACAAAATGAAATTTACGACTTACTGATGCATATTTATTATAATACTCCCAGCCGGTTAACACAGGGTCGTCCATCCCCGGATCCGGCGCTTCGGCAGTTCCATCTTCGAAATACCTGCGACCGTTGAAACAAACCAAATCTTCGCCCTTTTGCTTTTCGGCAAGTAGTTTGAAAGTATCCGGTTCTATCCAATCGTCACTGTCCAGAAAAAAAACATAATCTCCCTTGGCTGCTCTTATCCCGGCATTACGGGCAGCGCTCAACCCCTGGTTTTCCTGATAGAGCAACGTGAAGTTGGTATGGTTGGAAGCATATTCATCCAATATTGAACTGCTGTCATCGGTAGAGCCATCGTTCACACAAATTATTTCAACATTCGTGTAGGTTTGACCTACTGCAGAATCCAGGCACTGTTTAAGATACGCTTCTACATTATAAACCGGAATTATGACACTAAACAAGATGGGAGTCATGGATTAAAAACTTTCATACCAGTCCCACCTACGATCATCTTCGGCAATCTTGCGAAGAGCTATCATCGAACAATTCAACTTCTTGGTCAACACGGGATCCAATACACTCGCATCAAAAATTTTAGGCCGCATTTTTACAGGAAGCACGGCTGACAATACGCTAAAAAAACCTGGGATGAACCGATTATACAAAAAACTCTTCATGCCACCCGGCGTGGGCAAGCTCACAGTTCCCAGCATCTCATAACATGGATAAGTAAGCATGTAACGAACAGCTTTTTTTATTCCCTTGAACGACACATCGTCAATTACAATAACGCCTCCCACTTTTAACAAGCTATTGAGATAAAAAAAGTCGAGCAGGGTATGATCAAAAGTATGCCAGCCATCAATAAAACCAAAATCATATTTTTTACCCTCCGCAAGCAGTCGCGGTAACGCAATTTCGGATGGCTGTTCGATTAACTCATAGAAATCAACTCCGGAACGCTTCAGATTTTCAATCCCAATACCCGACCAATCGGTGGTTTGCATCGGATCAATAATAGTGTGATGCTTTTCATGCTGATTCCCTAGCGCTTCGCAAATAAACAACGATGAAATGCCCATGGCACAACCAATTTCGATCGTATTCTTAAACTGATTTTCGCGAATAATCTCTGCTATAAACCGACCTTCCTGAAAATCGATATTCGACGATAATGTATGTTTTTTACCCTGTGAATCGGTAACTTGCTGTGTAGTAAAGATTTCAGAAATGAGTTTATGAATATTCATCCTAATTATTAATGACATGAACCAGTTTAACCAATTGACGAAACCGTAATTTTGACAACAGATACCAAGTAAAATGGTGTGTTGAAACTACAAAGTGAAATACTTTACCTGCAAGAACCCGGTTTAATTTCGTCTTTAAAAGCCGGTTATCAAAAAAACCGGCTTGCTTATTGGCCTGTATCAGCGTATCAATCTGTTGTTTCATTACCCGAACATCATCGGTTGTTTGGGGCGTCTTATCCACAAACTGTTCGAAAAAGCCGGCTACAGACGCTGACGGTAAAGTTGGAACAGATGATGCCAAATATTCAAGTTGGATTTTTCGTATGCATTCAGTTGCCTTGCGATCTGTTTTGGGTACCTGCGTATCATGTATCCGGTAGTTATATAAAACATCCGGTAAATTCACCAATTTACAAACCTTGACGGCTCTGGACCATAACTCATAGTCCTCGGCAGGAAATGCCTCTTGACGATAGGTTAACTCATGATCCAGAAACAAACGCCTTCTAAACATAGAAGATGCGTGCAGAACAGGCGAATAAAACAACATTGTAATTTTTATAGCTTCCGGATGATGCTCTCGAATCCAAACTTCTGAGTGTTTCCCGAATAATTGCATGGCTGTAGAACACAACCCAACGTCAGGATGGGTATCAAGAAAGTTAATTTGAACCTGCAATCGATCGGGTAAGGATACATCATCCCCATCGAACCGGGCAATGTATTCTCCACGCGCTTTTGCCAGACCGATATTCAAATTATTCGCAATACCGATATTTGACGCGTTCCGGTGATATCGTATCCTGGAATCGTTAAAGCTCAATACAATCTCTTCGGTCCTATCCGTCGAACCATCGTCCAGAACCAGCAATTCAAAGTCTGTAAATGTTTGGTTTAACATACTTTCAATCGCTTCCCGAACATAGAGTTCCCCATTATAAACCGGCATTAATACCGAAATCCTTGGATGAATCATTCACATTCTTCAACTTGTAATACAACCGGTAGCCAAAATAGAATATTAAAACAGCAAAATGATCCTTAAAAGCTTGCTTTATTATCTTCGAATTGACTTCTGACGAAAAACCAAACTTTCGTTGATATTTAACCCATTGCTTCGCCCAACTGAAATATTCACTCAACCTGATTGGCCTGTTTTCCCTGAAGCGTATATAGCTAAGAATCCGGAAACCCTCTAAAAAACTAAGGCCTTTTTTTTCAGCTGTAGCGGACGTGTTGGTATCATGCATTCTGTAATTGCTGAGTGCTTTATTGACACACACCACATTACCTTGCAAACAGATCATAACATACAGCAACCAATCGCCACATAATTTCATAGACTCGATTAAACGATATTCGGTTTTCATGTAGGATTCACGGTGGATTAAGGTCATACTTACGTTATAAATCACGTTAGCGTTGATAAGAAAACGGCGAACATACTCTTTTCCCTGAAAGAACTGTGTCGCATTGGTTTCATTCATTTTCCAGGCTTCTTCACCATTCCTGTTTATATACTTTGCCAACGAATACGCTAGCACAACTCCCTTAAAACGATCGACCACACTGAGCATTTCTTCAAGAAACGTCAGCTCGGCCCAATCGTCACTTTCGGCAATCCAGACATATTCGCCTTTAGCCAGGCTCACACCTAAATTCCATTGAACAAATGGGCTACCACTATTAACTGAGTTAACAACCCATTGCGATACTTTAGGATGATGCTTATACCTGTGTAGAATGGCGATACTTTCATCGGTCGAATTATCGTCCAGCAGAATTAGCTCAAAATCCTGACAGGTCTGATTTAAAATACTTTCAATTCGCTGTTCAAGAAACTCAGCGTGATTATAATTGGGAACTATAACAGAGACTCGAGGCATTACGAACTTAAAACTTTCTTTTTAAACGATTTTATTTTCAAGTAAAAAGGAAGCAAACCATACTTGTCTAAACAAACCATACGTTTTTTAGAACCCGACAACTCGGCCCAACTTCCTGCATTGTGATGAAATAACACTTCAAAATTCGGATTAACTGCATCTGCGTATCCAAAAATACCTGTTTCAAGAATCAGCATATTTCCTGTCAGCACCTGTCGAACATCACGGTATTGAAATCCGTACTTTACGGCTTTATTGGCCAGTAAACCATCAATAGCAAAACCTTTGAAACCGGACGCAGGCAGTTCCCATGTCAAATAATAATCCAAACAATCTCGGAGCAAAGCGTTATCGCGGACCGTCCCTAATACAGAGGACAATAAACCAAAATAAGGAACAAACGAAGCCGGATTCTTCAGATGGTATCTTTCATCCAAATAACTTTCGCTGTATTGGTGGAATTCTTTGTATGTTTCTATCGCAGTAAACAAATGATAATTCAAGTATTCGTTGAAATCGCCAATCAACTCAACATCCGTATCCAAATAGATCCCACCCTGTTGTGTCAAAAAATAACACCTGGCAACATCGGAAACATAGGCGTATTTTTTTGCTTTATACGCTTCTCTACTATACGAACAAATATTAACATCAAAATTCTTCTCATTCCATAATTGAAATTTAAAATCCGGGAGTTTCTTTTTCCAGTTCCTGATGTTCTTTTTATGGGATTGGGGGATGGGACCTTTACCAAACCAACAGTAGTGAATTATTTGGGGGATCATAAACGAATAACTGGTTCAGCCTTGTTCAACTTTTCTTTAAAATCGGTTTCGATGACATCAACATCTTGTAAATACTGAGCGCCTAATTCAAGCTTGTAATTTGACTTTGAATACCTGGCCTTATACATCTGATAGCGGCTAATCAAATATTCTTTCCCCAAATATTTATAATGCAATAATTTCAGGGAGTTATCACTATTGAATTTAACAATACCCCATGGATAGCAATAATGCGATCCTGCCGTGAAATTCATTTCGATTATTCGTTGAGGATTGAACAGCAAACATTTATTAAAATCCGGATCGGGCCATCCCTGTCGGACCTGATCTGCCAATCCTGAATTTTTGGTGTAGTTTGGAAATATTGGAGAGATCATATTATATCCTTCAGGTTTGAATATCGTAACCCCAGCCTTTAAACTTCGCGCGATATAATCGTCCATATGCTCGTGGTACATTAATTCATCCACATCGCAGACAATCACCAAGTCGGCTTTTCCGCGTGATTTTTTCCAGGCATTGTTTCGGATCTCCACTAATTTCTGCTCATCGTAGGTACCAGAGGTATCAAACTGAATAAGCTCCACCTGATTGTACGATTGCAGATAATCAAGTGTACCGTCGTCGGAATAATTATCGTAGAAAACAAACTGATCGACAAACTTGCTGTAATGATCAACCATAAACGGTAATATTCTGACTTCGTTCCAGCAAGTAGCATAACAATGTACGATCGGGCGTCGAATACGATGCTTCCTTTTATAGGACTTTAATCGCATCGAATAAAAAAACATCAACGGCAGATTGAAGGTAATCTTCAAAACGGCATAGAAATAATACCAATTTGAAACGCCTTCGTCTTTTTTTAAGATATTTACATAGTGTTTAATCTGCTGGTATTGAAATCGAATTCTGTTCATTTGATAATTTAAAATGTAACCCAGTTGAACCGTTCAGTAATGATTCCACCCGGATATACTTTTTCAACTTTATGGCCGAGCCAATAATTTGGAGCGTAAACCGTAGCATCAGTCTTTTGTGATAAATAGGCTGCCCACCAGGCAAAACTGCTGTTTGCAATGATGACAACATCGGCATATTGAATAAGCTGAAAATCGACAATAGCTATGTTCGACTCAAAACTTACATCCGGATACATACGAAACTCCTCTCTTACCGATTCAATATCATCTCCGACAACCAAAATTTTATACTGTTCCAGGTTGCTAATCATGGAAAGAGCTGCGTGATAATACCGCATCGGGAGAGACACATCAACTCCTCCTAACCCGTCATACTCAACATACTGATAATCTGTACGTCTGACATGAACAACAAGCATCTTATGCGTGGTAAGGATAGTGTGGTATTTCGCCAGAAATACTTCCTTGTATTCCTTTTTGATAGCGAAAGCTCGTTTAATTGCCGGTTCATTATCTTTAAAATAGCGGTCGGATTGAAAAAAACCTTCGTAATAGGTTCGATTCTGTGCAGGAACAAAAACGGCCCCATCTTCGTCCGTTATTGTCTCTTTGATGTAAAATCGGATTAATTTCCGACAAATTCTTTTAAACTGTTTTGTTCTCCAACAATCTGTATAAATAAAATTTGTGAACCAATCGGTTTTAAAGTACAGTAATTTATAGGGGTAATAAGGTGTACTGAGGAAAGGTATAAAAAAAGTTTTGAGTTTTTTTGCCTGTGCCACAGCAAATGCGTATTGAAACATTTGATTACCCATTTGGCAATGGAGGGAGAATAGGATCATGGCTTAATACTTATTTAATCCAACACCTCTGTCTTAAAACCCCTTTGACTAACTATCCCGATCATCATCGTGTTCCGGTAAGTGCTTATATTTTCTTTTGCAGAACAAAGATACCGCAACCATGATTACAACCACAGCTGGAATCAATTACTTCATCCGACAATTGAATGTTCTCGTTCAAATCTCCATTATCATCTACAAATGAAAACGAAATAATATTGAAGTCTTTTGTTACCCATTTATATAAATAGCTTAAACTAAATATCCTATGTGCATTAAATTCAATACGTTGTATTCCCATAGGCACCGAAAAATAGAACATACCATCTTTTTTCAACATTTGGGTAATTTTTTGAAACCCTTTTAAATGTCCATTTGGATCTATATCATCGCCATATCTCCCTAACCCGAAGTGTTCCAACGCATGCAGGCATGAAATAGAGTCGCAATAATCAATATAATTAAAATTATCCGACATTAAATCGGCCCGAATAAAGGATATATTCTCAACCTTTGAATCTAATTTTCTTATATCAAAAATTTCAATTGGTCTAAAAACAGCTACATGAGCTATAAATCCATCAATTCTCGATCCTATATCAACGTGTTTCGTGGGTTTATGAGTATATATCTGCTTAGCAACAAATAAATCTTGATGAAAATACGCACCATTGGCAACTCCACTATCGTCAAATTTATCATTCAAACAAGGATAATTATCTGCAATTGGAAATTCTGACTGTACGCCCGATAATCTTTTAAAGGTATTAAAGTCTCTTACATACCAAGCGTTTTGCGATAATTGCTTGGGATGTTTTTTTATATGTACGGTATACAAATTAAACAGGTTGATTTTCATATAAAAAGACGTGGAAAAAAGTGTGTTAATCGTGTTGAATTCTGAAATAGCCATCCAATAACATAGGCCCAAAAAAATCAGGAGCTGTTTCACCTGTTTTGTAAAAATTACCTGATTCCACCTTTATTTCACATGCATTGGAAAGAAGATCAAAAGTGTCGCCTCTTCCGTTGTCTGCTGATATAGTATAGGATAATAAATAGGTACCTGCATTTAACGCAAATTTAGTAACTATACATTCGAACACTCCGGAATTAGCAGACACATCGATTTTATCGCCAGTCAGCCGGTTATGAATTAAAAACAAGGGCATATCATTATCATCTGCCATAGAAAAACTAACAGTAACGTTTTTATAAACCTCATTAGTTAATTTTTCATACGATAAACATATTTTAAAACCCTGGCCGGAAGCTACCGAGGACAGAGGGATATCTGTAAGTGTTTTAAGTTCTATATTCGTAGCTTTAATTAACTGATTGCCTCGTCTGTCTTTTCGTTGATCTAACGGAATCGCTAACACGGATTTCATCGACATCAGATAATATGCTATACTATCGTGAATATCACCACTATACGACACTTGACCATCTTTCAGGACAAGCCCCTTATTACAGAGCGTTTTTATACTCCCCATATTATGACTCACAAACAACACCGTCCTCCCCTCTCCTTTACTCACATCCTGCATCTTCCCTATCGCTTTCTTCTGAAATTCGGCATCGCCTACGGCGAGCACTTCGTCGACGACGAGGATTTCGGGGTCGAGGTGGGCGGCGATGGCAAAACCGAGGCGGACGGTCATACCGCTTGAATAACGTTTCACGGGGGTATCGAGGTAACGCTCTACACCCGAGAAGTCGACTATTTCGTCGAGTTTACGGGTGATTTCGGCCTTGCTCATGCCCATGATGGCGCCGTTCATGTAGATGTTGTCGCGACCGGTCATCTCGGGATGGAAGCCGGTGCCTACTTCGAGCAGGGAGGCAATGCGGCCCCGGGCACGGATGGTGCCGGTGGAAGGAGATGTTACTTTGGAAAGGATTTTCAGGAGGGTGGATTTACCGGCGCCGTTTTTACCGATAATACCGAGTACGTCGCCTTGTTCGACTTCAAAATTGATGTCCTTCAGGGCCCATACATAGTCGCTCTGGCCACGGTGAGCGCGATCGTTGGTTTCGCCGATCTTCAGGTAGGGGTCGTCCTTGCCCCGGATATTCATCTGAAACCAACGGTTGAGGTCGTGCGAAAGGGTGCGGGTGGATACAAGTCCCAGCCGGTATTGTTTAGATATATTTTCAAATTTAATGGAGGTTGGCATGTCGACGTAAATAGGTGCGGCTTATTAGCTATTGGAGTAAAAGCGGCAATAAAAAGTGATGGTCAGCCGGTTCCCCGGCATAACCAATTGAGCAAGGCACGGGGCGAAAAACTTGACAGCTGATTGCGCCGTGCACGGTAATACAACAGGGGCGATACTATCGTGGTGGCTGGTTTTTCTTTCACCGTACGTGTTTGATGGGCCAACGCCAGGTACTGCTGAGCAGCATGCTCGATATTGAGTTCCTGCAGCGCGTAGGCACGCAGGGCCGGTCCGTCGGAAGGACGATATTTACGCAATTCGTTTTCAAACGTGGCTTCGTCCATTTTCCTGCGACTGCCCCGTCCCGAACAATTGTAACGGATGCTGTCGACTACAGTGGCGGCGTCGAGGTAGCCATCGCCGAGCGCTTCGCTGTACCTGCGTTTATCGAACGAGATGACCGTACGTCCGCAGGCCATTGCATCGTACAACGACCGGCCGATACCCACGACCAGATCGGCCTGATTGATCAGATCTTCGAGATGCCATACATTGTCGAGCTTCTTGTCGGCACTCAAATAACGGATTCCGTTGCGGCTGCACACCTGATGGATCATCGCGTTGGCCTCGTCGGACTGGCAAAGCGAAAGTACGCAGCCGAGTCGGTCGTTCAGTTGCTGCCGGGGTGCAAAGCGCCGGCAATTGATTCCATTCTTGATCAAGGTGGAATCGATGCCTTTGGTTTGCAGATGTTCATGCACTTCCTGCGTCACACTCACGTAGGCATCGGCAAATTTCGAAGGTTGCTCGAGCGTGGGTAAAGTGCCGTGACAGGTTTGGACCGTAAAGCCCTTCCGGTGTAAAAACTGAATGGTGGTTTTATGATTGGCCAGTATCAAGTCGTAAGTCTTCCGGCTTTTAAACCGTATGCCCGATTCTTCGAGTTTTTTCGACACATAGCCTTTTGTATAAGTAAAATATTCAACCTGATGTCCCAATCGCACCATTTCCTCCGCCAGGGCAAAGGAATAATTTTCGGTCCCTCCCGTACGTTTCAGATGATGATTGGCAATTAGTATATTCATTTAGTATTCAAAGCACAGCCGCGTCGACCCCACACCCATGGCGCCAACCGGCTGATTGTTAACGCCATAAACCTTCCGGTATTTTATTCATCGGTTGAATGAGTCAGAGGTTTGTGGCGATTGAAATTAATAGCAAAGATAGTCTTTTCTTTAATTTATAAAAGTGTTGTTAACATAAAATTACGCAGGTAGTCAATCCACTGTCCCAAATTCAGGAAAAGACGCATCAATAATCACACCGTATCCATGAAGCTACGTTGTACCTTATTGAAAACAACGATTCCCACTGCCAGTAGCACCACCATAAAAACAAAGCTGTAGATCAGGTGATTCCAGTCGAAAGTACCTATTCCCATAGTAGCTACCCGAAAAGTTTCGACAATCGAAGTTACCGGATTGAGGGCCATGAGGGCCTGCCTTTTTTCCGACATCGTACTCAGCGGATAAATTACCGGGGTGGCATACATCCAGAGTTGCACAATAAAACTGAATAAAATGGTGAGATCGCGGTATTTGGTAGTCATCGACGAGATGATGATACCGAAACCGAGTGCCAGTCCCGCCAGCATCACTACCAGCACCGGCAACAGCAGGAGATAAAGGGTGGGCGCTATGGCTACCCCTGCGATAAAATAATACAGGTACACTGCCACAAAAAGCAGGAACTGGATTCCCATGCGCACCAGATTGGAGGCGACGGTGGCCAGCGGAACGATGAGCCGGGGAAAATACACCTTCCCGAAAATCCCCTGATGAGTGGTGAAGGTAGTCGATGTTTTGTTGAGACAGTCGGCAAAGTACTGCCAGGTGACAATACCGGCCAGATAGAACAAGGGTTCAGGCAGACCGTCGGTTGAAATCCCGGCTATACCTGCAAACACAATCCTGAACATCACCGTGGTAAGAACAGGTTGTATAAAAAACCAGGCGGGTCCCAGCACCGTTTGTTTGTACTGGGTGATAATATCGCGCTTCACAAACATTGCAAATAAGTCGCGGTATTGCCAGAGCTCACGAAAATCGACCTCAAACAGACGATTTTTAGGTTTGATAATCGTAGTGTATTCCAATTGTTAATTATTTAATTATACTTTGTAAAACGACCCGATCGTTGATAATTAACACATAAACTCCTCCGCTTCTTTCAGGGTTTCAATTTTCCCTACATCCATCATCCGGTAGTTTTCCTGCATGTATCCTATACAGGTGTTTGCTTTCAGACTTTCGAGGTAGAAATCGGTGATCGAAAAGCGCTCGGGCCATGCGTCCATCAGGTTAAAGATCTCCGGCGAAAGCACCTGAATTCCCGAAAAGGCCAGCTTTCGATACCGGCCGGCATCTTGCAAATTTTCCGGTTTCACCTGGCCGGTTTTCAGGTTGGTCCAGGCTCGCAGGTGCATATCATCGTCGAACAGGAAATACCGGAAGGTCTCCCGCTCGCTCACTACAAGGGTAGCCAGCGGATTGGTACGTCGGTGTTGCTCCACCAACGCTGCAATATCGAGATTGGAAAGAATATCGACATTATGAACCAGAAAAGGTTCGCCCGTATCGAGCCAGGTACGTGCCTTTCGTATTGCCCCGCCCGTTTCGAGCAATCCATCGGTTTCGTCGGAAAAATACACGGGAATACCAAACGAATGGTTTGCCTCCACATACCGGACTATTTGCCCGGGGAAATGATGTAAGTTGATCACCAGTTCGGTAATGCCACCTGCGACCAGTTTATCGATTACATGTCCGAGCAATGGTTTACCCGCCACCGGCACCAGCGCTTTGGGCATGGTATCGGTGAGTGGCTTAAGGCGTGTACCCAGCCCCGCTGCAACTATCATCGCTTTCATTCGGTTTCCTTTTGTCGGTGGATAGCTCCGAAAACTTCTTCCTTATTTTGCTCCCGGTGGATAAGGTGTACCTCCACCCCGAATTCCCGGTTGATATGTTCGGCCATTTTTTGCGCCGAATATACCGAACGATGTTGTCCGCCCGTGCAACCGAAGCTCACCATCAGGTTGGTGAATCCGCGGTCTTTATAGCGCTTTACCGAGGCATCCACCATCGCGTAGGCCTGGTCGAGCAAGCTCAGGATTTCACCGTCTTCTTCCAGAAATTGAATCACCGATTCGTCGAGCCCCGTGAAATGAGCATACCGTTCGTATTTCCCGGGATTATTGACCGCGCGACAATCGAATACAAATCCTCCTCCATTTCCCGAATCATCGTGCGGGATCCCTTTTTTATACGAAAAGCTGTAAACCTTTACGATGAGCGGTTTGCGCACCGCCACCTCGCGGTATTGTTTCAACTCACACATTTCACGGAGTACCTTCACGAGGTAGGGATAACCCGGAAGCTCGTCGCGCAAAATGACGCGCAGATTCTCCATGGCATACGGAATACTTTGCAAAAAGTGCGGTTTCTTCTCGAAATACCCTCTGAAACCATACGCACCCAGGACCTGCAAGGTGCGGAAGAGGACGAAATGCCGCAGCTGCTCGCGAAAGTTTTCGGGGCGGGCCACCAGTGCAAGGTTCCCGAGCGACGAGGGGGCGATGTCGGTGGTATTTTTTACCCCTTCCATTACTTCGGCCAGCGATTCGAGGTACACCGTCAGTAATTCATCACGTAGTTCCTCGCTGTATTTCGCCTTAGCCTGCCACAGGAACGAAGCTACATCATAATGCAGCGGCCCCTTTCTTCCACCCTGGAAATCAATAAAGTAAGGTTTATCGTTATGAATCATTACATTCCGGCTCTGAAAATCGCGGTACATAAAGGTGTCGGTCTGCGAGCGCAACAGGATAGCTGCCAGTCGTTGAAAATCGTCCTCCAGACGATCCTCCTGAAAATCGATGCCCGAAGCTTTCAGGAAATTGTATTTGAAATAATTGAGGTCCCAAAACACCGACCGTTCGTTGAACGCAGGTTGCGGGTAGCACACCGAAAAATCGAAATCCCGTGCGCCATTCACCTGAATAAGAGGCAACAATCGCATGGTTTCGCGCAGCATTTCCTTTTCTGTTTCATGAAAAACACCGGTTTTACGCCCTTCGGCTATAAAATCGAACAGCAGGGTATTGCCCAGGTCTTCCTGGAGATAGAAGCGGCCGTCGTGCGAACGCACCAAGACGCGGGGAACAGGCAGAGCTTTCGCAGCGAAATGAGCCGACATGGCCATAAAAGCAGCATTTTCTTCGATCGAAGTACCCTCGACTCCGATTAAAGAGTATCCTTCGGCCGTCAAACGGAAATAGCGCCGGTTGGACCCCGACGCCGATAATTCCGTTTTAGTATCGGGCTTCAGGCCTGTTATTTGTTGAAAAAGCGATTCAAGCATAAAAATGTTTTATTTCTTTAGAATTGTTGCCGACGAAGGCGCTACCCACAAAATAGTATCGTTCACCACTCCCATTCCGTTGAGATTAATCACTCCGTCGTGTGCCACCACCTCCCAATCGTTTTGAGGAATTACCACCCGGGCTGTGCTGCGGTTACCATTAAAAACTACCAGGATATCGCGCCACGAATCGCCATTCACATTCCCGTTGAGCGTATACGCCACCACATTGGGCGAGGCCGGGGTATCGAGAAATCGAAGGTGTTGCCGGACCATTTCGCGGGTAGTGAGCCGGAAGGCCGGATGCTCCCGGCGCATGCGAATCAGGTCGCGGTAGTATTCGAAAACATCGAGGTGGCTCGTTTTCTGGTCCCAATTGATTTTGTTGATCGAATCGGGCGACTGATAGGTATTGTTCACTCCTTTTTTGTCGCGGTACACCTCTTCGCCGGCATAAATAAAGGGTATACCCTGCGAAGTAAACACCACGGTCTGAGCCAGTTTATTGAAGCGTTTCAGTTCCTGTTCGGTAGCACCTTCGGGCATGCGCGACCGCAGCTTATCCACCAGGCACATATCGTCGTGACACGACACGTAGTTGATCACCTGTACCGGATGATTCACGTAATGCATCTTGGTATGCACCGCTTTCGACGCATCGACCTGCGGATGTTCGACTCCGCCTGCCACCGCAAACTTCACAGCCTCCTCCAGACTATCGGTCCCTGCCACAAACCCGGGAGTCGTATTGGTCCAGTTACCTTTCAGCACGTCACGGATATCGTCGCTAAATACGGCAATGCCGTCCATTTTGCGGGCATTCACCTTTACAGCCCTCTTTTCTTCAGCGAGAGGCGAACCCGAAGCGGTCCAACCTTCGCCATACACCAAGATAGTCGGATCTACCTTATCGAGCGCGGCCCGCACCTGGTTCATGGTTTCCACATCATGAATCCCCATCAGGTCGAAACGGAAACCATCCACCTTGTATTCGTTTACCCAGTGCAGCACCGATTCGACAATGAATTTACGCATCATCGGCCGTTCGGAAGCCGTTTCATTACCGCATCCCGAAGCGTCGGACCAGCTGAGGTCGGCGTTGAATCGATAAAAATAACCCGGCACCAACAGGTTGAGATGCGAATCCTCGCCTGTGAACGTATGATTGTACACCACATCCATAATCACGCGGATTCCAGCCTGATGGAGCGCCTGCACCATTTGCTTAAACTCACGGATGCGGGTTGCCGGATCGTAAGGATTGGTAGAGTAACCCCCTTCGGGGACATTGTAGTTCAGCGGATCGTACCCCCAGTTGTATTTATTCTCTTCCAGCTTCGTTTCGTCGATCGAAGCATAATCGTAGGAAGGCAACAAATGTACGTGCGTCACACCCAGCTCTTTCAGGTGATCGATCCCGGTGGCCTGGCCGGCCGTATTTTTCGTCCCTTTCTCGGTAAACGCCAGGAATTTACCTTTGTGCTGAATACCCGAAGTGGGCGAAATGGAAAAATCGCGCATATGTACCTCGTAAATCACGGCATCGGTCGCATTCTCCATGGGCGGACGCCGATCGAGTTCCCAGCCTTCGGGATTCGTTTCGTTCATATCGATAATGGCCGCCCGCTTCCCGTTCACACCCACAGCTTTCACCCACATACCCGGAGTTTCGCCCAGCCAGTTGTCGCCTACCTTTACCTGGAAGGTATAAAACTTGCCCTTCAGATCGCCGTCGACCTTCAGTTTCCAGGTGCCTTTTTCGGCCCGTTTCATATTTTCCACCTGCACTGCCGCACCGTCGAGCCCATCGTCGTAAATAAGCAATTTCACCTGATCGGCTGCAGGCGACCACACTCTAAAGCTCGAAGCCTGAGGCGTATAGGTCAGTTCCAGGTCGGTACCTTCGTACACGGGATATTCATCGTACGATTTGTACTCCGTTCGCCCGCAGGCAGTAAGCATAGCGACCGTTGCAAGCGTCGCCCACAGCAGTTTGGTTTTCATAAGCAGTTTCAATTATGTTCAACACTCCGGTTTTTATTTTGCAATGCAAACTTACATAAAAGTTACGACACATTGCTCACCCCGGGGGTATAAAACGAAGATTGAATTTCTAAATCGTTTGAAATGATGCGCTCTTTCGTTTCCTCTATCCCGAAAGCCTGTTCTCCGTTGGTTGTTCCGGCACCGCACTTAGCATTACGGCCGTAAATGGCCTCCTCAGCAGTGGGGTTGAACCGATACGACGGCAAAAAAAATGATTCAAACCGTATAAACCGTTCCGATCGCCCGAAAGATGTATACAATTTGAATCATTTATACGGAATGAATCCTTTATTTGATCACCACATTTTTCACCTCCCAGGTAGCAGCAGTAGCGGTGGTACTAACATATTTAAACGCAATCCGTACTTTCGGTTCGCCGGCAAAATCGTCGAGCGAAACAGCGCCCGATCCGACAAAGGTCCAGTTGGTTCCCGGCGGATAAACAGGAACACTTAACTGCGACCAGGCTGCCGTCGAAGGAGCACCGGAAGAATAAGTGGTCGACAGCCACACGGTTACAAAATCGGCAGCCTTAGCGCCGCGCAGGTAATTCAGTGCATGTTCGAATGTCATGGATACGGTCGACACATCAGCCAGGCTTATTTCCGGCGATATCAACCAGCTTTCGGTGGCTTTATTGCTACCGCCTACAAAGGCCGACGCCACCATACCATAGCTGGGCGAGGTAGTCCATACATAATTCACACCCGACGGAATAACCACATTTTGAATGGTAAAGGCTCCCTGACTATTGTTGGCAAAGCTTTCGCTGAAAATAGTCTTTACCGGCTTTGTTCCGCCGGAGGTACCATTTTCGAGGGCATAGTAGGAAGTGCTCCGCATTCCGGGCGCTCCGAAGTAAGCTTCGAGCGATCCGGCAAGCGTTACTCTTTTGCCGAGCAGCGATTTATTATCCTTCAGGTTGATACCGGTGCGCACGGCTCCGGCAGGCAACTGAATAGCCATTGTTTTGGAAAGATACGTACCCACCGTATCGGCAATCAGGATATTGGTCGCCTGCGTACAGGTGTCGGAACCAAAAACGTAGTTGGTAAAGCTTCCCGACCAGACATAACCCACGATGATACCGGTCACCCAGTTCTCGCCGGTTTGGTTGGCAATTGCTCCTGCCACGGTATACGGTTCGGCCTCGGTACCTTTGCCCCAGTTACGTTCCACGACCACTGCCTCGCCTTTGCGGACCAGGAAGTTTTTCAACTCCCACGAACCGGCTTTAGCCGTAGTCGATATGTATTTGAAACCGATGCGGATCTTTTTTCCCGCAAATGCCGTTAAACTAATCTCACCCGACGTGCCGAAAGTCCACGACCCGGGATCGGTAAAGGGCTCGGTAACCAGCTGGGTCCAGGCAGCAACGGCCGGACTCTGATCGTCGACAAAATTTTCGGACACCCAAACCGTAGCCTCCGTTGCAGGGTTGGCAAAATAACGCACTACATGGTCGAAGGTAAGCCTTGCTGTTTCAACGGCGGTAAGATCAATTTCGGGGGAAATCAACCAGGCCTCGTTGGCTTTATTGGCATTTTCGACATAGCCCGAAACATAGGCGTAACCATTGGAGTCGAAATGCCACATTTCGTCGCCCGATACATTTACGGCTTTAAAATCGCCCAGGTTATCGGTGAGCGTTGCCGAAAAAATCAGTTCCGATTCTTCATCGATTTTCACATGCGAATCGTCGAGATTGGAACAACCAACCAGCCAGAGGCTTAGAAAAAGCACGGAATATGTTTTAAATTTTCTGATATACATAGTAGCTGTATTTATTGCTGATGATTAGTTAAGCGATTGACGGTAGGCTTCGAATCCCTTGCCCAGGTCGTTGAGCGACCGGATGGTAAGCTGATGATAAATACTGGATGCGACAGGGCTCAGGTCGCGGTCGTTGTACCAACCAACGATAGCGGTGATATGGCCCCGGTGGTTGGACGTAGGTATCGGCTTGGTAGCAAACTTGGCATATTCGCTGGTCGACACGAATACCGACCCCGTACCATCCTGGATTTCGCGCGACTGCGGATAACCAATACCGTTGGTGGAGGGTGCAAAAATGAGTTCGGCATCGGTGAGACGAACCGGACGTTTTTGCGAGCTCGAACCATTACCGGTGAAAAACGCATTTTTAATGACTACCAGTTTGTTGATCATTTCATGACCACTGGTACGAATTTGTGCGATCGTCATCGTGTCGGGCCGGATAGCCGAAGGATCGGGCATACCATAAGGAATGATGTGTTTACGGGCCATCAGCTTAGGCATACGGCCCGGTTCGATCCTGTTGCGTTCAGAATTCATATAAAAAACTCCCATTTGCACCGACTGAGCGTACTGACCGATATACAAGTCATTACATACAACGGACACCCTTTGTCCCAGCGGAAACATCGCCGACAAACCACTTACATCAACAGAAAGTTTAATGGCCTGACCTCCTGGCATTTCTTCCTGAATAGTAAGGTACTTATACACATTCCCTTCCACATCGGTACTCGTAACGATCCCATTGATAACTATATCGGTGATCGTAGTATCTATCCGGCTTTTTGTAGCACTATCCAATGCTGCGTATGAGATCTTATTGGCAGAGAATAAAGATTCATCTGTGATGAACACTTTCTTCAATCGTGCTATCGAATAAGTTGAATCGATTTTTTCTCCCAGCAAACCCGACACATCCATCGGTTCAAACTCCACTTGGTTACAGGCAACCAGCGAAACCAAAAGGAACAGCGGAACTATCTTCTTTATCATATCATTTATCATTATTACATTTATCACTAAAACCGGTAACCTATGTTGAGGAACATATTGAATCCCCATGCATAATAATATTTATTGGGAAAACGATTCAGGTTCCCTGCATCGATGGCACCATCCACCAGAGGCAAACGAGCCTGCTGGAAACCACCTGTAATCATTTTCTGATTGTTGAGGATATTACTCATACTCAGGTTCACGTTGAGCGACCGGCGTTGTGGCAGGTAAATAAGTTTACCTATCGAAGCATCGAGCAGGAAGCCCCCCTGGAGTCGTTCCTGTGTTCCCAGCGCATCGATCATTTGCTGAGTAGTATATTTCATACGATTGTCCTCGGTAAAGCGGTTGGGTGCAAAATCGAGGTAGTTCTTGTCGAAATAGTTCAGAGTGATATCGGCAAACCACATTTTAGGGTGGAAATAGTCGAGCGTGATATTGGCGGCCAGTTGCGGACCGTTGGACAGATACAGACCTTTGGTCATAACGGTTTCGTACACATCGGCAAACGAGCCGTTCTCGGGACTCTTGATACCCATAGCGTTGTTGGTGTAGGTATAGTCGGCCAGGGTTCCGGCCATCGATACGGTAAAGCTGGTATTCAACACAACCGAAAGTCCTGCCTCCACTCCCATATAGCGTTTATTGGCCTGAGTGAGTGTGTGGTTGATAAAGGTGCGGTACTCGTCGTCGTAATAGCCCAACATATCGACCGCATTCATGATTTCGGTATGGAAACCCGAGATTCGTCCGCGAACGCCGGGGAAAGTAAAGGCGTAACCGGCATCGAAGCTGGTGATTTCCTCGGGACGCATGGGGATGGCCGAATCTTTAATACGTTGCGACACATACGAATTGGTCGATAAGGGCGCACGGCTCTCGCGCATGGCGTTGACCATAATACGGTTGCGTCCGTCGAATTTGTAGGTCAATCCTCCTTTGATGGAAGGATCGAGCGACCACCATGTTTTTCCTTTTCCGTACGACTGTGCACCTACTGCTACTGCGCGGCCGTTCTCCATATGACCAAAACGATAGAATTCGGTATAAGTCATTTTGGCGGCATAATGTACTTCCAGGCGGTCGAAATTCCATTCGTTCTGGATAAATACATTGGCATGCGTCAGGTTGATGTCGTAATTGTATCCGAAAATATCGCCTTCGCGGATGATGCGGTTCGGATTACGTACATCGTTCTGGATGATGTTGGGATTGGTAGGGAAATCGCGTTCGGCAAACTGGTCGATATCCACCCATTGGCCGGCACCCAGCAAGTCTTCCATGGTTTTGTAGTGCATCCCTTTCGACTTTTTGAATTCCACACCGGCTGTAAGACGGAACTTCTTTGAAATTTCGTTGGTAAATGTAGAGTTGAAAGCCAGTTCGGATAAGTTATTGTGCCGGCGTTCGACTGCATACTTGGCGTTACCGTCTTTGTTTTTTGCATTTTCGAGGTACAATTCGGCCCAATCGATCTGACGGATGGAAGGATTGTTTTGCCATTCGCCGGCAATGTATTTGCCCGCTTCGGTATCGGCTCCCCAGAAACTCGGCAGCTCCCGGTAATAGTCGGGACGCGGATCGGGAGCATTATAGAAGGTAAGCGCCGAATTGCTGTAGAGGCTGTAATGGTAAGCCAGCCCGGTGCGCAGGCGTTTCTGATCGTCGATTTTAAAATCGTGTGACAAAATCACCGTGGGGTCGAAACTTTTCACGATACGTGAATTCCGTTTCTTTCCATCCTGGTAACCCCAATACGAGTTATAATAAATCGATCCGGCCAGGTCGTACACTTCCTGCGTGGTGGCACTACCCTGAGCGCGCTGGGTAGGAGCGCCGAAGGTTACCAGGCTCAGGCTGTGTTTGGGATTAAACACTTTTTCGGCCGAAAGAAAATATCCTCCTGAATTGTAGAACGTTCCGTCCACAATCCCTTCGTTGGCCCAACGTACGACCCCCGAAGCCGTAAAGGCCCATCCGTCGGGACGTAAACCGGTGGCGTAGGTAGCTTGTGCACGGTACCGGTAAGCGCGGTTGGTAAAGGCAATACTGCTGCGTACGCCTGCTGCATAGGCCGATGCACGGGTATTGATATTGCTCACGCCCCCCAGGTTACCGAACGAAAACGAAGAGGATTGCAACCCGTATACATTTTCGCGGTTACGCATGGCATCGTTCAAACCGCCCAGAGCCGAATAATTAAAACCGCCCCGTTCGAGCGAATTGAAATGAACGCCGTTGATATAGGTGGTTTCGTAGTTGTTGTCGTACCCCCTCATGCGGAAGCGCATCGGCGAAAACGAGAAGCTGGCCTGCGAGATGTATACATCGCGATTGGATAAAGTGGTGGAAATATTCTGATCGCGCCCGTCGTCGTCGGTATTCAGACTCATTTCGCTGAGCTGAAGCACAATTTCCTGCTTTACTTCGGTGTTGATATCGATGCGCAGCGCCACATCGGGAATCACATTGACCGATGTCGCGCTCAGCTGATACTCGCGAATTTGCGTGAAATACCCGTTCTTGACAAAACGGATTTCGACCAGTCCCGGCGCCGAAGCCTCCAGGGTAAATTCACCCGATCCGTTTGTCAAGGCTGTGATATCCTGTTGCATAAGGGTAACAGAGACACCTGGCAGTGGCTGTTGAGAATCGGACGACACCACCTTCCCACGCACCATCACTTGTGCATGGATCGTCCCCATCAGGCCTAAAATGCTTAAAAATAGAATAAAAATTCGTCTCATAAATTTTTAGTGTGCTGACATTAAACACGTTAATGTCGATTATCAATTAATGTTCATTTTTAAAAAGGGGATGCAAGATACAACATTTTTTGAAATCAGCCAAAAGAATCGGACCCACCTAAAATGAGATTTTGTATTTCGAAGTTTTTTTCCCAATTTTGCAGACCATATTAAAATGAAACAATGAAAAAACTTGTTCCTATTCTTTTTACAGCCCTTATTTTCATGGTTGGCTGTTCGTCGGGCAAAATCGAAAAAGCACCTCCCGTCAACGTATCGGTCAGTCCCGTAGCTTTCTACAATCTTGAAAACCTGTTCGACACGATCGATCAGCCCAATGTAAACGACATCGAATTCACACCTCAGGGTTCGATGAAGTGGGGAACGATGAAATACATGGCCAAACTCGAGCGGATGTCGTACGCCCTGTCGCAGATCGCCCTCGATCATTCGCCCGTAGGCGCCGTCATAATTGGGGTCAGCGAGCTGGAAAACCGGGGAGTGCTCGAAGATCTGGTAAAGCAGCCCGCCATCCGGAACCGTTCGTACGAAATTGTTCACTACGACGGTCCCGACCGCCGTGGTGTGGACGTAGCCTTGCTTTACAATCCCAAATATTTTATCGTCACCAACAGTAAATCGTACCGGCTTCAAAGCCCCGACACCGCTTTCCGCACCCGCGACCAGCTCATGGTGAGCGGATACCTGCAGGACGAGAAAGTACACATTATAGTGAACCACTGGCCCTCGCGTTCGGGCGGCGAATTGCGTTCGCGCCCAAAACGCAACGAAGCGGCAGCGCTCACCCGTTCGATTGTCGATTCGTTGTTTCGAATCGAACCCAAAGCCCGCATCATTGTGATGGGCGACCTCAACGACGACCCGCACAACGAAAGTGTTGCCACCATATTGGGAGCCAAAGAAAACAAAGAAGAAGTGAAACCCGGAGAACTCTACAATGTGTTCTGGAAAACACACCGTCGCGGTATCGGATCGCTGGCCTACAACGACCAGTGGAATATGTTCGACCAGATCATCCTTTCGCACGAATTGGTGAATCCGGGCGACAAAAAACTGTATTTATGGAAAAGCGAAATATTCAACCGTGCCTTCCTCATACAACAGGAAGGAGCTTACAAAGGCACCCCTCTGCGTACGCATGCAGGAGGAGTCTGGCTCAACGGTTATTCCGACCACTTTCCAACCATCGTATATTTAATCAAAGCGTTGAAATAACGTTTCAATCATTTTTATGGAATACCCCAGTTCAGAAGGAAATCTTATTTTGCCGGAATATGGCCGGCATGTACAACAAATGGTGAATCACGCCATTACAATTGAAGATCGTGAAGAGCGTTCGCGTTGCGTACGGTCGATTGTTACAATAATGGGAAATATGTTTCCCCACCTGCGTGATGTAAACGACTTCAAACACAAATTGTGGGATCATGTGGCTATCATGTCCGACTTCAAGCTCGATATCGATTTTCCGTACGAGATAGTCGACCCCGGTAAACTCAATGCTCCCCCCGACAGAGTACCTTACCCGGCCAACAAAATGCGTTATGTGCATTATGGAAGTACGCTCGAGAAAATGATTGAGCGGGTGGCCGACTACGAAGAAGGCGAAGAGCGCAACGAGCTCATCAGGCTCATTGCCAATCAGATGAAAAAGTGTTTTCAGTCGTGGAACAAAGAAGTGGTGGATAACCGGAAAATCTTCACCGATTTAAAAGAGCTTTCGAAAGGAAAAATCGACCTCGACGAAGAGAATTTCAAACTTTCCGAACCCCGGGAAAACTACTACAACAATTCACAGAATAAGAAATACAATTATAAACAGCGGAAGAAATAACAAATATGAGTTCATTCCGGATCACCGGCAAACAAAAACTTTCGGGAGAGATTGTTCCTCAGGGAGCAAAAAATGAGGCGCTTCAGGTGTTGTGCGCAGTATTGCTGACACCCGAAGAAGTAATTATTAACAATATTCCCGATATCCTCGACATCCGGAACCTCATCAGCCTGTTGGCCGATATGGGAGTTGCGGTAAAACGGTTAAGTGCCGACAGCTATTCGTTTAAGGCCGAAACAATTGACCAGGAGTATTTTCATACCCGCGAGTTTTACACGAAGAGTGCGTCGCTCCGCGGTTCGGTGATGATAGTGGGCCCGCTCGTAGCCCGGTTCGGAAAGGCCATGATCCCCAAACCGGGTGGCGATAAAATCGGTCGCCGCCGCCTCGATACCCACTTCCTGGGAATCCAGAAGCTTGGCGCCCGGTTTACCTACGATCCGGTGGAGAAACTGTACAATATTGAGGCTGAAAAACTGAGAGGAAGCTATATGCTGCTCGACGAAGCCTCGGTAACCGGCACCGCGAACATCGTGATGGCTGCCGTGCTGGCCGAAGGAATTACGCAGATTTACAATGCAGCCTGTGAACCTTATGTACAACAGCTGTGTAAAATGCTGAACCGGATGGGCGCCCGCATTTCGGGAATCGGATCCAACCTGCTTACCATCAAGGGGGTACAATCGCTACGGGCCTGCAATCACAGCTTGCTGCCCGATATGATTGAAGTAGGAAGTTTTATCGGACTTGCGGCTATGACGGGATCGGAGCTCACCATCAAAAATGTGCAATACGACGAACTGGGAATCATTCCCGATAGTTTCAGAAAACTGGGTATTGTGGTGGAGCGCAGGGGCGACGATATTTATGTTCCCGCACAGGAGGAATATGAAATTGAATCGTTTATCGATGGGTCGATCATGACATTGGCCGACGCACCCTGGCCGGGGCTTACCCCCGACCTGCTGAGTGTGTTTCTGGTGATTGCGGCAAAAGCCAGAGGGAGTGTGCTGATACATCAGAAGATGTTTGAAAGCCGGCTCTTTTTTGTGGATAAACTGATCGACATGGGGGCTCAGATCATTCTGTGCGATCCTCACCGGGCGACGGTAATAGGCCAGGGCAACCGGCTGATGCTGAGGGCTTCGACCATGACTTCACCCGACATCAGGGCCGGTATTGCTCTGTTGATTGCCGCCATGAGCGCCGAAGGAGTAAGTGTTATTCACAATATCGATCAAATCGACCGGGGTTATGAGGCCATCGACGAAAGGCTGAACCGGATTGGTGCAAAGATCGAACGAATTGATTAATTAATTGTTATAAGTTCAATATATAAACCTCTAAAAAAGAACGGATATGTTAGACAAAAAGATTGTGGATCTTATTAATTTACAGATCAACAAGGAATTTTATTCCTCGTTTTTTTACATGGACATGGCCAATTATTACACCGATCAGAGTCTGAACGGTTTTGCCAACTGGTTTAACATTCAAACTCAGGAAGAGTATGCTCATGCCATGTTGTTTGTGCAATACCTTCAGCTGAATGGCGAGAAAGTGGTGCTGGAAGCCATTGCCAAGCCGATGGTTGAATTCAAGGATCATAAACATCCGTTGGTGGCTGCCTACGACCATGAGTTGATGGTGACCCGTTCGATAAACGATATTTACGCTGTCGCATTTGATCAAAAGGACTTCAAAACCATGCAGTTTCTCGACTGGTTTGTAAAGGAACAAGCCGAAGAAGAGCAAAATGTAGATGAGATGATCAAGCGTTACGATTTATTCGGAACCGATGCCCGCGGCTTGTACATGCTCGATCAGGAACTGGGACAACGTACGTATGCCCCTCCCACCCTCACCCTGTAAACGTATAAACTCTACACTGCAGACACCCCGGTAGTACTTGCACGGTTCATAAAACTCTCATACCATGCAAGTAATACCGGGGTGTCGTAATACAGGGATGTTTTATCCTGCAGGCGAAGCCCGGGTTACAATTTACCGATAATCTCCTGTGCCAGTTGATCGGCTTCTTCCATCGAACCTGCTTCGGAATAAATACGAATAATAGGTTCGGTATTCGATTTACGAAGATGTACCCAGCCATTGGGAAAATCGATCTTCACACCGTCGATGGTATTGACTTCAAACTGAGCATAGCTTGCGGCAACACGACCGAGTACTTCGTCGACATTAATGGCAGGGCTTAATTCTTTCTTATTTTTCGAAATGAAGTATTCGGGATAGCTTTTGCGTAATTCCGACACTTTCATTCCTTTTTTGGCCAGATGAGTGAGGAACAGGGCAATCCCTACCAATGCGTCGCGACCGTAATGACTGGCCGGATAAATAACTCCCCCATTGCCTTCGCCACCAATCACCGCACCGGTTTCCTTCATCTTCGTCACCACATTCACCTCGCCTACGGCAGCTGCGTTGTACTCCATGCCATAGCTGCGGGTCACATCACGCAGGGCACGCGTCGAACTCAGGTTCGAAACCGTATTACCCGGAGTGCGCGACAATACATAATCGGCAACAGCCACCAGGGTGTATTCTTCACCGAACATCGATCCGTCCTCGCAAATAATGGCCAACCGGTCGACATCGGGATCGACCACAAAACCAACATCGGCTTTTCCCGACTTCATCACCGCAGCAATTTCGGTAAGATGTTCGGGCAGAGGCTCGGGATTGTGCGGAAATTGCCCGTTAGGCTCACAGAACAGCTTTTGTACCTTCTTCACCCCCAAGGCCTCCAGCAAGGCCGGGATCGCAACCCCTCCCACCGAATTTACACAGTCGATGGCCACCGAAAAATCCGCCGCACGAATGGCTTCTACATCTACTAATTCCAGATCGAGCACGCTCCGGATATGTGCATCGGTATAGTCCTTACGCGAAAGTTTTCCCAGTGCATCCACTTCAGGAAAAACAAAGGCCTCGCCGGCTGCCCGTTGCAACACATCTTCGCCCTGGGCAGCATTCAGAAACTCGCCGCGCTCGTTGAGCAACTTCAACGCATTCCACTGACGGGGATTATGACTGGCCGTCAGTATAATACCACCAGCCGCCTTTTCCATCACCACCGCCAACTCGGTAGTAGGCGTGGTCGCAAGTCCAATATTCACCACATCGAAGCCCATACCCAATAAGGTACCGGTAACTACCTGATCGACCATTTCGCCGGAGATACGCGCATCACGTCCCACCACGATAGTCATCGAATCGGTTGTTTTATTATCACGAATGTGCATGGCATAAGCAGCCGTAAAACGCACAATATCCAAGGGGTTGAGTCCCTCTCCTACCGAACCGCCTATAGTGCCGCGAATTCCGGAGATCGATTTTATTAATGTCATAGCAATATTTATGTTAATAATTCTTTTGTATCTTGATTTTCAAATCGTAGCCGATCGGGGTAGCCGGACGATTAAACTGAGTGAAGCCAATACGTGAAAAAACAAGGATACTTGCTTCCGAATTGTGGCGTTTCATATACCCTACCGCCTCGTGCCAGCCCACACAAGCCTGAGTGAAGTCGAGGTAATTGAATTTGGAGGGATACTCAAAATCGGTCGTCGACAAATTAAAAAGCGTATCGGGCTTTGCGGTAAGCGTATATTGGATATAACGGGGAACAATCAGGTCGCCCGACTCGACCGTATCGTTGCTTTGTGTATCGCCTGCATTGGTAAGCCGGAAATACAATCCCGAAGGACTTTTATAAAACACCTTGGCAGGCCAGGGCTGCGAGGGCATCGTAGTAACCACCGAAATACCGTTGCGTTTTATAAAATCGGAAATGATCTTTTGCTCGGCAGCCAGTTCTTCGGCATAGGTTACATTATCGTCCTTACACGAACTAAGTACGAAACCCGCGAGCAAAACAGAAAAAAGAAAAATAACTAAAGACTTCATATACTAAAAAATTATCGAATATTGGCAATACTAATGACATCGGCAAACACTCCCGCAGCAGTTACACTCGCTCCGGCACCATAGCCCTTGATCATCATCGGGAATTCGTTGTAACGCGCCGTGGTAATCAGAATTATATTATTACTTCCCTGTAAATCGTAGAACGGATGCAGATGATCGACCTCCTCGAGGCCTACGCTGCATTTACCCATGTCCATTTTGGCAACAAACCTCCACCGTTTGCCTTCCGAGGCCAGACGCCGGCGCTTCGCTTCGAATTCGGCATCGTAGGCCGGCACATCGTTCCAGAACTCATCCAGCGAACCATGAAACAGGGCTTCGGGAATGAACAGGTTCTTTTCCACCTCTTCCTGATCGACCTGGTAACCCGCTTCACGGGCCAGAATCACCAACTTCCGGACCACATCCTTCCCGCTCAGATCCTCCCGCGGGTCCGGCTCCGAAAAGCCCGCTTCCTTCGCCATCCTGATCGCCTTACTCATCGGCACATCTTCGCTCAAGGTATTGAAGATAAAGTTGAGCGTTCCCGATAACACGGCTTGAATTTTCAGAATATGGTCGCCACTATTGATAAGACTGTTGATCGTGTTGATAATCGGCAGTCCGGCACCCACATTCGTCTCAAAAAGAAATTTGACGCCTTTCCGACGGGCGGTCTCCTTGAGTCGGGCATAATTGTTATAGGGCGACGAAGCCGCTATTTTATTGGCCGTAACCACCGAAGTATTGTTTTCGAGCAAACGCTGGTAAAGATGAGCTATATCGTCGTTGGCCGTACAATCCACAAACACCGAATTAAAAATATTCATTTCGGTGATTTCGCGGGCGATGGCCGCTGCACTGGCATCCATGCCCTGAGCATACAACTCGTCGCGGTAGTTCGTAAGGTCGATACCCTCGCGCCGGAACAACATTTTCTTACTGGAAGCTACTCCGACCACTTTTATTTTCAAGCCGTTTTCCTCCATGAGTTTTTGCTGCTGACGGCGAATCTGATCGAGCAGTTTCCCCCCCACAGTGCCAATACCAGCCACAAACAAGTTCAGCACCTGATATTCCGACAGAAAGAACGAATCGTGAATTACGTTGAGCGCTTTACGCAGCGACGAGCGATCGGTTACAAACGAGATATTGGTTTCGGATGCACCCTGTGCACAGGCAATTACATTGATACCATTGCGGCCCAGCGTACCGAAAAGCTTTCCGGCAATCCCCGGGGTACGTTTCATATTATCGCCCACGATGGCCACGGTTGCCAGATCGTCTTCCGAAAAAATATTATCGATTTCGCCCTGGGCAATTTCCTGGGCGAATTCGGCACGCAGCACTTCCACTGCCAGTTTACTGTCGGCATTGCGCACCCCTATCGAAGTGGAATTTTCCGACGAAGCCTGCGACACCAGGAACACCGAAATGCCGTTTACCGCCAGAACCTTGAAAATGCGCCGGTTCACTCCGATAACGCCTACCATACCCAAGCCCTGAATGGTAATGAGCGAGGTATCGTTGATAGACGAGATTCCCTTGATCGCTTTCGATTTCCGGTCGATTTTATCCTGGGAGATATAGGTGCCTTTGGCAGCCGGATTGAAGGTATTTTTGATCACTACCGGTATTTTCTGATGGAAAACCGGGAAAATGGTAGGCGGATAAATTACTTTGGCACCGAAGTTACACAGCTCCATAGCTTCGCTGAAACTCAGTTCTTCGATCACATAGGTATTGGAAATAATCCGCGGATCGGCCGTCATGAACCCATCCACATCGGTCCAGATTTCGAGCACCTCAGCATGAAGAGCAGCAGCCAGAATAGCCGCAGTATAATCGGATCCGCCTCTTCCGAGATTGGTTATAAAATTGGTCTGCGATTCGGTAGCAATGAAACCGCCACACACCGTGACATCGGGCATACCGGTGAAATGTTCGCGGATCAGCCGGTTGGTTTGCTCGAAATCGACCACATGTTTGTTGAACTGATGCACCGTTTTGATGAAGGTTCGCGCCTCGGCATGGCGTGCACCTTTTATTGCGTTGGCTACAATAATCGACGAAAGCGCCTCGCCATAGCTAACGATGGTATCGGTAATCTTAGGCGAACTATCCTTGATCAGGAAAACGCCCCGGAGAATATTCGACAGATCGGTAAACAGCTCCTGCACCGCATCGAGCGTACGGGCTTGCGTCATGGTATCGTCAACCACCTGGGGAATCAGTTCCAGGTGCCTGCGAAGCATGGACTTGTATTCGGTCAGGTAATTATCGTCGCCCGATGCCGCCATACCAGCCACTTTGTACAATTGGTCGGTAATTCCCGAAAGGGCCGACACCACGACGATGACCGGCTTAGAAGCCGATTCCACAATGCGTTTCACACTTAAAATACCCTCAACGGAACCTACGGATGTTCCGCCAAATTTCATTACCTTCATCTTGAGCTTGTATCGTTGAACGGTTAATATATCGAAGCGCAAAAGTAACGAAAAAACAGCAATAAACGCGACGGACTCTTCCTTTTTTAGTTAAACAGTTGCAAATCTATGAAAAATGTACTACTTTTGCACCGCATTTTTGCAATTGCTTTTCCTTATTTTTGGTCTCGTAGCTCAGCTGGATAGAGCAACAGCCTTCTAAGCTGTGGGTCGTGGGTTCGAATCCCGCCGGGATCACATTATGCATAAAACACTTAGCAGTTCAATATTGCTGGGTGTTTTTTATTAGTTCTTATATACATCCCCAAAAAGAGACTGCCTTATTTAAAGAGACTGCCTTATTTTTTTAAGACAGCCTCCTTTTATTAAACGTTACCAGCAACACCTATAGTTTGAATTTGTTATCAAATTCCATGGAAGACCAAAGGATTTACTTTTTAATTACGACAAACGATTCTGATTTGCCATCCTTTTCGATGCGGAAACAATAGATGCCCGAGGAGAGATCCAAAAGTACAGTTTCCTTCTCCTGTGTCAGCAGGTGGGAATATAGGAGCGCCCCGTTTGTACTGAATATTTGGAACCAACCATCTTTTGCTCCTTCCACAACAATTTCTTTATCGAAAGGATTCGGATACAACTTGACGCCGGACAGACTCAAGCGTTTTAAACTTGTGATTTGCTTTTTAACCGTCATACTACTTTCGTCGGCTTCGAAATTGTTGTTGTCGTAACTTTCACCTGGAATGGCATTCAGCACAATTCCTCCATTTTCTGCAACATAGCCCGGCAAATCGACCACAATCATGTAACGTCCGGCCGGGAGATTGTCTAACTGATAGCGTCCTTGAGCATTGGTTCTAAGTCTGGCGATCAATTCCCAATTGGCAGGATTTGCCACACGGTAAGGCGCGGGGGCAACTTGCGGACGACCACCTTGCGACTGCTGCAACCGTTCGCGATAGATGCTGACATTTACGTCCCGTATCGTTATTTGTCCATTCGATTCGGCGTCGTAGACGGTACCTGAAATAGTTATATCGCCTGTGGATATATCGGAAGGAATAGCTTTGGGAGTGTATCTCACCCGGGCACCTTGTTGGGTCAGGTTGATTTCGGTAGCATCTTCCCATACTCCGGCATTTTGATACCATCCGGGTAGATGTCCGGGCACATTGTCGATATAGACAAGGTAAGTGCCTTCCTCCAAGGAGAGGCTTGAGAATGTGCTGCCGACAAAGTTATCGGCTTCCGGATCCCAATTGGCCTGATCGGCTAAGGTCAGTGTATTGCCTTGTTTCCGGTAGATGTAAATACCGGCATCCGAAACATTGGTGAGTGGCTGGTCGTTGCCGTCGGCCAGTGAAACACGGATCATGCTTTTCCCCGCAACATTACCGGTTTTGACAAGTTCCCAGGTGAAACTTGGACTAACCTGGTGTTCATTAGCCAGTAAGAAATAGTACGTTTTGTTGGCATCGACTTGGAAACTAATTCTTCCACGGTTGAAACCATGTCCCGCAGACCCGATATAACTGGTTGAAGCATCACAACTTCCGAACACGTTTACATAGTAGAATGGACCATAATAGTAGCCATCGTCAAGATTCCCGTTGTCGTCCTGTTCTTCATAATATTGCCATTGTTCCAATCTCACCTCATATATTCCGGCTTCCAGATTGGAAATTTTGTACCATGTGCCATTGGAGAATCCGATGGGATAAATAGATCCGGCGGGTGTAAATTCAAATTCTACTCCATTGCCGGTTGTAGTTATTTCCCGTCCGACCTCTATTTCAATTCCATCATAACACCGGCGGCCTTCCGCGGACACTTCCTTGATATACCACTGCGCATTATTCCCGGCAGATGCTTTCACGTACAATGTGGCGTTGTTTTCGGAGTTTATCACTTTTTTATTCCCGAACAGCGACGCCAACGGGGTGTTTTCCCCACAAGCGGTATAAACCTCCAGTTGCGCATACTGCGAGTTCACTGTTCCTATTTCGTAAAACTTACCGCCTTCTATTTCCACTTTGTACCAGCGACGTCCGATTCCATTGCTCAGGTCTATGGTCGTGTTATCGCCCACGTTCACGGTTGTGGCGTATTCGCACAGCCGGTTGTCGGGGGTCGCCGTATTAAACGACCAACTCCACGCATCTTCGGAACTAAATCCTTCTTCTAGTGAAACATGTACTAAATAAGTTCCTGTCTGTGCAGCTTTAAACAGGATCTTTTCGTCTTTTCCGGCATCCAGCGGGCTTGAATCCGAGCAAGAGGAGTATATTTTACAATTGGCTCTCTCGTTGTTGATGCCGGAGAAGTCGAACTCGTAAACACCTCCTGCTTCAAGACTTACCGAAAACCACCTGCCGTCGGAGTTAAGACCTGTTCCCGATGCGTTTTCGGTTATCGGTACAGCAACGGGATACAAACACGAACGGTTGTCGATGATACCTTCTACCGTGCAATTAACTTCAGTTTTCAAGTTGTAATTGGAGAATTTCAGGTAATACATCCCACCCGTTTGGGCCAAGAAAGAAAAGTTTTGAGCATATCCCCTCTTTAAAACCAAATCGGGATCGTCATCACTGAAAATCTCCACATTTTGATAATTAGCTCTGAAATTAATGGAGTACAAAGCTCCTGCTGCCATATTAACCTTGTACCAGCGCACATTGCTTTCTCTGTGATCGACCGAAAACGCGGTCCCCGGAGTTACTTCCGTGGCAAACGCACGCAACCGGTTGTCGCCTTCGGATTCTTTGATATTCCAGGTGAAACTACTGTTTGTTTCCTGATTTTGGCTTAAGAAATAATATTCCGAGGTTTCATCCGGAGCTATTAATACTTTATTACCAGCCGGGATCGTGTTATTGTAGTTTAGCTGAACATTGCAGATATTTCCTTTATAATAATAAAGGTCGTTACCTGCCTGCGAGGCATCTACTTCATAAATTTTACCTTCTGTGAGCGCTATTTTGTACCACTGTTTTACATAACCCGGCGTATGATCGGTTTGTATATTGGTGTTCAATAAAACAGGAGTTGCGTGCGAGCAAAGCCGGTTGTCGGGGGCACTCAGTTCATTTATTCGCCATACGAGCGGTTCTTCGAGATATTGGTATGTGGTTAACTTGACGCGCAGATATAAAACAGAGTCTTTTTCCGGGGCGAGTAAATGTTTGGATTTGTAGATGTTTTCCAGGGAATAAATCGATTTGCACCCACCGTAAAATTCCATGTCGTCGTCGTAGTACAAGCTTTTGTAGGCATTGCTGAAGTCAATTTCGTATATTTTACCGCCTTTCATATCCAATTTGTACCAATATGTATTGTTGGCGTGACTGTTGCGTGTAATGGTAATATCTTGCCCTACCGGAACCATTTCAGCCATCGAGCAGGTGCGGTGATCGGTAACTTCATTTATTTGCCATGTAAAAGCAGCAGTTGAAGCATCGCCTATCCAATTGATGTAATATACGCCGTCGGCTTCAGGTTCTAAATAGAGCAGCAGCGGACTGGAAGAGCCGGAATAAACCGGGCTTGTTTGTCCGCAAGCGGCAAACACCCTTACTACATCCGACCAGGAAGAAGCCCTGTTCCGGCCGTCTATTTCGTATGCTTTACCGGCTTTTACGTTTACCTTATACCAGAGATTATTTCCAAAACTATGCGCGGTAGTTACCATGTTGCCAGGCTCGATAGACAAAGCCGATGCGCAATCAAAGTTATTCTGATTGGCGATTTTCCGTACCGCGAAACTGCTTAACTCTTCATCATATTGCCGGTATTGGGAAGAAGCCTGCAGATAATAAGTTCCTGTTTTTGACGCGACAAAGCTGAAAGATTTGTCGCCCTGTTCTATGGGATTTTCGTCGCCGCATTCGGCAAAAACTCCTATTTTGCTGCTGCTCCCGTTTTTATTCACAAAATCTACCCAATAAGTATTTCCTGCTTCCAAATCGATTTTCCACCAATGGCTGAGGTAATCCTTGTGATGGTATGACATAGTTTGATTTTCGGCGGCAACCAGGGCATTGTTGCAAATGCGGGCATCGGTAATTTCGGCTACAACCATCGACCAAAGAGTGTTGATGGCAGAGGAAGAATAGTATTTGTTCCGGAAAATATAAAACACTCCTGTACCCGGTGCTGTAAACCAACGAGAATCTCCTGCAGGAGAAACAGACTCATTTACGCCGGATATGGAATTACCTTCCGAATCGGAGACAGAAACCATACTCTGATGAAACTGATTGATGTTATCGGCTATTATTTCGTATACCTTTCCTGCTTCGAGGTTTACTTTAAAACAAAGCGACTGCCCGAAGATATGCGAATATTCAACAGCTTGTCCTAAGTTTAATAAAAGAGCAGTTTCTTTAGTAGTATTGGTCTGAGCGGGGATTGTTCTCACCTTTAGAGTCCCGCCACTCTTCGCTCCGGTTAACTTGAAGAGCCTATCGGCAGAATTTTCCGTACGATATACCTGGTCATTGCCAGCCAATACAGTTCCTCCACAAGATTCAAATACGGAAGTCGATAAACTTCCCTCAACCACATAATATTGATTAGCCTCGTGAGCAACCTTGTACCATCGTTCGCGCTGTCCGGTAGGCACGTCGACTGTAACACCTATCTGAGCGGTTTCGGCATTGGAGCATACGCGGTTGTCGGTGACTTCTACCATGCTCCATTCGAGCCTGTCGCCAACAGCGCTGGTATAAAAGCGTTCAATGTAATAAAATCCCGTTTCTTCGGCTTTAAACTGTATAGCCCTAAAATCTTCGTAAGAGTCGTTATAGCTGTATCCATGCCACTCATAATCGTCGATATATAAGCTAAGGGCGTATGGCGGGTGTGGTATTTCGTACCATTTCCCTGCGGTTACACTGATTTTGTACCAAAGGTGTTCTACTGATCCGGGAGTGAATTGGGTAATAATTTGCTCCCCTGTGGTGATTTCCTGGGCATTTTGTCTCGTAGTGTTGGTCTGGGCAATGCCTTGCCGTGTTGTGGCCATCAACAGTAAGCCACATAAAAATAAAATTTTACGATTCATAATGATATTTTTTAGATTAACATGAGTTCGTAGGACGAATCATTAAAAACGGCAGCATCATTCATCGAGATAATTGGTAGTTTCATAGTATTAATACTAATTGGCAATAATCCTGAATTGCAATATGGGGGATGTGAACCCCTAGTTGCTGAGATGCGGAGTCAAGTAAAAAGTCATTTCATTTTCAGGAACGACGAGAAAACAAAGAGCACGTTATGACCAGTCATTTTTAGAAAATGCTGTCAAAAAGTTGAGAATAAACCATGTATCAGAATTCGTACAAAAACACGGAGGGAGGATCTCTGAAGCGACGAGGTCCATCGGCAAACACCAACAAACGGATATACCGCAGTTGGTCCCAACGATTAAGCGGGTCTGTTTTCAGTCTAAAAAAGGCAATTGTTGGGATTACACCGTAGCTGAGAGCTTGTTTAAAACCCTCGTATCTGAACTGGTTGATGGGACAAAACTTAAACCTAAAGAAGTAAGTTCGTATGTTTTTAAATATATTGAATCCCGACGCAATCATAGGAAAGAAGGTTTTTGCATCTCGACTTTCTAACTATTGACGAATCCTGAAAACAGTATAGTATTTAAAATAAATCAGTTAACATCATCACTTAACTCTTCGTTTCAAACAAAAGGTTGCAGGTCTAATCTTCATGGCGTTAACCAATGCCGAAATTACTATTTTTTTTCATTTCTGCAATCGTTTTTTCAAAAAAAACAATAAAACATACAAAATTCAGAGTATGGTTGCCAAGCGCTGAAAAAAGAACGACTTCTCGATTATTTCTGTATCTTTGTCGCTGCATTTTTTTAAACATTACTCATGCAATTACAAGTTCAACTTATATTAACTCCCGAACAGGCAGCGAAAGAATCGCAGCTCAAGCGTCGCATTGCCGACAAGGCAGGCATCAACGAACAGGATATCAGCTACATACGAATCACGAAGAAATCGATCGACGCCCGTAGCCAACAACCCAAAATAAACCTCAGTGCCGAAGTGTACATCCACGAGCAGCCCAATCCTGAAGAGCTGAAGCGACAGTTTCAGTTTAAAGACGTGCACACGGCCAAACCGGTATTAATTATCGGCGCGGGTCCGGCAGGTATGTTTGCCGCACTGAAACTGGTGGAGCTGGGAATGAAACCTATTGTGATCGAACGTGGCAAACAAGCCAGGGAAAGGGTGTCGGACATTGCCGCGTTGAACCGTAATAAGGCGTTCAACACCGAATCCAATTATTGTTATGGCGAAGGCGGTGCTGGCACGTTCAGCGACGGAAAGCTCTATACGCGATCGAAAAAGAAGGGCGATTCGAACGAAATTTTCGAATTGTTTCATTACCATGGAGCTTCCGATGAAATTTTATTCGAGGCCCATCCGCATATCGGGTCCGACCTGCTTCCGGGCATAGTGGGCAATATGAGCTATACGATTACTTCGCATGGAGGTGAAATCTACTTCGACGCCAGGATGAAGGAATTGATTATCGAGAACGGCCGGGCTGTGGGTTGTATTACTGCCGACGGCCGCATATTCAGGGCCGAGGCGGTAATTCTGGCTACCGGGCATTCGGCTCACGATATCTACGAGATGCTTCATGCTCAGGGCATCCAGCTGGAACAAAAAGGATTTGCCATGGGAGTCCGGGTGGAGCATCCGCAGGCGCTCATCGATAGTATTCAATATCATTGCCCGGCACGGGGCGACTATTTGCCGGCTGCCAATTACAGTCTTGTCGAGCAGATCGACGACCGGGGTGTTTACTCCTTCTGCATGTGCCCCGGGGGGCGTATCGTTCCGGCGGGAACCAGTGAAGAGGAAATTGTGGTGAACGGAATGTCGGCTTCGCGCCGTAACTCGCCGTTTGCGAACTCGGGCATGGTGGTCGAAATCCGTCCCGAGGACATCCCCGAAGAGTTTCGTCAGCATGGCGTATTGGCCGGGTTACGCTTTCAGCAACATGTGGAAAGGCTGGCATTTATCAACAACGGGGGAAAAGGCAGGGTAGCTCCGGCACAGCGGCTGGTCGATTTTGTGAAAGGGAAAGTGTCGGCCGATTTGCCCGAATGTTCGTACATGCCTGGAGTGATTTCATCGCCGTTGCATTTCTGGTTGCCCGAGCATATTTCAAGGCGATTGAGGGAGGCGTTCCGCCGCTTCGATCGTAAAATGAGGGGTTACCTGACCAACGATGCCGTAGTAGTGGCGGTCGAATCGCGTTCGTCGTCGTCGGTACGCGTTCCGCGCGACCCGGAAACCGGCGAACATCCGCAGATTAAAGGCTTGTTCCCTGCAGGCGAAGGATCGGGGTATTCAGGAGGTATTACCTCATCGGCCATCGACGGTCAGAATGCCGCCATTCATGTTTTTTCGCTAATGAATTAAAAAAAGAGGGTGTATCAACACCCAACTTCAGAAGAAAGCAACTTTTAATTTAAAAGCTGACCGCTCTCAAAACACTAAAAGAGCCATATCAGTACTCCTTATCAGAGTTAGATATGGCTCTTTTAGACTGAATGATTCTAATTTGTAACTTCCCGGAGTGCTCAGTATGGTGACACACCTACTTCGTTTAATCTGTTGATCGATCAGGCACCGAAATCGTCGAACATCAACATTTCGCGTGGCACGCCCAGGTCGTAAAGCATTTTCTCTACCGCTTTAGCCATCGGACCAGGTCCACACATGTAGTATTCAATATCTTCGGGAGCATCGTGGTGGGCTAAATAATTATCGTGGATTACTTTGTGGATAAACCCGACATATCCGGTCCAGTTGTCTTCCGGCATGGGTTCGCTCAGCGCGATATTGAACTGGAAGTTCGGGAATTCGCGTTCGAGTTTGCGGAAATCCTCTTCGTAGAAAATTTCGTTTTTCGAACGGGCTCCGTACCAGTACGTAATTTTCCGGTCGGTAATCTTCAATGTTTCGAGCAGGTGAAGGATATGCGAACGTAGCGGGGCCATACCTGCACCACCTCCAATATACAGCATTTCGCGTTTGGTATGGAGCAGGGGGTGGAACTCGCCGAACGGACCCGAAACCATTACCTTATCGCCCGGTTTAAGGTTGAAGATATACGACGAGCAGATACCCGGCTTCACATCGGCCCAGCCGCCTTTGGCGCGGTCGAAGGGAGGAGTGGCGATACGCACGTTGAGCATCACGATATTTCCTTCGGCCGGATAGTTGGCCATGGAGTAAGCCCGCATGGTTTCTTCGTCGTTTTTACAAGCCAGATCCCACATTTTGAATTTATCCCAGTCGCCACGGAAGCGATCGGCCACATCAAAATCGGCAAATTTAATATCGTATTTCGGAACATCGATCTGGATATAACCGCCCGGTTTGAAATTAAGGGTTTCGCCCTCAGGAAGCTTCACCACAAACTCCTTAATAAAGGTAGCCACATTGTTGTTCGAAACCACTTCGCATTCCCATTTCTTCACACCCAGGATGGTTTCGTCCATGCGGATGCTCATGTCGTTTTTCACCTTCACCTGGCAACCCAGCCGCCAGTTTTCCTTGATTTCCTTGCGGGTAAAATGCACTGCTTCGGTAGGAAGAATTTCGCCGCCTCCTTCGTCGACCTGACATTTACACTGTGCACACGAGCCGCCTCCACCGCAGGCCGAAGGCAGGAAGATGCTTTGCTGAGCCAGGGTAGTAAGAAGGGTTGTTCCGGCCGGAGCCACTACTTCCTTTTCGCCGTTGATGGTTATTTTAACATCGCCCGAAGCTACCAGGTACCGTTTAGCTACCAGCAGAATAATGGTGAGGAGCAGAATCACCAGCAGGAATACTCCCAGACTGGCGAAAATCATTGTTGTATTGATTGCTACTATCATGATTGAATTTCAATTTTTTAGTTTACGATCAGATTTTGAGACCGGAGAAGCTCATGAAGGCCATCGCCATCAAAGCTACCGTGATGAAGGTAATACCCAAGCCACGCAATGCCGGAAACACATCCGAATACGCCATTTTTTCGCGGATAGCTGCCAGCCCTACAATGGCCAGCCAGAAACCGATACCCGAACCTACTGCATAACCGGTAGCCTCGCCGATGTTGACAAACTGACGTTGCTGCATGAAAAGCGAGCCTCCCATGATGGCACAGTTTACGGCTATCAGCGGAAGGAAAATACCCAGTGAAGCATAAAGCGAAGGGCTCACTTTTTCGACCACCATTTCAACTAACTGGGTGATGGCCGCAATAACTGCAATGAACAGGATGAACGACAGGTAGCTCAAATCGAGCGAAGCCATTTCAGGACTCAACCAGGCCAGGGCACCTTCTTTCAGCACGTAGTTTTCGAGCAGGTAATTGATGGGCAGCGTTACGGCCAACACAAATGTTACGGCCAGTCCTAATCCCATAGATGTCTTCACATTCTTCGAAACAGCCAGGTACGAACACATACCCAGGAAGAACGCGAAAATCATATTGTCGACAAAGATCGACTTAACTAATATACTAAATACATTTTCCATTGCTGTTCTGTTTTATTTTTCCTGCAATTCTTTATTGATCGAACGGTGTACCCAGATGATAACGGCCACAATAATGAGCGCCATCGGAGGCATTACCATCAATCCATTATTTACATAACCGGCATCGTAGAACGACTGCGGAATAATTTTCACCCCGAACAAACTGCCGGCTCCCAACAATTCGCGGAAGAACGCTGTAACAACCAGAATCCAGGCGTACCCCAATCCGTTGCCGATTCCATCCACAAACGATTCCCACGGCCGGTTACCCATAGCAAAGGCTTCGAGACGGCCCATCAGGATACAGTTCGTAATAATCAAACCGATATATACCGAAAGCTGTACGCTCACATCGTAGGCAAACGCTTTCAGCACTTCGCTCACCACGGTAACCAGCGCGGCAACCACTACCAGCTGCACAATAATACGGATACGATTAGGAATTGTATTCCGCAGCAACGAAATAATAACATTGGAAAATCCGAGAATAATCGTTACCGAAAGTCCCATTACGATGGCCGGTTCGAGCTTGGCAGTAACAGCCAGTGCCGAACAGATCCCCAATACCTGGACAGCAATCGGGTTATTCTTGCTCAACGGCCCTAAAAAGACCTGTTTGGTTTTATCTGAAAATAATTTACTCATTGTGCAGTTCCTCCCACGGTTGATTGTTTAAAATAAGCAGCATACTGTCCCAGACAATCCTGCAGCATTTTCTCAACTCCTTTACTGGTAATCGTACCCCCCGAAATGCCGTCGACATAATCCTGACCGTCGGCGGTTTGACCGGGTTTCACGATAGCGATCGACATAAACTCGCGCTGATCGTTGAGAATGGATTTACCAATAAATTTTTCCTGAAACGCCTTCAGGGCAATCTCGGCACCCAGGCCCGGAGTTTCGCTGGCATGCGAGAAATAGGTGCCGTACACGGTATTCATATCTTCGTTGAGCGCCACATAGCCCCAGATAGGACCCCACAAACCGGCACCGTACAGTGAAATAATATACTTGGTCGCTCCGTCCACATTGGCCACGAACAGCGGTAGCTCGCGAGCGTCCAGGGGTTTGGCCAGCTCCTTTTTCAACACGATATCGAACGCTTTTACTTTAGGAGCCGCAATTACTTCGGCAGCCGAGTTCACAACCTGTTCTTCGGTAATATACTGACTCCAGAGTGCCTTGGCATCCTGACCCTGCGTATCGACATTCAGCGAACTCAGAATCTGTTTCATTTTATCCAGCTCCACGTTGGTCGTCTGCTTTTCTTTCAGCGATCCCGAAACGAGGGCCAGTACCAGCGCTACGATGACTACCATCACCGTAGCATACAATAAAGTATAACTGTTATTATTTGTATTCATACTGTTTCCTCCTTATTAAGCATTGGTTTTTGCCCGTTTCAGACGCTTCTTGATGTTAGCATCCACCACATAATAGTCGATGAGCGGCGCGAAGATGTTCATGAACAAGATGGCCAGCATCATTCCTTCGGGATATCCCGGATTTAACACACGGATGATGATGGTAAACGCTCCGATCATGAAACCATAAATCCATTTCCCGATTTCGGTACGGGCCGATGTTACCGGGTCGGTGGCCATAAACACGGCTCCGAAGGCAAATCCGCCAAACACCAGGTGGTTGAACCATTCGAGGTTGGCATAGGCATTGTCCGGACCGATGGCGTTGAACACCATAGCCATAAGGGCTCCGCCTCCGAAAACCGAAAACATCACTTTCCAGCTTGCCACACCGGTCATCAGCAAAATTACCGCACCGATAAGAATAGCCAATGTCGAAGTTTCACCTACCGAGCCGGGAATGAATCCCAGAAAACCGTCGATAAAGCTGATCGGATTCCCCAGAATATCGGTCAGCGTTGCAGTAGCTCCCGGGGCGGTCGCAATTTCTCCCAGTACGGTGGCACCCGAGAACGAATCGAGCGGCGTGCCGGCTCCCAGTCCGAAGGTCGTACCTGTACGTACCCACACCTGATCGCCCGACATGAAGGTCGGATAGGCAAAGAAAAGAAACGCACGGGCAACCAGGGCCACGTTGAAAATATTCATACCCGTACCCCCAAAAACTTCTTTGGCAAACACCACCGCAAACGCAGTAGCTACAGCCACCATCCACAGCGGAGTATCGATCGGTACGATAAGCGGAATAAGCATCCCCGAAACCAGGAAACCTTCCTGAATTTCATGACCTCTTATTTGTGCTATAATAAATTCGATTCCCAATCCGACTCCGTACGACACGATAATGGTCGGCAGTACGGCCAGGGCTCCGAATAAAAAGGTTTCCCAGAATCCTACTTCCTGGCCCACTGCCAGAAAATGCTGATAACCAACATTGAACATACCGAAAAGAAGGGCCGGAACCAGGGCAATCACCACTACGATCATGGTGCGTTTCGAATCGATGGCGTCGTGAATATGCGTACCTCTTTTGGAAGTCACATTCGGCGTAAAGAGAAAGGTCTCAAAACCATCGAAAACTGAATGCAGTTTTTCAAACTTACCGCCTTTCACAAAATGCGGCTTCAGCTGATCTACATATTTTCTTAATTTATTACTCATATTATTCCAGTTCTTTTTTCATTAAATCGAGCGATTCGCGCACTATCTGCTGAAGTGGCAATTTCGATGTACAAACGAATTCACAAAGAGCCACATCTTCGGGTGCAATTTCGTAAGCTCCGAGAGCCTCCATCTTATCGAGGTCCTTGGTGATCATTGCTTTGAAGAGGTATTCGGGATAGATGTCCATGGGAAGTACCTTGTCGTATTCACCCGACATGATCATGGCACGACGTCCTCCCATGAGGCGGGCATCCCATTGGTAACGGATATGTCCGAAGACGCCGCGCATCAACTTGGTTTCGAGCAGCGGTGCCAGGTAAGCGCGACTCATACTGAACCTGCGGATACGGGGCATACCCCATCCGAGCAATTCGTGCGTTTCGTTGCCTTCCTCGATGATGGTAATCTGAGTAGCATACGGATCGAGGTAACCATTACCCGGAATTTTATCACCGGTAAGAATATTGCCGCTTATAATGCGATGGGTGGCATTGCCTTTGATTTTATCTTTCAGCAACTCTTCCACTTTTACTCCCGGCAACAACTTGAAATACTGCGGCGCTTTCACGCTCGGTCCGGTAAGGGCTACCGTGCGGGTAAGATCGACAATTCCTTTGTTGAACAAGCGGCCAATAAACACGACATCCTGGGCGGCAACAGTATACACTGTTTCTCCTTTATTTACCGGACTGATGTGATTGATCTGGATTCCGACATTACCAACCGGATGCGGACCGGCATACTCCGTAATAATGGCATTCTTTACAGTGCTGAACGGAGTTTTCTTGCCGCTGCGCACACCCAGGTGAACCGGGGCGATTTTAGCCAGTGCATCGATACCTGCCTGAAAATCGGCCATCTGATTACCCAACACATAATCGTTGTTTGGTGCTAATGGTGCGGTATCGAAAGAGGAAACGAAAACTGCCTTCGGAGTTACGGAAGGATTGGCAATTACATCGTACGGACGTTGCTTGATATAAGCCCAAAGGCCCGATTGCTGTAACCGGAGAACGATTTGTTCGCGTGAAGCACCGGCGAGTGCAAGCGGGTCGAAAGAGGCAAAGTCCATCTTGCCGTCATTCTCGATTTGAATGCTCATGATTTTGCGCCGCTCTCCCCGGTTGATAGCTTTTATCGTTCCGCTGACAGGAGATACAAACTTCGTGTCGGGAAATTGCTTGTCATAAAACACCGGAGAACCTGCCTTCACCACATCGCCTTCTTTTACTACCATCTTAGGTGTAATTCCGTGGTAATAATCCGGTATCATCGCAAATTCACGAGGGAGCGTACAGGTACCTATGCTCTCCACTGCTTTGCCATTGACGGGAATATCCAAACCACGTTTTGTTGTAATCAGGTTTGCCATATTAAACGTATAAGTGTTTGATATTTAAAATTTTACTGCAGAATAGTTATCTCTGATGCAAAAAACGCCACAAAAATACAACAAATTTGTATTAGTTTCATCATGAATAATGATTTTTTTCCGCATAATGACTGGGGAATTTTATGTACATTTGCATTTTTAACACTATCGATGCAAACCCGACGACTGATTATTCTATTGATTCTGATCTGCGGACGGCTCGTTTCCCACGGAACCGAACCGCTGCGGACCCGTATTTTTGCTCCTAACATCAAATCGCTTATTGCCGGTGTTGAGGGTGAAAAATACAGTCTCCCTCATATTGCGCTGGGAAGTGATCAGGTGCTGGGCATCCGGTTCGACGAAATGTCGCACGATACCCGTACGTTCAGCTACCGGGTGTTGCATTGCAATGCCGATTGGACCCCCTCCGAACTCACCAGTTCCGAATACCTCGAAGGATTCACCAATGCCGACATTACCACTTTCGAACGTTCGATGAACACCGCCTACCTGTATACACATTACCGGTTCACCTTGCCCAACGGCGACATACGCTTTAAAGTATCGGGAAATTACCTCGTGCAGATTTACGAAGACAACAGGCAGGACCATCCGTCGGCACAGGTTTGTTTCGTGGTTTACGACCCGAAAGTAGGGATCGATGCGGCGATCAGGCCCAATACCGACACCGAAATCAACGGACGCTACCAGCAACTCGATATTACGGTAAACCTGAGTGGCTATTATGTACGCGAACCGATGAATGAAATTAAACTGGTAGTCCGCCAGAACAACCGTACCGACAACGAAGTAACCGGCCTCCGCCCTACTTCATTTGCGGGCAACCGGCTGATGTACACCAACAATCGATCCCTTATTTTTGAAGGTGGAAGCGAGTTCCGTTCGTTCGATTTTTCGTCGGTGTATGCTGCAGGCCGGGGTATCGAAGAAGTAACCATCCATAATCAGCAGGCCGAAGTGTGGCTCGTTGCCGACAAGGTGCGCCGGGGAGCCTACGAATTCGACTTTGATGTCAACGGCCGGTTTCTGATCCATCACCAGGAAGCTTTCTACGATCCTCATACCGAAGCCGATTACCTGCCTGTGCATTTCCGCTTACTGGCGCCTCAACCTTTTTTCGATGGTTGGGTATATATCGGCGGCGAATTTAATTACAACCGAATGGATCAGTCGGCCCGGATGAATTACAATAACGACCGAAAACAATACGAACAAACCATTTTGCTGAAACAAGGCGGATACAATTACCAGTATCGCTTTGTTCCGAAGGGACAGCAACCGGCAACCCTGATGCGCACCGAAGGTTCGTACTGGCAAACGCGTAACGAATATACGGTTTATGTATATCACCGGCCCTGGGGCGAACGGTACGATAAACTGATCGGCATCCGTACGGTCACCAATACCGGAACGGACTGATCTGTTCCGGAATATTTTTCACTATGACACGTTATACAAATTTCAATACACTGGTACGCTCCAAGTTCGACACGCGCGTACAAAAGATTTCGATTAATGCCGGTTTTACCTGTCCCAACCGCGACGGCAGCAAGGGCCGGGGTGGTTGCACCTATTGCAACAACCAGACCTTCGTACCGGGCTATTGCCATCCGGTAAAAACCATCAGTCAACAGATTGAAGAGGGAATCGGTTTTTTCCGGAAAAAAGAAAAATACAACGACCAGGCCTACCTGGCTTATTTTCAGTCGTACACCAACACCTACGACAGCCTGGAAAAACTGGAATCGGTATATGGCGAGGCCCTGCGGCATCCCGGCGTAAAGGGCATCGTGGTAGGTACCCGCCCCGATTGTGTCGACGAACGTATACTCGCCTATTTCGCCGGTCTTGCGCGCGATCATTATGTGATGATCGAATATGGCATCGAATCGACTTCCGACAAAACCCTGGAGCGCATCAACCGTGGGCACGATTACCAATGTGCTGTCGATGCTATCGAGCTCACGGCGTCGATGGGATTGCAGGTCGGTGCACATATGATTTTAGGTTTACCCGGCGAAGACAGGGATTTGATCCTTACCCATGCCGACCGGTTGAGTAAATTGCCGCTCGACGCTTTAAAACTGCATCAACTTCAACTGGTCAAGGGTACGATTATGGCAAGGGTGGCGCGGGAACATCCCGAACTGTTCAGTTTTTTCAGTGCCGATGCCTACCTCGATCTGCTGGTCGATTTTCTGGAACGATTGAATCCGGCTATCGCCATCGAACGGTTTGTGTCGCAATCGCCGAAGGCGTTTCTGATATCGCCCGATTGGGGCTTGAAGAATTTTGAATTTGTGACCCTCGTGGAAAGAAGGCTGGAAGAGCGGGACACCTGGCAGGGAAGGTTGTATAAAGGTGAATGATTAATACGAATACTATATGTTGGCACTTGAATACCGTACTAAAATTATTGAGCTGATAAAGCTGGAGGTGATTCCGGCCATCGGTTGCACCGAGCCCATATCGGTGGCCCTGGCAGTGGCTAAAACCAGGGAAATGCTGGGCGGCATTCCCGATTTCGTGGAAGTACTGTTGAGCGCCAATGTATTGAAAAATGCGATGGGCGTCGGAATTCCCGGCACCGGGATGTACGGCTTGCCCATTGCCATTGCCATGGGGGCTATTGCCGGAAAACCGGATTACGGATTGGAGGTGCTCCGCGACATGACGCCCGGGCTGCTGGAGCAGGGTAAATTGTTTATTCAGGATAAAAAACTGAAGGTAAGCTTAAAAGAGAATATTGCCGAAAAGCTGTACATCGAGGTGGTTTCAATACGCGGCAACGATCAGGCGAAGGCTATTATCAGCGGAGAACATACGCGTTTCGTGTACCTGGCGAAGAACGACGAGGTAACGCTCAGCTCCCGGGAGCTGAATACGGCCGACGAAGCAGAAAAAGGAGACCTGCATCTATCGTTCGACAAAGTATGTGAGTTTGCCTGCACCACTCCGCTCGACGAACTGCGCTTTATCCTGGAATCGGTCGAAGTAAACAAAGCTGCCGCCGCCGAATCGCTGAAAGGCACATACGGGCATGGCGTGGCTCAAACCCTCTCGGGTGGTTTGATGGGCAACAATGTGTACACCCATATGCTTTCGTATACTGCCGCCGCCTGCGATGCGCGCATGGCGGGAGCCATGATTCCGGTAATGAGTAATTCGGGAAGTGGAAATCAGGGCATTACCGCTACCCTGCCCGTTTCGGTCTTTGCCGAGGAAACCGGCAAATCGGAAGAAGAGCTGATACGGGCTTTAACCTTGAGCCACCTGATGACCATTTACATCAAACAAAGCCTGGGACGTCTTTCCGGCCTGTGCGGCGCCGTTGTTGCCGCCACCGGTTCAAGTTGCGGCATCACGTATCTCATGGGCGGCAGCCGTGAGCAGATTGGCTTTGCCATTAAAAACATGATCGGGAATATTACCGGCATGATTTGCGACGGGGCAAAGCCCAGTTGCGCACTGAAGGTATCGAACGGAGTCTCCACGGCTACTTTATCGGCCATGATGGCAATGGAAAATAAAGTGGTAACTGCTGTAGAAGGCATTGCTGCTGAAGAAGTTGACAAAACCATCGAGAACCTTACCAAGATCGGTCGTTTTGGCATGCTCGAAACCGACCGCATGATATTAGAGATTATGACCAGTAAATAAGCGGCCGGATGCTTTGTAATTCGGAAAAAACAATTATCTTTGCACCGCTTTACAAGGCTCCGTAGTTCAGCTGTATAGAACGTCAGATTCCGGTTCTGAAGGTCGTGGGTTAGAATCCCGCCGGGGTCACCAATAAAAATGCTAATCTTCTGATATTCAGAGATTAGCATTTTTGTTAATTCCCGGTTTATGCCATCTGGCACATCCTACCATTTTTAACAGGTAATTTCAGCACTCACAATGCCTGTATGCGCAATTATAGTACAGTAAGCATTGCCATTGGATTTCATCATCGTAAAATTGGTAGTTAATACTGTAGTTGAAGCATTTTCTTCATCTACAATTTAATCACTCTGTAAAAATGGTTTCTCCTTGATAGTATACCGCTTGTCGTCACAATATACATACCTTCAGGAACATCCGACAAGGTTACGGGATTGTCGCCCGCTGTCAGCTGCGCTTCCATTACCACTTTACCCTGCAAATTCAAGATTTTAAGTGCTAAAGGCTCATTCGTCCGGATCGTCAACGTCTCCTTAAACGGATTGGGGAAAACACTCTCCACAGAACTGCCGGCCCGATCCACGGAAGTCGGGTCCCCCAGTCGGTACAGATTCATCGCATTCCCGTTCTTCGCAACAAAATAAAGGCTGTTGCCTAACGAAAAAAACGAACGGGGCGAGGACGATAACTTCAAAGGAGGGGTATAGAACGTCACTTCGCCGGGATAAATATCATAAATCATCTTCGTATTTTCAGGCGTACCATCCGAGCGCCATAATTCCATATTCGAATATGCAGCTCCGTTGCGGGATTCATGATGAGGAAAGTACAACTCATTCTTAAACAAGCCAAAAGTACCTGAAACCGGACCGTCTTCCATCACCGTTCTGGTGCCGGCAGCTGTTCCATCGCTATACACCAGTTGGTATTTCGCACTGGTCGAAAATTGAAAGTTCCACGTTTCAATAAACACAAAGCCATTACCCAAAGTGATCTTATTGGGCATGAAGTTCGACTCATTTCGTATTTTCCGGGTGTTGCCCGGAGTAAAATCCGTGGCCCACAACTCAGCAGTCTTCGTGTCCGATGAAGGTTGTAGCGTGAAATAAACCTGCCTGCCATCATTGGCGAGATCAGCTCCGAGCTGATAATAGGTTTTCTTTCCAGCCGTACCATTCAGGCCGGTAAACGGCTTGGTACCTGCATCAGTACCATCACTTTCCCAGAGTTCATAGTTCTCGTTCACCGTATTGGCCCAAAAAAGCATCTTTCCATTTAGAGGTTCACTTGTGTTAGAGCTCATGTAAAACAAACCGGAGTTCACTTTTTTAGTACCAGCATTGGTTCCATCCGTTTCATACAGATAACCGCCCGGATCAATCGCGTTTTGTGCACGTCCTCCGAAATAATATTTACCATTCATACGAGTGCCGAAAAAAACGCCGCCATACACTTTCCCGCCATTGGAATCGAGAAGCGGATGGGTACCATTTGCCGTTCCGTCCGTCACCCACATTATCAGTGTATTACCGGGACTATCAGGATCATAGGCATTAAATATCAGCTTATTACCTATGCTATTCTGGTAGGTGTGATAGGTCCCGTTACTCTCGCCATTCAGCACTACCCCAAACCTGCTAGTTCCCATGTAACGATACGAAAGCACCTTGACAGTACCTTCCCCGGTGCCATCCGATGCCCATAATTCAGTAATGGCATCCAAAGGGGTAGCCCCATTAAACCGCATCGAATAACGGGTAAAAAACAACTTGTCGGAAGTCTGGTTGAAATTGGATACCGATATACCAGTTCCGACCTCTCCGTCAGGATAGACCGGACCAAATTCTTTTACCAATGAAATAGTGGTTCCGTCCGTTTTGTAAAGCTGGCTGGTTGTCGAACTCCCTTGTCCAAAATAAAACAATTGTCCCTTGAAATAATTATCATCGCGTAACTGCTTTTCTTTTAGCTCGTTATCAGCATTAAAGGTGGCGACTACCGAAAGCTGAGCCGACAGGCCGGAACACGCCACCAGGATAATCGCAAGCAGGTAATTTTTATTCATTCTTATTGAAACTTTAAGGTCAATACTTCAGTAGGCGTACTTTTATCGCTATCAGTTACCATAAACAGAGAGGGTATCCAATATGTTTACGGACACTCATAATTTAACTCTTTTTCTAAAGCACCCTATTCGAAACCCGCTTTCACTTCCCAAGCAGCACCTGTAACTTAAAACAACATCCGGAATGAGCCGATTCAATAGTAATATTTTAACGATAGGCTTGATTGAGCTCTATTTGGTTATCTCTTTTTTAAGCAAATAATGATATTTATATGTATCAGCAGAATAAGTTGACGTAAACACTTGGACTAACTCCCAACCATCGCTTCCCATGTAGTTTAATGCATCAATTAATGAATTAAATTTTATGGGTTTCCCATCTTTGTCTTTTAACCTTGTATCTGCAAATATCTTTGTTTTTTGACCAAAGTCAATATCAACCGTAACTTTTGAACCAGCCAGGCCGGACGTACCAATTATCTCACAATAAGTAAATCGCTTTATCACTACAGTTGGGATTGAATCCGATTGAGCAGTTGCAAATAATGACATTAGACATAAAACAAACAAGGAAAACATGAATTTTTTCATATCGTAAACATTTAATCATTAAACCATTGAATTTAATAGCAAATATATTAGTTCTCAAACTTACTGTGCAGACGCTTCACCTGCCTTTATATATGTCATCCCCATCAGATTTATCCCAGACTTCCATTTGCTGAGTTTTGTTAACCAGTATTACACATTGGCCTGTTTTTAGGTTGGCATTCGAGTACAATCTATTGCACAACCATGCGTTTTAAAACTATTTTTTCGTCCGCTTTTTCCACGATCTGGCTGTAAAAGTTGCGAAGCCCGGAATATTCCTCCGGTTGATACACCGACTTCTTCAACAGAAAAACCAAGGTAATAATGAGTTTATTATTTTGTAAATCCGTCGAATATTCCATGGCATACTCGTCGGCTGCAATACGCCGGTTTTCGGGCAGGTATTCCACCCGGTAGCCATCGGGAATCGACAAAATACAATTATAAGAACGTTGATAGGGATACATCAGGTCGACCGGATAGCTGCGTTCGGCGGATACAAAGAGGTTTTCGGAAGGAGCTTCTTGTAAAAACGGACGGATATAAATGGATTCGTCTGTGCTTGCTGCCGGATTCGACACCTGGTACGTTAGCTCATAATTACTGCGGGCTCCCGCCATCTGCCTGATGGTAAGCGACGAATCCGACACCTGATCGTTTTCCTGTTCAAGATGCGCTAAGATCTTACTTCGTTCGCCTCCGAAATGGCGCTGCATCGATAAAGCGTCGTAATCCGAGAATACCGATTTGATATCGCTTTCGATGCGCCCATCGACCCATCTCGACTGAATAATGGTTTTTGTCTTACTGTAATTGACCGCCCTTACCGCCGTCCAGGTCTCGGCACCTTTGTCGATGAGCAATCCCACTTCATTGAGACAGTTGAGCGGCAAGCGATCGTTGGCCAGCAATCCATCGGTTGCATCGCACAACTGGTCTTTGCCGTCGACTTTCGCAAGAACAATCGTGTTATTAAACGCATTCAAGAACGGATAGGAAGACCGGATTTTCCCATGATCCCGATTGCTGATGATCACAGGCCTGGCTTCAATTCCGGCTGCATTCAACAATCCTGCGGTAAGCAAATTAAGTTCGCTCGAACTTCCCTTCCGGGTAGTCTGCAACTCTTTAAACTTCTGCCGGGCATAGAGTCCGTACGTTTCGTCCCATTGGTAATTCGACTTCACAAAATGAAGTACCGAATCGAAACGCTGCCGTTGAGAAAGGGGGAGCAAATCGCTGATCGGCATTAATTTCGCCGCTTGTTTCTGGGCCGTCGTACAGAACTTCCCAAAGTTCGGATCATCGTTCAACTCCTTGATCAGAGCCGGCCAGGTCGATAATATTTCTCTGACCGTGCCATTGGGAAAGTTGATTTTTGAAAGCTGAAAGTCAATTTTACTGATATAATCGGAAGCAGAAGTAATAAAAGCTTCATCTTTGAAAGACGGCACATTCTTCATCCCGAAAGTATAAATCATATCCTTAAATATAATCCCGAAATAATTCCGCTCCAAGCCGTCCGATATTTCTGAAGTATACTCATCGAGTCCCTTTGAACCTTGCAGTTTAAACTGGTATTCGTAGAAGGGAACCATGGCGATGGTATAGCTGCTGTTCATCACCGGAATTTTCCATTGAAACTCCCAATCGGGAATGTTAAACAAATAATCGGATTCGATGCGGTAGGTATACTCGATCACTGATCCTGCCCGGGCATTCGGAATAGCAAACTTTAAACGGCGCCAGTTACCGGACATTTCGGTGTGAAGGTTGGTCATATCGAGTTCAGTCACCACAGGCTGATGGTTTTCGTAATTGTACGACCGGGCTTGCACATCATACACCCGTTCGCTAACCGTCGAAGAATTATAATATGGAATTTCAATATTCGACCAATGAACTCCTGCTTCCGTAAAAATCTTTATTCGCACTTTCCGCTCGAGAATATACACGAACTTATCGTCGAACTTACTGATATTGGTTGTTCCCTGATCAAAGATTACAACTGCCGCCGCATCGGGTTCGAAATCGCATTGCTGCAATTGCAGATCATGATGACTCAAGGTACCGAAAACACGCGCAGTGGTTTCATTGGCAGACAATTGGACACAAAACAATAACACGGATAAACATAGATGTGCTTTCATACGGCAATAATTTATTCATTGAACGGTCGTGCGAAACTCACCTGTCAGTAGTATCTCCTACCTCTGACTGCCGGGAAGCAACAGGTTCGTTTCATATTAAATATATAGCATTAAACTCTCACTTACAGAACATTCCGGTTCGCACTGAGTACCAACAGGGTATTTTCGACCTCGGTCACCCTGCGAATAAAATCGTATAAACCGGGATATTGCTGCTGCGAATAAAACCCTGCGTTTAATTCGAATTTCTTATAAATCAACAGCTTTCCCGACGAATCCACCACGGTTTTCCTGCAATAGTTTCCTGCATGGCTGGTGAATTCAATATCCGCAATCGCATCTTTCACCGGGGAAACAACTCCGGGAATCTCGAATATTTGCGTATCGGTAAAGCACAGGGGGACATCGATCTGGACGGGCAGTTGCCTGGAGGAGGGTTTGCGAAAAGGCGGAATCGCAAAAGGGATGGAAGAAATATGCCATTCGCCGGCCACCTTCTTGATATATTGGCGTGATCGGGCCGTAAATTTTAAGGTTGCAAATGCCGAATCCCGATGCGAAAAACCCACCTGAAAATTTTCGGACACACTGCTTTTCACACCAAAGTAGTCGTGCAGTACCCGCGCTTTGTCGGCAACCGGCACATTACGGTCGATCGAACTAATCGTCTCGAAATCGGCGCCTCTATACCTGCAGTCGACCTCGAGTCGATTGACGGTGTTCGTATCGCACCCTATCGTTATGGTACGGGCCGAATGCACATCAGCTTTCGTCAGAGCTGGAATCGTCACCAGCTTCGATTCCTCTTTATCGATCAATAGGGCCGGACGGTGCTGAATAAAGGTTCCGGCATAGTTAAACGGACCTTTACTGGTACAATCGAGCCACAGGGTATCGCCGGAAAGAGGCACTGCTAAAATCACATGATTAAATTGTTGCGCCGGTAAGGTATCGTTGATGTAATTAATCGGGTTACCGGCATGAACATCGGCATAATGCGAACGGATACCTACCGCCCTCAACAAGGCCATCATATAATTGGACAAACCCTTGCAATCGCCGTATTTGTTGATGGCTACGCGATGGGCCGCAACCGGTATCAGCCCTCCGTTTTCGATGGAAATATTCACATAACGGGTGTGATCCTGCAGGTAGTGATACACCGCCCGCACCATCTCCAGCGTATCTGTAATGCCACTTACCAGCGACCGTACCGTCTGAATTTCAGCAGCAGGCAATTGCTGCAGTTTATCGTTGACTGCGTACTGCCAGCTCCCATACGATTTCCAGCTATGAAACGAACCCGGCGAAGTATAGTTAAAACGCAGCGGAACTACCCACAATCCGGGCACAAACGAAATCAGAGGAGGCGAATAGAGTTCTCCCTCCACTTCTCCATTAAAACGGGTATTCCAGGTATAGGTTCGAATGCCCTCTTGTTCGTCAATATCCGGCGGTCCTATTTGATTCATGGCGTAACGCAACTTACAATCCACCGGAACCTGCAAGCTTAATTGTGCCGACCGGGTTTCAATACCGGTATCCAATACCGGAATCCATCGTGTGAGATGCATGAAATCGGTTTGTTGACTCACATACGAATAATGCAAAACATAGGGATAGCGGGGCGAAGTAAGCGAAAATTCAAGCTCCATGGCATCCTGAAAAAAAGCTTCATCAGTCATCAACGATCTTTTCCTGATAGCCGACGGCTTCAACTTCGCCACCACATTCCCGTCGCTATCGGTTATATGCGCCTGCAAATCCGACACTTTCAATATTTTACTGAACGGAACCGCTACCGTAGCATACTTGTCGCCTTTACGGTTGTTGATCTGAATCCGATTACCTACTTCAGTTCTCAGGGTCCGGCCTTTCAGGGTAACCACCGTACGGTGGCTGAGCAACACAGCATCGGCAGCCGCCTGAGCAAACAATGAATGCAGCGAACCGGCCAACAACAATAAACAAACAACCATTTCTCGTCCCATAAGGTGATTATTTTAGTTTAACGCTGAAGCACATACAAACCGTCGCGCGGCAACAAACGCTTCAGATTGGCAATATTATAAAGCGTCACGGCCTGCGTCACCGCGGTATATTCCATATATTCGGGAATACTCATATCGTAACGATCGCGGTTGGTATGCCAGATTTCGCGGTAATTAAAATTATAACCCAGCGGATCGGTATTCCGGAAAGCAATCACCGGCACTCCATGCATTTGAAAATAGGCATGATCGCTGCTTCCCGGCTTTGTAGGCGGAAGTTGAGGACTGGCCGTATTTTTTTCAACCGTAAACGGGATCTGCGGATGATAATCGGCCAAACCTTCAGTGCATTTCACAATATCGTCGTACATATTGGCCGGAACCACCAGTCCCGAGGCAGCGGTAGGCCCACCATCGCGGTTGAAATAATTCGAAATCCGGTGCAATTTATCCTTGTTTTGTTCCACCCAGAATTTCGAGCCCAGCAAGCCGAATTCTTCGCCTGCCCAAAAACAAAACAACAACGTACGGTCGGGGCCGGAACCTCCGGCCGCCATTATCATACGCGCCATTTCGAGGTTGGGAGCTACTCCCGTACCACAATCCACTCCCCCGGTCGCCACATCGTAAGCATCGAGATGGCAACCCGACATGACGTATTCGTCGGGATACTTCACACCTTTAATTTTACCGATCACATTGTGATACTTCACCGGACCTGGTTTAAAATGGTTCCGGATATCGAATTCCAACACCACATATTCGCGCCGTTCGGCCTTTTCCCTGATTTTCCGGTATTGCTGTTCATTGAGTTTAATGTCGGGCGTCGATGGCAGATGGTCAAACGACATCGTCCATACATTGTTACGGTCGTAGGTGGCCACCAAGGGTACGGGAGCCGATTGGATGATCCCGAGAATACCGGCTTCCACCATTTCGCGGTAAAACAACGCAGGCTCTGGTTTGCGTTTAGCAGGCTCTTTCACCGTATCGTTGAACTGACGGACAGCCCTCCGCAGAGAATCTCCTTTAGCCGACCAATCGATGGGAAAACCCGTATTAGTACCTTCAATAAGCACCCAGGCCCCTTTCAGTTTACCTTTCATCCGTTGAAATTCGGCCGATGTCTTGGGCTCGATCAGCACAGGTCCACGTTGAAGACCCTTGGTGCCCGATGTGTACGAAGGTGTCACAAATTCGAGCACCTCCGATTCGTCGCCATACATACGCCCGAACCAGGGTCCCCGGTTGAATCCTACAGGCAACTCGCCCACTTCCTGGATTTCAACTTCCAATCCCCATTTCTCGAGTTGGCCGGCCACCCAATAGGTAGCTGTCGTGTAGGCATCCGATCCGATCGGCCTTCCGCCGATTCTGTTCGACAACACATCCAAATGATGCATGGTACGATTGTCGGTCCGGCCGATTTCAATGATTCGTCGTGCTACCTTAGTCTGAGCCTGAAGCGAAAAAGCACTTACCAAAAGTACTACCAATAATCTGATCATAGAGTAGTTAGTCCTGACAGGCCGCAGGCAACTTGAAACTAAAGGTCGTACCTTTGTCGGGTTCACTGCTCACGGTTAATGTTCCATTATTATATTCTACAAAATCTTTCACCAACAACAACCCAAGTCCCGAACCTTTTTCGTTACCTGTACCATAGGTGGTAAAATGCTGACTCGGTTTAAACAAGCGGCTCAACGCTTCTTCGGTCATCCCTATTCCATTGTCGCTCACCGAAATACGTACCCATCCTTCTTCCTCGGCATCGTCTACCGAAACCACAATCTTTCCGTTTGCCTTGGTGAATTTAATCGCATTCGACAATAAATTCCTGAAAATCAAACTCAACGAATTCGAATCAACATATACGGTATATACTTTGGGCGCTACAAATTCGAGCGAGATCTGCTTGGAATTAGCAATTGGTTTGAGCAATCGTATGCTTTCCATCACTGCCAGATTAATGATCACATCCTGAGGATCGATAACAATCCGTTTCGACTGACTGCGCGACCAGTTGAGCAAGTTGTCGAGCAGGTACATGACGCTTTTCGAAGTAGTGCGCAATTCTTCCACCAGTCGCGCCTTCAGAGGATCGTTGAATACCAGGTCTTCCGACAATAAATCCAATACCTGGCTGAAATTACCGCAAGGTCCCCGCAAGTCGTGCGAAATAATCGAGAAAAGCTTGTCTTTCGTGGCATTAAGCTGCTGCAACTCCTTACTTTGCTGCCTGATTTTCAAATGAGTGGAAACACGAACTTTTACTTCTTCGGCCTTAAAAGGTTTACTCACATAATCGACGCCACCTACCGCAAAAGCCTGAATCACACTTTCCGTATCGCTCAGAGCACTGATAAAAATTACCGGAATCTCGGCCAATTCGGGCGAACTTTTCAGACGCTTGCAAACTTCGTATCCATTAATATCGGGCATCATTATATCGAGCAAAATCAAATCAGGCTTCTGCAATTTTGCTACTTCAAGAGCCTGGTTACCGTTGAGCACCGGACGTACCCTATACCCCTCCAACCTCAGAATTTCGCTGAGTACTTTCAGGTTGGCCGGAGCATCGTCGGCAATTAAAATATCGTACATCTGATTACGTTCGTTCATATCATGCATGGCGTACAAGTTATTTTATCATAGAAAGCCGATAACTTCTCATCGAACAACCGTTGTGTTTTACTAATGAATTATTATATTATTTCACAAAAATAGAATAATTTTCTGATGATTCAGCATAAAAACACTTTGCGAGTTGAATTTTTAAAAAAAAGCACTACTTTCGTTTCTTCAAACTCAATGAATGGAATGAACAAGGATTTCGAACATGACGCATCGCTGCCAAAAAGAGAATTCAACTCAACATTACCCGAATTGGAACTCAGCAATTACAACTCCTTCGAATGGACCTGTAATAAACTGACCTGCAACTTTCAACAGCTTATCAATTCAATCACGCTTATTTATTCGAGGCCCGATCTCGATTTTATTGAACGGAATATTCCTTCGGTGCTGGCCTCCATGGCCCGGTTTACCAATGCCGATCACCTGGCCGTGTGTACCTGCGGCCCCAATTATAAAACCATTACTTCGTATTACGAATGGAATGCGCCCGAAGTGGAATTTATTCAGGGAAATTCGGGGAAGGTGACAACAGCCAATTTTTTAAAATATTATTACCCCCTTCATGCGCAAGGAAAAGAAATTTACCTAAAAAAAACCATTCAATCGGAAAAAGAGCTAAAACCGGTCACCGACCAGATGATCCTTAACGGAATAAAAAGCCTGATCAGCTTTCCTTTGTTTCAAAACAACTCGCTGATTGGAACAATAGAATTTTACTACCTCCGCCACGATACCGATTTCCACGAACGCGAACTTAGTTTTTTGCGGTATTTTGCTCAGTTACAATCCAATGTTATTCAACGTATACTGCATCATAAAAAATGGCTGGAGGACGCCAATGCGTATGTCACCCGTCAGCAAGGATACGAAAAAGAACTGAAAGCAGCCCGAAAAAATGCTGAAAATGCCAAAAAAGCAAAAGAAACATTTTTTGTCAATCTAAGCCATGAAATACGCACTCCGCTGAATATCATTTCAGGAATGCATCGCGAACTCATGCGCGAACAGCTCAACAGCCGGCAGAAACAATTCCTGCAACAGTCGGCAGTGGCTTCCAAATTATTGCTCAACCTGTTTCAAAACGTGATGGATATCAACGATATGGAAAGTGGCAATTTCACCTTAAAACAAAGAGACTTTAATTTAAGGCAGCTGCTGCTCGAGGTAAAAGAGATGATGGACGGCAAAATAAACGAAAACAAATCGATTGACTTCCAAATGATTATAGCCGACAATCTGCCCGGAGCCTACAAAGGCGACGATCAGCGACTGCAACAGGTTTTAATCAAACTGATTTCAAATGCGTTCAAATTTACCGAACGGGGCGTGATTCGTGTCGAAGCCACTATCCGGCGCAAAACCAGTGGCTTTCACGAAATTCTCTTTGAAATTGCCGATTCGGGCATTGGTATGAGCAAAGACTTTATCGACACTGTTTTCACGCGGTTTTCACAGGAAGATGATTCGTTGAACCGCATACACAGAGGTGCCGGCCTGGGATTGTTTATTTGTCACCGCTTGGTGAAGTACATGGGAGGCACCCTTACTTTCGAGAGCGAAAAAGGCATAGGAACCCTCATTCATCTCACGCTACCCTTAGCCCTGGGCAACGAAAAAAGCCTGGAATCTCAGCAGATGCAGGCCTCCGGTTATTCTTTCAAGAACATGAAAGTATTGCTGGTCGAGGATAACGACACAAACCGTTTTATCGCCCGCCAATCGCTCCTTTCAACGGGTTGTGAAACCTACGAAGCTTCCAACGGAGAAGAAGCAGTTGCATACCTGCGTACCCACAATGTAGATATCATCCTGATGGATATTCAAATGCCGGTGATGAATGGCCTGGAAGCAACCCGGCTGATACGCAAGGAACTAAAACTAAAGACGCCGGTAATAGCCTTTACCGCCAACGCGGTGGACAGCGAAATCGCCAAATACATGAGTTACGGTATGGAGGATTATATCGTAAAACCCTATCGTGAAGATGAATTATTCGAAAAAATTAAAAAACTTACCCGTTCAATCCAAGAGAATATGATGGAATATAATTCGACAGAAAAATTGTACGATCTGAGTTACCTGCAGGAATTAAGTCAGGGCGATGAAAGTTTTACACGTCAGATAATAGAAACTTTTCTGATAATGGCCGAGCAATCGGTCGAACAACTCAGGGCCGCCCAAACCGACAACGATGTGTCGGCCGTACGGAGGATAGCACACAAAATAAAACCGACTCTGGCAAATTTCCAGATCACATCGCTTAAAGCGCTGATTGAAAAGCTAAATCAGGCGGAGCCTGGAAGCATGGAACCAGAGGAATTACGCAGGGATGTCGATAAAGTAATCGACATTCTCACCATTATTCAGTCGCAACTGAAAGAAACGCTCGGTTGACAGCATTTTTTCCGTTTATATTGAATAAAATAATTCAAACCTATTGATATTTAAAATAATTTACTACTTTTGCATGTAGAAATAGTAAATAATTTTGTAGCAATTACAAAATCTGAAAACTAGTCTGAATTACTTATAAATGCTTGTTTGCAACTCTCTCGAAAAGTAGGCAACTTCATTTAGTAAACATGAAGAAAGTAATCGTAATCGACGACAATACAGTATCGCTGGTACTGATCGCAAAAATATTAACTACGGCAGGTTACAAAGCGGTTGTGACCGACGACGCAGTAAATGCGCTTGAAAAAATAAGGTCGGAGAAGCCATCACTGATCATATTGGATATCGAGATGCCGGAAATCACTGGGTTTGAACTCTGTAGAAAAATCAAAACTCAGGATGATCTGAAAGATATACCGGTTATATTCTTAACGGCCAACCAGGAAACCGATACCATGGTAGAAGGTTTTCAATCGGGAGGTGTCGACTTTATCACCAAGCCATTCAGAAAAGAAGAGTTGTACGTGCGGGTACGAAATCATATCGAGCTGGCCGAATCGCGTAAAACCATCGTAGAGATGAACAATTCGCGCGACAAGCTGTACTCGATTATTGCTCATGACATTCGTTCCCCGCTGGCAGGGATCTTACAAACCATCGACGCCATCGATCAGGGTTTTTTTGATCCGTCCTCTGAGCTTTTCAGCGAAATTATTCGGGATTTAAAAAATCGGACAAATGAGACAAACACTTTACTGAACAGTTTGTTACAGTGGACGAGAATGCAGGACAAGAACGTGGCGCTCAACCTTAAGATGACCAATATATACGAGTTGATGAAAAGTTGTATTAGTCTTCTTGAACTGAACGCCAAAGAAAAAAACATCGGCATAGAGCTCAAGTTGAAGAAAAATTTTGAAGCATTTTGTGACGAAGTAAGTACGCATACCGTGTTCAGAAACCTGATCAACAATGCAATTAAGTTTACGCCGGAAAACGGGAAAGTAATTATAAACGGCAAAAGCGGCCTGCGGTACATGGAAGTTTCGATTGAAGATACGGGAGTGGGGATGAGCGCCGAAGTCATCAACAAGATACTGGTCGAAAACGAACATTATACCAGTTTTGGTACTCACAACGAAAAGGGGACAGGATTGGGATTGATGATCGTAAAAAACTTTATACAACGTAATAAAGGACTTTTAAAAATCGAAAGCGAAGTAGGTGCGGGGAGTAAATTTACAGTATGCCTGCCTTCCTTACCCCGGGCCGGTAGCGTATCGAAAAAAAGAAAGTTGAAATAGCAAACAAAACGAACAAATTGTGCCTGAAATGAATAAAAAGATATTAATAATTGACGACAACAACGAGTTCCGGAGGCTGACCAAAACCATCCTGACGAGCAAATACGAAGTAGAAACAGCCATCAATGGTATCGAAGCTTTCGCCTTGTTGCAATCAGGTTATCTACCCGATTTAATTGTTACCGACCTGATGATGCCAGGGATGGGAGGCAAAGGATTTGTAGAACAACTAAAAAGTAGCGGGGCATTCCGGCAGATCCCGGTCATCGTCTTATCGTCGATCGATAAAAGCGATGAAAAAATCCAATTGCTACAATTGGGGGCTGCCGACTACCTTGAGAAACCCTACAATCCTACCGAACTACTGATCCGGATCGAAAACATTTTCAAATACAGAAGTTAACCAAATCGAAACGCTGCTTATGCTTTATAAGGCATTGTACATAGGAAAAGATCCCTCGTCGGCCAACCGGCTGAACGAAGGGGAGAGTCGCTTTGAATGCCAAACCGTAACGACGGTATTTGAGGCAATAGCCATCAAACCTGCCTGCCAATGCGTCCTATACCAGCACGAGAATGACCAGGAAACCTTACTCGCCCTGCAGGTCCTGAATCAGAATCTGATTCAATCGCCTACCGTCATCTTTGTAATCGGCGATGTAAGCAATGCGCCTGTCTGGATTAAAAACGGGGCCCATGATGTATTTCCTCCCGACTTCACCCCTTCGTCGCTGGTGGCCCGTTTCAATTTTGTATACGAACATTTCGAACAATTGAGCGCCGGCAACCGTAGCGACGACAGGATAACATCGTTTCGCCTGCCCTTGTGGAAACGTGTGTTCGACATTGCTTTTTCGTTGGCTGTGCTCTTGATATTACTGCCTTTCTTTCTGCTTATCGCCCTGGCCATCCGTATCGAATCGAAAGGTAAGGTTTATTACATAGCCCCCCGGGTGGGCACAGGTTACAGGATTTTCGGATTTATAAAATTCCGGAGCATGTATCTGAATGCCGATACAAAAGTCGACACCTTGATGAACGACAATCAGTACGTTGTGCGGGAAGCGAAATCGGATCAGTACAACAACGAAAGTCCTTTATTAATCAGCGACGACGGGTTGGTACAGGAAGATATTTACAAGGCCAAAAAGTCGAGAAAAAGAGATAATGCATTTTTCAAGGTCGCCAACGACCCCCGTATCACGAAGGTAGGACGATTGATCCGGAATACAAGTATCGACGAATTACCTCAATTTATCAATGTGCTGAAAGGCGACATGTCGATAGTGGGGAATCGTCCGCTTCCGCTTTATGAAGCCGAATTACTCACCACCGACCAATGGTCGAAACGTTTTTCGGCTCCGGCAGGCATTACAGGACTTTGGCAGATCACAAAACGAGGTGGAGCTAACAAGATGTCGGCCGATGAGCGAAAACAACTCGATGTTGAATATGCCGAGAACTTTTCGTTCTGGTACGATTTAAGAATAATTTTAAAAACAATCCCTGCAATGTTGCAGCATGAAAATGTGTAAACAGAACTGTTGTATGCGAAAACTGATTTTTATCCTTGTGCTTTTTTTAATTGGCTCTGTGTCGGCGAAGGCTCAGAAGATGACCGATTTATTTAAAGACATCGATAACGACACCATCCTGCTGGAGTTTGATTTTCCCGAACTGAGCGATCTTGTCAAGGCTGCCCAGGAGCATCATGCCTATCACAAGATGCAGAATGCGCAGATGCGCAATTTTCAATCGCAGATCGATGCAAAGAAAAGAGAATGGCTGGATCACTTTTATATCGATGCAGACACGCGTTACGGTTTGTACAATTATATTTTTGTTGCCGGGAATCAGAATGTTCCCGGAATTACGCCGGTCGATAACCAGTTTAGTTACTATGTAGCCTTTTCGGTGCGGATCCCCTTGTCGGTCTTTACCAAAACCAAGCATGAAATACGGGCGCTCGAACATACGATCGAGCAGCACCGGGCCTATCAGCAACAGCTCAACGATGAGTTGGAGCGTCTGGTGATCGAGGAGTATTACCTCATGTATACGTTCAGGGAACAAATGGTGTCGTTTCAGGAAGTAATGCAAACCGTACGTACGATGTACTTGAAAGCGCTGCGCGATCTGGAGCGGGGTTACATCAGCATGGAAGCCCTTATCGATATAGGCGAATCAAAGGCAAAGGCAGAAACTGATTTTTTCAAAGCAAAATATGAATTTTTCATGCATGCAGAAAAATTGATGGCATTAACGGGTTATAAATTCAAACCACAGATCCGATGAATTTAGTTACTATATTGAAGCTTCTGTATTCGAAGCTCACCTACATAATTATTATTCCGCTGGTGTTCGGGTTCATCACCTTTCTGATTACCCGTAATCTGCCCGAGCGATATACTTCGACGGCGACTTTATTTACCGGTATTACGTCCAATACCGGACTCGAAATGCTGGGTACCCGGATCGATAACGTGCAAACCCTGAACGAGTACAATAATATCTTGAGTATCCTCAAGTCGCGTTCGCTGGCCGAGGAAACCGGATTGCGGCTGCTGGCCCAGCACTTGATGCAGGACGGGCCTAATGGTCTTATTATCAACGAGGAGGCATTCAGCGAACTGATGGAGGATACGCCCGAAGATGTGAAACGTCTGATCGTGAAGGGTGATATGGAAAAGAGCTATCACAACCTCCGGTACAATGTGACCCACGACAAGGATGGGTATCTTTACAAATTGTTGAACGAAGATCATCCCCATTATAGTGTCGAAGCAATCAATAAGCTGAATTCGGAACGGATAGGCGCATCGGATCTTATTAAGATTTCGTACGATTCCGACGATCCTGCTATTGCTTACAACACCATTAAATTTGCCACCGAAATCTTCAACAACAAATACATTGTTCTGAAAAAAAACCAGTCGAGCAATGCGATCGCCTATTTCCAGCGTAAATTACGTGAACTATCGGCCCAGCTACAGGCTGCCGAGCAGAAACTGTTGGAATATAACATCGCCAACAATATTATTAACTACGACGAACAAACCGAACAGATTACCACCCAGCAGGAAAAAATCGAGGTGCGCCTGCAGGACGTAAAAATGGAGTATGAAGCGGCCGGTGCAGTAGTCAAGAAGTTGGAGGACGAAATTGAAGCCCGTTATAAAATCAATTTACAGAACAAGCAGATTATTGACCTCCGGAGGCAATTGGTGAATATGAATAACGAAATTGCCCAGATACAAGTGTACGATTCGGAGACCAACCCCCAGAAACTGCAACAGCTGATTTTGCGGCGTGCACAGCTGGAGCGCAGAATACAGAATAATATCGACTCGACCTATACCACCGACAGCAAGACGCAGGGAGTGGAATTTCAGCGGATGATGGCCGAATGGTTAACTGCGATTACCAATTATGAATCGAACGCAGCTTACTACAAATCGATGCTGGAGCGTCACCGTGAATTTATGAGCCAATACAAGGAACTGGCCCCGGTAGGTGCGACCATTAAACGGTACGAACGGGAAATCAATGTAATCGAGAACGAATACCTCAATGTTCTGAACAACCTGAACGTAGCATTACAGAAGGAACAAAACATGGAAATGGTTACCGACATGAAAATGATGGACGAAGCCACACTTCCACTGATTCCCAACAAATCGCGTCATTTACTCTACATTTTAATCGTTTCCATTTTCTCGTTAATCTTTTATATCGCAGCACTGTTGGCCATCGAGATACTCGATATGCGAATCAAAACACCTTCCAACCTGTCCCGGTTGAGCGAGATGGAGGTGCTGGGTGCGTTTTGTTCGCCAGTAACCAATTACCAAGCGGCAGCCGATCATATCAACAAACGCACTTCTGTGTTTATATTCGAGAAAATCAGGGAGTTGGCCACCACCAGCAACCGCCCGATGATTATCCAGATCCTCAGTATCTGGGATCAGGCGGGAAAAGTAGAAACGGCGAATTATATCGCATCCGAACTGAAGGACCGGGACTGGAATGTAAAGATTTTCAATTTTGCCGCCGTGACTTCCAACAATGGCGAGACGACCGTAAACGAAGATCCGGCAAACCCCTATTCGTTGACTTATCGTTACCGGAACTCCGACACCTATACCGAATTGTTCAGCTACCTCCGCACCAACCCCGAAGTGATCATCAGTATCCTGCCGTCGGTAAGCAATGGTATCGACAACTCGGTGATTATAAAAACAGCCGACATGAGTCTGGTCGTATTCGACGGCATGCTTACCTGGCACGAAGCAGAAACGATGCACCTGACCAAACTGAAAGCACTGATTGGCAAATCGTTCTTCACCTTGCTCACCAACGGTAAAGTGGAGTATATGGAAGATATGTTTGGCGAAATACCGAAAGACCGTTCGGCATTCCGCAAAAAGATGAAACAATTACTGACTCGCTTTGCCGGGCGTCCCTGATAATATTTTACGTATCCCACCATGCCCAGCACTTCATCAGGTTTCAGGAGCAATGCACACACGATGTTGTCTATCATCGTGTTAAGCTTTTTCCTATTGTTGATGTTGGCTGCAATGGTGCTGTTTGCCGGTAATAACCTGACTACCGGTCTGTTGTTAATTCTATCCCCGGGATTTCTGATAGCTGCGATCTGGATGCTGGTAAAACCCCATTTCGGAGTCGTAGCGATAATGTTTGCCAATTTCTTTTCCATCGGTATTTCAAGGTATGTGAACCTGCCTACCGGCTTAATGGTGGACGGATTCCTGGGACTTACCTTGGTCGGGATATTTTTCAGTCAGTTACACACCAAGGTGGAATGGAAGAATGCATTTCGCGACTTCACCTATCTTGTTGTATTCTGGATGTTTATGACCACCGCCCAGCTTCTCAATCCCGAAGTGGCGAGCCGTACGGCCTGGATTTATGCCATGCGAAGTATGGCGCTATACTCGGTTATTATTGTACCGGTAGTGTATCTGATCTACAACAAGCCCAAGGATATGATGTCGTTTATCTACCTATCGGGCTGGTTCACCTTGTTGGCGATATTGAAAGGAGTACAGCAAAAATTTATCGGTCCCGATCCCTGGGAACAACGCTGGCTCGAGATACCCGGGAATCAAACCACTCACGTACTTTTCGGTATTATCCGCGTGTTTTCCTTTTTTGCCGATGCCGGTACGTATGGAGGAATGATGGCCTACTTCGGCGTGGTGTTTTTAATATTGGCCATACACCTGAAAGTATCGGCCGGTAAAAAATTGTTTTTCTGGTTGGTTGCCCTGGGATCTTTTTACGCGATGGCTATTTCGGGTACCCGGAGTGCGGTGGCCGTACCCTTTGTCGGATTTTTCGTATATGCCTTCCTGACAAAAAACTTCAAAGCGATGTTTTTCACCGCTATCTTTTTGTTTTTTGCCGTATTCATCCTTCGATATACACAGATTGGAGAAAGTATCTACGAAATACGAAGGATGCGTACCGTGTTCCAGACCGACGAACCCTCGTTGAAGGTACGTGAAGAAAACAGGGCATTGTTCAGAAAATACCTCGAATCGCGCCCTTTCGGAGGTGGAGTGGGATCGGCCGGAAACTGGGGTTTACGCTTCTCGCCGGGGACCTTCCTGGCGCAGACTCCCACCGACGGATGGTATATACAGGTATGGGTGGAGCAGGGAATCGTAGGATTGGTTTTCTATTTGTTTATGATTTTGTACTTTGCCGGTAAGGCCGGGGTGCTCATTTTATTTAAAATCAAAGACAATAATTTCAGATTTACGGCCATTGCCTTTCTTGCGGGAGCGTTCGGGATCATGGTGTCGTCGTACAGTGCCTCGACGCTGGGTCAGATGCCCGGAACCATTTTGTTCTTTATGTCAATGTGTTTTATTTCGCTGATGCCCGAATGGGAAAAAAACAACTTGACACTATGAAACTAAAGAACTCAACTAATCTGCATTCTTTACTGGGTAATGTTGTGTATGCCGGATTCAGCATGGTGCTGTTTATCATGCTGGCAAGATTCACCGATAAAGAACTTTATGGTCGCTGGGTGATTTTCATAACCGCGTTGGGCCTGCTCGATATGCTGCGGATAGGCCTGGCCGGAACAGGGGCGATACGGTATATATCCACTTCTGTGGGCACCGATCGTGACATGACGGTAGGAACCGCCTATCACCTAAATATCCTGACCACGGTTGCCATCACCATACTGTTTGTACCCGCCTGGTTGCTACTGTCGCCACATGCCGCCGATAATTATTATTTGCCGGTTCTCCTCTTCTACCCGCTCTGTGCATTCGCCAGTTTGCCGCATATCCAGGCTGCCAATTACAGTCAGGGTATCATGGATTTCAGGAGGGTAATGATTATTCGTGCCCTGGTAGGTTTTTTCAACCTGGCATTCATGGGCATTTATATTTACCTGGCCGACGAGACCCTGACCGGCTTGATCCTGATGTATAGCTTGTCGGACGTAACCGTTTCGGTCGTCGCCATGCTGATGCGCTGGGATGGCTGGAAATTCTTAAAATACTTCAACCGGTCCATCATGAAGGATTTGTTACGATTCGGCAAATTCTCATCGGCAATCAGTATCAGCAGCAGCTTATTACGTAGCAGCGATACCTTTATTATCAGTTTGTCGGCCGCGATGGGAGCTCCTGCGGTGGCCATTTATACCATACCCATGAAACTGGTTGAAATGATCGAAATACCGCTTCGAAGCTTTGCCGCTACCGCATTCCCGAAGCTCTCGACCGGCTTTCACGAAAAATCGGACCGTTTTGTAAAGGACTTCAACACCTATCTCAGCTATTCGGTACTCATGTTGATTCCGGTCATACTGCTATTACCTTTTCTATCCGAGTGGGTATTGCTTTTCTTCGGAGGGAATCAATACATTGACGCCCTCGACACTCAAAAAAACATCTTACTGATCATCACTTTCTACATTCTCACCTTACCCTTCGACCGGTTTATCGGAGTTGCCCTGATGGCCATCAATAAGCCCGAATTAAACTTCTACAAATTACTTATCATGCTCGTACTCAACATCAGTTTTGATTTGATTGCAGTATTTGTTTTCCAATCGCTCGAATTGGTCGCCATGGCTACTATTCTGTTTACAATCACCGGTATAGTTACCGGCTGGAGGATGCTGGTTAAACATACCGAAATACGGATTAAAAATACATTGGAAGATCTTTCGACAAATATTGACGGACTTAAAACCAAGTACTCGTCTCGCTTGTTTAAACGCTATTAACAATTGCAGCATGAAGATAGGGATAGAAGGACAAAGACTGTTCAGGCAAAAAAAACACGGTATGGATATCGTGGCATTAGAGCTGGTGCGCCGGTTATCGAAACTCGATAACCGCAACGAATATGTGATCTTCGTAAAGGACGACGACGACAGGGCTTGTATTCAGGAAAGCGCCAATGTAAAAATCAAGGTGCTTCCTTCCACCTCCTATCCTGTATGGGAACAGGTAATATTACCCAAAGCTGCATCGGACGAACAATGCGATCTGTTACATTGCACCAGCAACACAGCACCTGTAGCCACCCGTATCCCGCTCATTACCACTATTCACGATATCATCTACCTCGAAAAAGTAAGCCTGTTTTCAAAAGAAGGCACCAGTTATCAGCGATTCGGGAATATGTACCGGCGGTTTATCGTTCCATCGGTCGCCCATAAAAGCCGCCGCGTGGTAACCGTGTCTCGGTTTGAAAAAGAAAACATCGACAAGGTGCTGCATCTGGGGAATAAGCTTTCGGTGATTCATAACGGAGTAGGCGATCATTTTGTAAAAATCAACAATACAGAACTACTTACCGAAGCCCGGAGGAAGTACAAGCTGCCTGAGCGTTACATTTTCTTCCTGGGTAATACCGATCCCAAGAAAAATACGGCTAATGTTTTGAAGGCATTTGCGTTGTACCATCAAAAATACAACGACGATCTGCACCTGGTAATGCCCGATTATGACGAATCCACACTGCTCGATCTGCTTCGCGATACCGTAAAGCCCGACGTCAGAAACAAAATAATTATAACCGGATACATATCGAACGAGGAACTGCCGGCCATCATCAACCAGTGTTGTATTTTGCTGTATCCGTCGCTCCGTGAAAGTTTCGGGATTCCGATACTTGAAGGCATGGCCTGTGGCGTACCGGTTATAACCTCCAACACTTCGTCGATGCCCGAAATAGCAGGTAATGCCGCATTGATGATTGAGCCTTCCGACCCGGTTGCCATTACGCATGCCATCGAACGAATAGTCGGGAATCCGGTATTGGCGGCCGAATTATCGGCTAAAGGGCTGAACCGGGCAAAAACCTTTTCGTGGGATAATATGACAGCAGCATATATTCAATTGTATCAGGAAGTGTACGACGAAATTAAAAATACTAAATCATGATCAAAACCAGTTATAGGAATATCGCAGACATGAACAGCTTGCTGCTCAAAAAATTAAGTATTCTGCCCCGTCATTTCGATCTCGTTGTGGGAATCAAAGAAAGTGGATTGATACCTGCCAACTTATTGGCGTTGTATTTGAACCTCCCTTTTTCCGATCTCAATTCTTTTTTAAAAGGTCATATTTATAAGGCCGGCGAACGAGGGAGTTTTTTTACTCACCAGGAAAACAAACGGGTACTGATTATTGACGATAGTCTGCGAACCGGGGCCACCATGCAAAAGGTACGGAGCGAACTGGCCCCATTATCCGACCGGTTCCAGTTCAGTTATGGCGTCGTGTACCTTGTTCCCGGCAAGGAACCGGAAGTCGACTATTTTTTCGAACACCTGGACCTTCCTCAGTTTATGCAGTGGCATATGATGGCCGACGGGATCCGGGAAAAAGTAAGCTTTGATCATCAGAAAACACCGGTGTATACCGAATTGAGCGATTACCCTTTTCTTTTTTCGCCAAGCACCATACAGGCACAGGCCGCTTTCAAAAAAACCGGGAAAGCGGTTTTAAGTCTCTCCGATTTCGAACTGGTGAGTTCGACAAATACGGTGTGGAAGGACCTGAAAAGCGGAAAGTTTATGCCCGGAGTGCGGAATTTTCTGATCCAGGGCCGGAATTTTATCCGCAGAACCCTTAAAAAACTGCGAAAATGAGTACTGCTGAAATCCTTTTCTGGATACTTGCGGCACTAATCGTATATACTTACCTGGGGTACGGGCTTGTGTTGTATATGCTTGTCAGAATCAAGCGTTTGTTTGTGAAACGCACGATCGCCCCGCTCCATGACGACGAACTTCCGCCGGTCACCCTCCTGATTGCAGCTTACAACGAGCTCGATTATGTTCATCAAAAGATGAAAAATACGGCAGAACTGAACTATCCCGCCGGCAAACTGCATGTGATGTGGGTTACCGACGGTTCCGACGATGGAACTCCGGAGCTCATCCGGTCGTCGTATCCCGGGGTGGAAGTACTGCATCTCCCCGAACGTAAAGGCAAAATTGCCGCAATGAACAGGGCTGTTCGCTATGTTAGCACTCCGATTCTGGTCTTTTCTGATGCCAACACCTTTATTGGTAGCGATTCGATTCGGAAAATAGCCAATCTGTTCGGTAATGCTTCGGTTGGTTGTGTTTCGGGCGAAAAGCGCATTCTGAACGAACAAAAAGAAGCAGCTTCATCGGCCGGCGAGGGTATATACTGGAAGTACGAATCGGCCTTGAAACGCTGGGATGCAGAATTGTATTCGGTCGTAGGAGCCGCAGGAGAATTATTTGCGGTACGTACCGGATTGTTTCAGGAAGTAGAACCCGACACCTTGCTCGACGATTTTATCATATCGCTCCGGATTGCCATGAAAGGATATCGGATCGAATACGATCCCGATGCCTATGCTTCCGAATGGGCGTCGGCTTCGATACAAGAAGAGTTAAAGCGAAAGATCCGGATTGCCGCAGGAGGTATTCAGGCAGTAATACGCCTTTTTCCATTGCTCAATATTTTCAAGTACCGTACGCTCTCGTTCCAGTACATTTCTCACCGGGTACTCAGATGGGCAGTAACTCCATTTCTTCTTCCTATCGTACTGGTACTTAATCTATTTATTGCACCCGAAAGCACTCTGCTTGCGGTTATGCTGGCGCTTCAGGTTTTGTTTTATCTTGCCGGCTGGATAGGACAAATATTCGAGAGTAAAAAAATCAAACTGAAAATCTTTTTCATTCCTTACTATTTTTTATTTATGAACTATGCCGTATTTTTAGGAATTTTCAGATATTTGCAAAAAAATCAAAGCGTCAATTGGGAACGAGCCAAACGAATTAACAAAAAAACCACTTAATTACTGTCGGAATGAAACGTATTTTAATAACAGGCGGTGCCGGCTTTATCGGCTCACATCTTTGTGAACGTAAACTGAAGGAAGGACATGAGGTCATCTGCCTCGATAACTTCTTTACCGGACGCCGTAAAAACATTGAACACCTCAGGCAATATCCCGAATTTGAATTGGTACGGCACGACATCACCAATCCCTACCTCGCCGAAATTGATGAGATCTATAATCTGGCTTGTCCGGCCTCCCCTGTGCATTACCAGTACAATGCCATAAAAACAATAAAAACCTCGATATTGGGCGCTACCAATATGCTGGGTTTGGCAAAAAGGGTAAAAGCAAAGATTTTACAGGCATCGACCAGTGAAGTGTATGGCGACCCCATCGTACACCCCCAAACCGAAGAATACTGGGGAAACGTAAATCCCATCGGAATACGTTCGTGCTACGACGAGGGCAAGCGCTGTGCCGAAACTTTATTCATGGATTTTCACCGGCAGCATCAAATCAAAATTAAAATCATTCGTATTTTTAACACCTACGGCCCCAATATGCATCCCAACGACGGCCGCGTGGTTTCCAATTTCATCATGCAGGCGCTCAGAGGAGAAGATATAACTATTTTCGGAACGGGAAATCAAACCCGCAGTTTTCAATACGTCGACGACCTGATTGAAGGAATGACCAGAATGATGAATACTTCCGATGATTTTATCGGTCCGGTCAACATCGGTAATCCCAACGAATTCACTATGCTCGAACTGGCCCAGAAAGTGATCGACCTTACCGGCACCAAATCGAAAATGATTTTTAAACCGCTTCCTTCCGACGATCCCCGCCAGCGGCAACCCGACATCAGCCTGGCCAAGCAAAAGCTGAACGGGTGGGAACCTACCATCCAACTCGAAGAAGGGTTGAAAAAAACCATTTTATATTTTGAAAATGAAATGAAAGAAGGAAGAGTATAAAAAAAGCGGAGTGAAACTGACATGAACCCCGAAAGTTTTTTGTCCAACTTTTGGGGGTCACATCAAAACCGATTACTTCGCTTTTTTTATTCCTGCACTACCGATAAAGGAGTAAGATTTACTTTTTCGCAATTACCCAGCCCCCTGTCGATCAACACATTCAGCTCGTAGATCAGATTTTTATAGTCGGACCGAAGGCCACAGCGATACATCACGGTAAGCGGGTGGGTGTCGATTATCTTCAACATCATATCCACCAGATGAGGCGGAGCGCTTAGTTTGCTATATTCGTCGTAGGTGATACTTAAAAATGCAACATGTTCATTAATACCTCTGTTATCCAGGAGGTAGCCGTGCTTCAGGCGAACGGGCCGCATCAGCTTACCCTCCGAAACCAGGTCGAGGGGATCGGGATAGGAAACAATGCGTGTTCTTTCGGCATTCATTATTACAGGTACCAGATTGGAATAGTCGGCCCTGGTTTTATAGATTACTGCAGGAGCCGAAGGTTGCCACAGCGTAAGATACTCACCCGAAAGATCGGCAGCATCACGCCCCTGTTTATGGGCGGCACAGCCCAGCAAGGCCAACCCAACCAACATGGCTATTGAATACCGGAATAGTTTATAGTTGTTCATCGGCCTATTTTTTAACAAAACGGATCACTTTATTTTTATCCCCCATCAGTTTAAGAATATATACCCCAGGCTTAAGGTCCGAAATGTCGACAACCGGAGAAGATTCCATATTCACTTTCTGCACGCCGACCCGCCGTCCGTCGGCCGAAAATATTTCGACCGATTCGATCGGTTGATTATCGAGCACCATAATATAATCGGTTGCTGGATTAGGAAATACTTTTATCTGACTGGTTTCAAGATTGTTAACTGACGTGACCGTATCGTTGATCAAGGTAAAATTGATCATCGACCAGTTGGTTGGAGCCAGCCGGCTCCAGCCATTAGCGGTATTCTGGTAAACTCCGATACGGTAATTGCCCGCCTCCTGCACAATTTCGCCTTTAAAATGCAGGGTAACGGTTTCCAACGAATCGATAATCACGTTACGGTAGCCCAAATAGGCTATCGAGCTGGGACCGGTAGGCGTGAAGATAAAGGCAATAACCTTATTGTCAAAGTATCCGCCTGTATTGGTGATGGTAGCCGAAAGATCGGCATTACTTTTCACGACTGCATTGTTGGCCGGGAACGAAATAGCTTGCTCCAGCGCCAGTGCCGGAGGAGTTACAGGAGTAGTACGGATTTTTATCCGTACGGTATCGCCCAGTTGCTGAAACAAAGGATTCGAATAATTATTGGCAACATCGTAATAGGCCGTCATCACATAATCGCCTGCAGGAGCATTCACCTCACCGGCAAACGAAAGGGTCCCCGATTCGTTGGTAAGCAGACTCAACCATTCGCGCGATGTTTCAAATACCGGATCCCCTCCAGCCAGCGGAGTAAGTTTAATCATCACCGATGAATTGTATTCCCTTCCGGTATTGTGAACAGTTAACGAAAACCGGCCGGTCTTTTCCGAATAAACATTCCCTATTGGTTTCATTTCCTGTAAGGTAAGTAGCGGCCATTCACCCGCAGGTTGTGAAAAAACAACACTATCGCTGGTAATCCGGGTATCGATCCAGGCAGGAACACCAATGCGTACGGGAACCAGACGCCAATCCTGGCCAGCATCGGTCCGGTACATCAGTTTTAACTGATAGTTGCCTGCAGGCACAGTGGCCGGAACCGACATATTGGAAAAGGAGAAAGTGTTCCAGCCGTAATTTGATGCCAGATCATTGATTTGATGCGATTTCAACACATTAACCAGCGACGATCCGTTGTAAATCCCCAACGCGAGTTGTAACGAAACTTTTTGCAGCCCGTAATTGTATATCCTCCGGGCATTTATTGAAAAAGTCTGGGTGCGAAGTGCGCCGGGCACAGCATTTTCGAGCGGGTCGTTCATATAAAACGTAACCACCGGTGTCCTGCCCTGGGTTGGCTTCTGCACACCGATAACTGCCTGCTGATGAAAATTATAGCCCCCGCTTTCGGCATCACCTCCAATACCGTCGGGATTTAAAGCTGTCATGGAAAAATAACCATCGTAGGCACCACCCCATCCCCAGTTGAAGTGAAAATAGCCATTCTGATCCACCCCGTCGCATACCCATAAATGGCCACCGTTATCCGATCCCGTTCCTCCATAAAGGATGGGCCGGGCCGCATACAGTTCGTTCATTAACAGCTGCTGCCACTCCGTACGCGACATATAATTACGGAATACAAGCTGTAAGTTCGGATCATAACTAAAATGCTGGAACAATGCCCTTCCCATGGTAGAAATGGAGGCGCTGCTGGTCGTATTATAATCCATATTAACTGCTACCCCGCTATGATACATGATAGTTGCAACCGCCGCCTTCGCCTCTTCCGAACTTGACGAACCATATTGTGGAGTCATTTGCTCCCAGTTATAGTTCGCCGACGAAAAATCGAGTTCCAACGGGATTTTCAGAGTCGTGGTGGTATAGGACTGCGAACCCGTCCCCCTTTCCGGCCAGCGATGGTAATACATCAGCTGTGCCATACCGGTGGCTACGCATCCCGTTACCGCCCTTGTGCCGTCCTGGTTGTTAATTACAGGACACAAAGCGTTGTAGGGCGATCCCTGATTCCACTTGATGGCCCCTAACAAAGGAGAAACCGGCTGAACAGCTTGTACCGTATGCCTGATCGGCACAGGTTTAGCCGGTCGATTTCGAAGCAGCTGCAATTCATCCTGATAGACGGAAACCCAGTACCGGAAATTTTCAGGGATAGTCCGGTAATCGAATCCCGACCTATCGGACCAGCCAAGAATGGCACGGGCCCGTTCGTCGCCGGAAACCATCACATAGCCTCTGTTGTCGGCCACATTGAATACATAAACCGAATTCGCGAGCAAAGTATCTGAAAATTCAACCGGTTCTAAGGCCGCGGCATCCAGCGGCACGCGCTGTCCTTGCGTCGACGAGCTATTCAAAAACGAAAGCGCCAGGCCCAACGCCTCTTCCTGGCTTCTTGACTGCGAAACCACCGCCAGCGACACCAAAAACAGCAGGGCTGCCACTATATAAAATTTATTCTTCATGACTTAAACGGAATATACATATTTGCTAAAAAAATATCCGCTTGCAAATTTACAGAAAAGATTGAACAAACTGTAAAATAAATCTTGAATACAAGAAATTACATGTTCCTATTCATAAAAAAATGCTATTTTTGCAACTAATTTTTACAATATGATGCACAATCAATCGGAACCTGAATATATTTTTGAAAGTAGCTGGGAAGTTTGCAACATGGTAGGCGGCATCTACACCGTACTTTCAACGCGAGCTGCTACGCTGGTCAGCACCAAAAAGGACAAATTGATTTTCATAGGGCCCGATCTCTGGGCCGAACATGAGAGTCCTTACTTCAGCAAAGACGCCGGCCTGTACAGCGAGCTGATTCCTTTTACAAAAAAAGAATACGGACTGACCATCCGCATAGGCCGGTGGCAAATACCCGGCAAGCCGGTAGCTATCCTGGTCGATTTCTACCCTTTAATGGCTCAGAAAGACCATATTTACGGAAAAGTATGGGAAACTGCAGGGGTCAATTCGCTTGGAGCGTATGGCGACTACGACGAATCGTCGATGTTCGGTTATGCCAGCGGAATGATCGTTGAATCGTTTATCAGATGTTATGGGATCACTACAGGCACCCCGGTGGTTGCACATTTCAACGAATGGATGACTACCTTCGGACTCTTCTACCTGCGTACCCATCAGCCACAGGTAGCCACCTTGTTCACTACGCATGCTACGTCGATCGGCCGTTCGATAGCCGGCAACCATAAACCACTTTACGATTATCTGAACGAATACAACGGCGATCAGATGGCCAGCGAGTTGAATATGGTGTCGAAACATTCGACAGAGAAGCAAGCCGCCCGTCTGGCCGATTGCTTTACGACCGTAAGTAAAATCACCGCAATCGAATGCGAACAATTACTGGATAAAAAACCGGATATAATTACTCCCAACGGTTTCGAAGACGATTTCGTTCCGCCGGCCGGCCGGTTCGAGCAACAAAGGGAAGCAGCCCGCAGACTGCTGATACGGGTAGCCGAAACCCTGCTGGGCGAAACCTTGCAACACGATGCCTTGCTTATCGGAACTGCCGGAAGGTATGAATATAAGAACAAAGGCCTCGATGTGTTTATCGAATCGCTGAAATTGCTCAACGACGACCCGGACAACAAACGCCAGGTAGTTGCCTTCATCATGGTACCTGCATGGACAAAAAGTCATCGTGCCGACCTGGCCAACAGCCTCCTGCACAACCATCCGCTGCATGCCTACAACCGTATCACCACACACGAACTCCACGATTATTCCGGCGATCCGGTAATAGGAGCTCTGAATTGGTTTCACCTTCACAATTCGGCCCACGACAGGATCAAGGTTATCTTTGTGCCTGCCTATCTCAATGGAAAAGACGGCATATTCAACAAGAGTTATTACGATTTACTGATCGGACTCGATCTGAGTGTTTTTGCTTCGTACTACGAACCCTGGGGATATACCCCGCTCGAAAGCGTTGCTTTCCATGTACCCACTATCACAACCGACCTGTCGGGATTTGGCGAATGGGTTTCGGAACAGCCTCAACACATCCGTGAGGGAGTCGGCATCATACACCGCTCCGATTACAACGGACATGTCGTAGCCCGCGAAATCGCTCAAATGATCAACGACTTTGCCGCAGCCAATCCATCGGAAACCTCCGTCATCCGGCAAAAAGCAGCCGCCATTGCCCGGCAAGCCCTGTGGAAAAATTTCATCCGGTTTTATGAATCGGCCTATACAATCGCATTACAAAATGTAAATGCCCGGGCACAAAAATAATGCAATCGTTTGTGTAACTTATTGATAAATATGTTGTAAAACATTGTATTTAATAAAATAATAATTGTAACTTTGCGAACTATATTATAAAACATATTTTTCGACTATCTATTGATTGTCTCACAAGTATAAGTTATGAAAATTAAAACCAATCATGTAAACGAAGCTATCTGGCGGGAACTGAATGTAACCTCCAATCTTCCCGAAAGTCTTAAGAAGCTGGAAGAACTGGCGCACAATCTTTGGTGGGTATGGAACAGCGAAGCCAAAAGCATGTTCCGGACCCTTCATCCCGAAGCCTGGAAAGAAGCGCATTCCAACCCGGTTCAGCTTTTAAACATACTCACTCACGAAGAACTCATTACGCTGGCCAACAATACCGAGTTTATCACCAAGCTCGAAAGTATATATGCCGATTTCCAGGCCTACATCAACACTCCGTTGAAACAGGACAAACCTTCGGTAGCCTATTTCAGCATGGAATACGGCATGACGGAAATTTTAAAAATCTATTCGGGCGGCCTGGGCGTACTTGCCGGCGACTACCTGAAAGAAGCCAGCGATTGCGCCATCAATATGACAGCGATCGGATTTCTGTATCGTTACGGATATTTTACCCAATCGCTGTCGGTCGACGGTCAACAGATTGCTGTTTACGAACCGCAAAACTTCAATGCGCTGCCTATTAAGCAGGTAATGGACGCCAACAACCACCCCCTGGTCGTTGAGGTTCCATACCCCGATCGTATGGTGTACGCACATGTATGGAAAGTTGCAGTGGGACGCATCTCGCTCTATCTGCTCGATACCGACCACGAAATGAACAGCGAGTTCGACCGCTCCATCACCCACCAGCTGTATGGAGGGGATTGGGAAAACCGGCTGAAACAGGAAATCATGCTGGGCATCGGCGGTATACTGACCTTAAAGAAATTGGGTATTGAAAAGCAAGTATATCATTGCAACGAAGGACATGCCGCCTTAATAAATGTTCAGCGCCTGGTCGATTATATCGCCGGAGGCCTGAGCTTCAACGAAGCACTTGAAGTGGTCCGGGCCAGTTCGCTGTATACCGTACACACTCCGGTTCCCGCCGGTCACGACAGCTTCGACGAAGGCCTATTCCATAAATACATGTCGGACTATCCGTCGAAACTCCAGATCAGCTGGGACGAGTTCATGGATATGGGACGCGAACACCCGGGCAATAAAGAAGAAAAATTCTCGATGAGCGCATTTGCCTGCAATGCCAGTCAGGAAGTAAACGGTGTCAGCTGGCTCCACGGCAAGGTATCGCAGGAAATGTTCAATCCGATATGGAAAGGCTATTTCCCCGAAGAACTACACGTGAGCTATGTGACCAACGGCGTACACTTACCCACCTGGACCGCTTCGGAATGGAAAAAGGTATATGAAAAATACTTCACCAAGGAGTTTTACGACGATCAGTCGAATATGAAAATCTGGAAGGCTATTTACGACGTGCCCGACCAGACGATCTGGGAAACCCGTATGTACCTCAAAAACCGGCTGGTGGAGTTCATCAAGGATCAATTCCGCGACAACTGGCTGAAGAACCAGGGCGATCCGTCGCGTATTGTGAATATTCTGGAAGCCATTAATCCCAAGGCTTTAATTATAGGTTTCGGACGCAGGTTTGCCACTTATAAACGGGCCCATTTACTGTTTACCGACCTGGAAAGGCTGGAGCGTATCGTGAATAATCCGCAACGTCCTGTTCAGATTCTGTACACCGGCAAGGCGCATCCTGCCGATGGCGCGGGACAGGGACTCATTCGCCGGATCGTGGAGATTTCACGTATGCCACAGTTTATCGGCAAAATCATCTTCCTCGAAAATTACGACATGCGCCTTGCCAAGCGTTTAATCTCGGGGGTCGACATCTGGCTCAACACCCCTACCCGCCCGCTCGAAGCTTCGGGTACATCGGGCGAAAAGGCTCAAATGAATGGCGTGCTCAATTTCTCGGTACTCGACGGATGGTGGCTCGAAGGCTATGTCAAAGGAGCTGGCTGGGCATTGACCGAAAAACGCACCTACGAAAACCAGGAACATCAGGATCAGCTGGATGCCGCCACCCTGTACAGTATGCTGGAAAACGAGATCATTCCCATGTATTTTGCCAAGAACACCAAAGGTTATTCGACCGAATGGATCCAGCACATCAAGAATTCGATCGCCCAGATTACTCCCCGCTTCACCACGAAACGCATGATGGACGATTACATCAGCCGTTTCTATACTAAACTGGCCCAACGCAGTTCTTATCTGAAAGAAAACAACTTTGCAAAAGCCCGTGAACTAACGGTATGGAAATCGAACATGGCTGCCAAATGGGACCAGATTGAAGTTGTAAGCGTGAGTCATGTCGACAATGAATTGCAGCAAACTCATGTGGGCGAAGGCACTACCCTTGAAGTGGTGATCGACACCAAAGAGCTGAACGACAAAGGTCTTGGAATCGAATTGGTGGTTACCCGGATGTCGCAAAACAATATCGAACAATTGTACGACGTAGAAGAAATGCAACTGGTTCGCACCGAAGGAAGCCGCATGTATTTCAGCATGGATTATATAATGAACCGTGCCGGCAACTTCCGCTATGCGTTCCGCATGTTCCCTAAAAATGAGGACCTCCCGCATCGCCAGGACTTCTGCTACGTGCGCTGGATTTAACATCAGTCACAAACAAAACAAGCTAACTTTTGAAGTTAGCTTGTTTTGTTTACAACCGGCGGGTAACCCGCACCAGCATTTCTTTTTTCCAGCTTACAAAATCGCCTGCAATGATGTGTCGTCGCGCTTCTTTCACGAGCCACAGGTAGAAAGCCAGGTTATGAATGGAAGCGATCTGCATGGCCAGCAGCTCTTTGCTGATAAACAGATGGCGCAGGTAAGCCCGGGTGTAAACCCGGTCGACATAGGAAGTGCCGTAAGGATCGAGCGGTGAAAAATCGTTCTTCCATTTTTCATTACGCATATTCAGGATTCCTTCCGAAGTGAACAGCATTCCGTTGCGCCCGTTGCGGGTAGGCATCACGCAATCGAACATATCCACTCCGCGCTCGATGCCTTCCAGAATATTTTCGGGAGTCCCCACTCCCATCAGATAGCGTGGTTTATCCTGAGGTAAAATTTCATTCACCACTTCAATCATTTCGTACATCTTCGCAGCCGGCTCACCCACTGCAAGGCCGCCTATGGCATTTCCTTCGCGATTCCGGGAAGCAACAAATTCGGCCGACTGGCGGCGTAAATCGGGATACACACAGCCTTGTACAATAGGAAAAAAGGTCTGGGAGTAACCATACTTATTCTCCGTCGAATCGAAGCGTTTCAACCCTCTTTCCAACCAGCGGTGGGTAAGCTCCATCGAAGTTTTGGCATATGCATAAGGAGCATCGCCCGGCGTACACTCGTCAAATGCCATCATAATATCGGCGCCGATAATGCGCTGGATATCGACCACATTCTCCGGAGTAAACAGGTGTTTGCTTCCATCGATATGCGAACGGAAATGAGCGCCCTCTTCCTTCAACTTGCGATTGGCCGAAAGTGAAAACACCTGATAACCGCCACTGTCGGTAAGTATAGGGCGGTCCCAGCCATTAAATTTATGCAGCCCTCCGGCCTGTTCCAGGATCTCCAAACCCGGACGCAGGTATAAATGATAAGTGTTGCCCAGAATAATCTGAGCTCCGATATCGTCCTTCAATTCATGAAAATGTACGGCTTTGACCGACGCCACCGTGCCTACCGGCATAAATATCGGTGTTTCGATCGTACCATGATCGGTGGTAATGAGGCCGGCGCGAGCCCACGAACCGGTATCGGTGTGTTGCAACTCAAATTTCATAGCCATCGGGTTAAGAAAGAAGAAAATTACGAAGAATCTGCTCCCCGGCATCGCCCGATTTTTCGGGATGAAACTGCACCGCCATGAAATTATCCTTCCGTACGGCAGCGCTGTAAGCATGAGTATAGACCGTAGTGGCAATGGTGTATTCCGAATGAGGAACATAATACCCATGCACAAAATACACATAGGTATTGTCGTTGAGCTGGGCAAACAACTGCGACTGAAGACCGGTAAGGGTGTTCCATCCAATCTGAGGAACTTTCAAGCCTTTATCTTCCGGAAACTTCTTCACTGTCATCGGAAAAATCCCCAGACAACCGGTCGAGTTTTCTTCGGAAGCCGCACACATCAGCTGCATGCCCAGGCAAATCCCCAGCACCGGCTGCTTCAACGAGGGAATCAAGGTATCGAGCCCTTTATCACGGAGATATCGCATTGCCGATGCCGCCTCCCCGACTCCCGGAAAAATCACCCGGTCGGCCGTCCTGATTACCTCCGGATCGTCGGTCACAACTGCGTCCACCCCAATACGCTCGAGGGCGAAAAGTACCGAACGTATATTCCCGGCGTTGTACTTGATAATCGCTACTTTCATCCCTTCAGCAAACGATTGGTGGATGTTTCGGGAAAAACCACGGAAGGCTTGAACACCTTCGCCTCTTCCAGCTCCATCATCGCGTAGGCCATGATGATGATGACATCACCCGGCTGCACCAGACGGGCCGCCGCACCATTGATGCAGATCATTCCCGAACCACGCTCGCCCGTAATTACATAGGTCTCGAAACGCTGGCCATTATTGTTGTCGACTATGGTTACTTTTTCGTTGGCAATCAGGTTGGCAGCCTCCATCAAGTCCTCGTCGATGGTAATACTCCCGATGTAATTCAGGTTGGCCTCGGTGACCGAAGCGCGGTGAATTTTTGACTTTAATACTGTTACGAACATTTTATTACATCGATTAACCTCACATCTCCGCAAAACACTGCAATACAACCTACGGTAGGCTCATCCCAGCTCAAGGCTGACTGTAAGGTATTACTATTGGCAATTTCAAAATACTCCAGCCGCAACCCTTCCACCGCATCAATCTGTGTTTCAACCCAGGCGCGCAGTTCGGCCGGCGACTTTCCGGGTACAAAGGTACGACATTCGAATAAAACTTTCGATATAGTGGCTGCAATTTCACGCTCCTGCAGTGTTAAACGTTCGTTACGACTGCTCATAGCCAGTCCCGAAGGCTCTCTTACAATGGCACATTCCACAATTTCGAGCCCGAATTCCATAACGCGGGTCATGTGCCTGATGATGGCCAATTGCTGAAAATCCTTTTGTCCGAAATACGCTTTCCGGGGCTCCACCAACCGGAACAACTTACTCACAACCTGTACAACTCCGTTGAAATGACCGGGACGGAATTTTCCTTCCATCACCTTGTCCAGTCCCTGAAAATCAAACTCAAAAGGTGTGTCGAGTTCCTCCGGCGTATACATATCGCTCACCTCCGGAGCAAACACCAGATCGCAACCCACTGCTTCAAGCAGGGCAGCATCCCGTTGCAAATCGCGGGGATACTTCGCGAGATCCGATTTATTGTTAAACTGGGTAGGATTCACAAATACACTTACCACGGTAACATCATTCTCGGCCACCGAACGGCGAACCAGGGTGAGATGTCCCTCGTGAAGCGCTCCCATGGTAGGAACCAACCCGATCTGCTTTCCTTCTTCACGCCAGCGCTGCAACACTTCCTGCAACACGGTGGTCGAACTTACTATCTGCATGTGTTGAAAAATTAATTTTTATACTAAAAAAGGCCTGCAAAAATACAAAAACTTATTGGTAAAAAAGGGTGGAGCGTTAAATTCAATTTTTTTTCGTATCTTTGCAAAGAGAATTTTTACTACTGCATGAAAAAAGTTAACAAAGTACTTTATATTTCCCAGGAAATATTCCCTTACTTACCCTCTTCCCCGGTAGCCGATATGGGCCGGTATCTTCCTCAGGCTGTTCAGGACCGTGGTCGGGAAACACGTACTTTCATGCCTAAATTCGGGGCTATTAACGAGCGCCGCAACCAGCTGCACGAGGTAATCCGTCTTTCGGGGATGAATCTGATCATCGACGATACCGATCATCCGCTGATCATTAAAGTCGCCTCTATCCAGGCAGCCCGTTTACAGGTGTATTTTATCGACAACGAGGATTTCTTCCGGAGAAAAAACACCATTGCCGATTCCGACGAGGTTGAATACAGCGACAACGACGAACGCACCATCTTTTTCGTGCGCGGCGTAATGGAAACCGTAAAAAAATTACGCTGGACCCCCGATGTCATCCATTGCCTGGGATGGATGTCGGCGCTGGCGCCTCTTTACATAAAAAAAGCTTATAATCAGGATCCTTTCTTTAAAAATTCAAAAGTAATCTATTCTTTGTTTCAGGACGACTTCAAGCAGCCCTTTCGCAGCCTGTTTGCCGACAAACTGCTGCTCGATGGTATAGAACCTACTGATGTGGCGCAGTTGAAAAAAGGCGATATCGATTACGTTGAATTAACCAAGCTGGCGATCGATTATTCCGACGGCGTCATACAATCGGTTCCCGGAACCAACCCTGATGTATTACAGTACATCGGTTCTACCGGTAAAAAGTTCCTTCCCTACAAAGAAGACGAAGATTATGCCGACGACTATGTGCGCTTTTACGACAGTGTGATGTAACCCTTTCATTGACTCACCCTCAATTTTCACTTCAAGTATGAAGACCTCTCCGTTTATTTTGCTTATTGCTGTGTTGTTCGCTGCCTGTTCCGATATAAATGTAAGCGACATGGGAAGTCAGCTGCTCCCTCCATCCGACCAGATGACAGTAAATACCGATACGTTTACGGTACGCACCGACAACTACGTCGTGCCCTACATTTATGCCTATCCCGATTCGTTTTTGCTGGGTACGTTTTACGACCAGAAATTCGGGACGACACATGCCGACATCTTTGCCCAGGTCGAAAAGCCGGCAAAATATGTATACCCCGACAGTGTAACGATCACGCCCGACTCCATCTACCTGATCATGTACTATAAAAAGTACTTCGGCGACAAATATTCGCCCATGCATATCAGCGTGTACGAAATGAACAAGGGCACTTTCAACTACACCACGGCCTACCCCTCCAATCTGAATCCTGCCGCCTATACCGACAAGTCGATACTGATCGGACAGAAAAGCGTGACGGCAGTCAACGCCCTGATAAAAGGCGACTCCACAGCTATAGCCATCAAACTTTCGTCCGACTTCCTGAAGCGGTTTACAAGCGCGGGCCCCGACATCTATGCCGACGAGAACAAATTCCTCGATTTCTTCAAGGGGCTGCATATCACCGCCGACTTCGGCTCGGCCACCATGTTCTATATCAACCAAATCGGATTGGAATATTTCCATCATTACACCTATACGACCAAAGGAAGCGCCGGACAGGACACCCTTATCACGGTCAACAATGTCATTCCATTTCCGGCCAACGATATGGTCCGACAGGTCAACCGGTTCCTGCATCCCGACACCACCGAGATTCTGAACAACCTGAAATCGAGCCCGAAACAAATCCATCAGGTTTCGGCGCCCGCCAATCTGTTTACCAAAGTACAACTTCCGCTACGGGCCATGCACAAAAAAATGGAAAGCCAGAACAAACGTACTTTTATCAACAGCGCCCGGCTTAGAATCGACATCGCCGAGTTCGACGATGCCAAAATTGCGCGTCCGGTAAGTGCCAGTCTGTTATTGATCAAGGAAAGCGCCATGCATCGCTTCTTCGCGAAAAAAGAACTGCCCAACGACACGGTTTCGATCATCGGAACCTACACTCCCACACTCAACAGCGTCACCAACGAATACGATTACTATTACGAATTCGACCTGTCGCGCCTCATAGCCAATGAATTCCTGACGGCCAATCATAAAAACGAACTGCTGCCCGAATGGTCCGACTTTGTCGTGGTGCCCGTGCGGGTTAGCTACGGCACCAACAATGTCGTAACCAAAGTCCGCCACCAGATTCTAATGAACGGAGTAACCATCGCCGGAGGTCAACATCCTGATAAACCCATGCTTATCAGAACAATTTACAGCAAATTCTGACAATATTCCAAATATTATAATTATCTTTGCACCCGCAATTTTTTATATCAACATAAAGTCTAACCTACTATTTATTAGTAAAAAAACAAATTTCATCAAATGGAAGAAAATCAGATTCCGGTTGAAGAAACCAACATCCCTGCTGAGGAAACAGTAGCTGCTGCCGCTGCTGTGGAAGCAAGTCCTGCAGTAATTGAAGAAGCCCCGTCGGCTGTTAAACCCGCTCCTGCCGCGCCGGCAGCAGTTGAAGAAGATTTCGACTGGGATGCTTACGAAAAAGGCGACACAATGACGGCTGCCGATAAAAAAGCGCTCGAAAGTGTGTACGACAACACCCTGAACGCCATCAAAGACAAAGAGGTGGTTGAAGGTACGGTTATTTCGATCAACAAACGCGAAGTTGTAGTCAACGTAGGCTACAAATCGGACGGTATTGTTCCGATGAGCGAATTCCGCTACAATCCCGAACTGAAAGTAGGCGATAAAGTGGAAGTGTACATCGAAAGCCAGGAAGACAAAAAAGGTCAGCTTATCCTTTCACACAAACAAGCTCGCGCTACCCGTTCGTGGGATCGCGTAAACGAAGCGCTCGAATCGCAGGAAGTGGTAAAAGGCTTCGTAAAATGCCGCACCAAGGGCGGTATGATCGTGGATATCTTCGGTATCGAAGCCTTCCTCCCCGGATCGCAGATCGATGTGAAGCCCATCCGCGATTACGATGTATTCGTGAACAAAACCATGGAGTTCAAGGTGATCAAAATCAACCACGAATTCAAAAACGTGGTGGTTTCGCACAAGGCACTTATCGAAGCCGAACTCGAAAACCAGAAGAAAGAAATCATCAGCAAGCTGCAAAAAGGTCAGGTACTCGAAGGTACTGTTAAAAACATCACCTCTTACGGTGTGTTCATCGACCTGGGCGGTGTCGACGGGCTTATCCACATTACCGACCTGTCGTGGGGCCGCGTAACTCATCCGGAAGAAATCGTAACACTGGATCAGAAAATCAATGTCGTTATCCTCGATTTCGATGATGAAAAGAAACGGATCGCTTTGGGTCTGAAACAATTGGTACCGCATCCATGGGAAGCGTTGAGCGCCGACCTGAAAGTAGGCGACAAGGTAACCGGCAAAGTGGTGGTTATGGCCGATTACGGTGCATTTGTTGAAATTGCTCCGGGTGTCGAAGGACTGATCCACGTTTCGGAAATGAGCTGGTCGCAGCACCTGCGCTCGGCACAGGATTTCCTGAAAGTAGGCGACGAAGTAGAAACCGTTATCCTGACCCTGGACCGCGAAGAGCGTAAAATGTCGCTGGGTATCAAACAACTGAAATCGGATCCATGGGAAAACATCGAGGAAAAATATGCAGTCGGTTCGCAACACACAGCTAAGGTTCGCAACTTCACCAATTTCGGTGTATTTGTTGAAATCGAAGAAGGTGTCGACGGTCTGATTCATATCTCCGACCTGTCGTGGACCAAAAAAGTAAAACACCCCTCGGAATTCACCCAGATCGGCAGCGAAATCGAAGTGCAGGTACTGGAAATCGACAAAGCGAACCGTCGCCTGAGCCTCGGTCACAAACAAATGGAAGAAAACCCATGGGATGTGCTCGAAACCATGTTTACGGTCGACAGTATCCACGAAGGTACTATCATCGAAATGATGGACAAAGGCGCAGTAGTTTCGTTGCCTTATGGCGTCGAAGGTTTTGCTACCCCTAAACACCTGATCAAGGAAGATGGCGGACAGGCGCAACTCGACGAGAAACTGATGTTCAAAGTGATTGAATTCAACAAGGACGCAAAACGGATCATTCTTTCGCACAGCCGCATCCACGAAGATGTGAAACGTGCCGAAAAAGCTGCGGCTTCCGATTCGAATCCCGAAGCTCCTAAAAAAGCGAAAAAAGCGAAAAAAGAAGAGCCTGTTGTAGTTCAGTCGTCGGAAAAAACCACCTTGGGTGATATCCAATCGCTGGCCGACCTGAAAGATCAGCTCATCAACGAAGCTGCCGAAAAAATGGTAAAAGCCGAAAAAGCGAAAAAAGCCAAAGAAGGCGAAGAATAATCGACTTCCTTTTTAAGCAATAAATACTGCAACGTAAGCGCTGCCCGGAGTAATCCGTTACCCGGCAGCCTTACGTTGTGCTTTTTTATAGAATCCGATCCTGTATTTATTTTCAGAATTCATTTTTTTTTACGAAATTTGCGGGCTTAAAATGAAGTAATTTTAAGATAAGAATCATCGTGGATAAAACCAAGTACATTTTCGTGACGGGCGGCGTTACATCTTCTCTGGGAAAGGGAATTATCGCTGCCTCATTAGGAAAACTCCTCCAGGCTCGGGGTTTCAGAGTAACCAACCAAAAGCTGGACCCCTACATCAACGTGGATCCGGGCACGCTGAATCCTTACGAACATGGTGAATGTTACGTCACTGTCGACGGCCATGAAGCCGATCTCGACCTGGGTCATTACGAACGGTTTCTGAATGTCGAAACGCACAAGGCCAATAATGTAACTACCGGCCGCATTTATCAGAATGTAATCAACAAAGAACGCCGCGGCGATTACCTGGGAAAAACCGTACAAATTATTCCGCACATCACCGATGAGATCAAACGCAATATCAAATCGCTCGGAAGCAAGGGCGAATATGATTTTGTGATTACGGAAATCGGCGGAACAGTGGGCGACATCGAATCCTTACCCTATATCGAGAGTGTACGCCAGCTTCGCTGGGAGCTCGGCAAGAATTGCCTGATCGTTCATCTCACCTATGTGCCCTATCTGGCCGCTGCAAAAGAACTGAAAACAAAACCCACCCAACATTCGGTAAAAGCGCTGCAGGAACAGGGCGTGCAACCCGATGTGCTGGTACTGCGAACCGAACACAATATCTCGATGGAAATGCGTAAGAAGGTGGCATTGTTTTGCAATGTCGAACCTCATGCTGTTATGCAGTCCATCGATGTGCCGTCCATCTACAGGGTTCCGCTCAATATGATGGCCGAAAAACTCGACGAAGTTGTATTGACAAAAATGGGATTTGAGATTGAAAAAATCCCCGCTCCCAACATCGAACGATGGACCGCCTTTGTCGAAAAACTGGAGAACGCAAAAGAGGAGGTTCGTATCGCCCTCGTGGGAAAATATGTTCAACTCCCCGACTCTTACAAATCGATCATCGAATCGCTGGTACATGCTTCGGCCTACAACAACCGGAAATTAAAACTGGAGCTCATCCTGTCGGATAAACTCAACGAGGAGAATATCGACAAAAAACTGGCGAAGGTTGATGGTATTCTGGTGGCTCCCGGCTTTGGAACACGCGGAATGGAAGGCAAATTCCTGGCCTTGCAATTCGCACGTGAAAAAAATATTCCCTGCCTGGGTATTTGTATGGGCATGCAAACCATGTCGATCGAATTTGCCCGTAACGTACTGGGATTGAAAGATGCCAACAGCACCGAAATCGATTCGACCACGCAACACAACGTGGTCGACATTATGGACGAGCAGAAAAACGTACTCGATTTAGGCGGAAGCATGCGTTTGGGCGCCTTCGAATGTACATTGGCACACGGCAGTAAAGCGGCCGAAATTTACGGCGAAGAGAAAATTCGCGAACGTCATCGCCACCGCTACGAATTCAACAATGCCTACAAAGATCAGTTTGAGGCTGCAGGTATGCAATGCAGCGGAATCAACGAAGATTCGAACCTGGTAGAAATCATCGAATTAACTTCTCACAAATGGTATATGGGCGTACAATTCCACCCCGAATACCGCAGTACGGTGGTTAATCCTCATCCTTTATTTATCAGCTTTGTAAAAGCTGCAATTTCGTAACATAAATATCAGTTAAATGGATAAGAACACTATTATCGGCTTTTTACTCATCATCGGCATCCTGATCGGTTTTTCGCTGCTCAATCGTCCGAGCGAAGAGGAAATAGCCCGTCAGAAAGCCTACAACGATTCAATAAGTGCTGTATATGAGGCGCAATTGGAAGCCGAAGCGAAAGCGGCAGCCCTCCGACAGGCAGCGGTAGCGCAATTGCCCGGCGATTCGGCAGCAAACGATTCGATAGCCAACGAACAACAACTGTCGGCCTACGGCGATTTTCGTTCGGCCGCAACAGGAGAAGAACAAAAGTTTATTGTTGAAAACGATCTGGTACGTCTTACCATCAGCTCGAAAGGGGGTAAGGTGATTTCGGCTCAATTGAAACAGTACTTATCACAGGATTCGTCGGAAATCGAATTGTTTAATGAGGAAGAAGCCGATTACAGTTTTACAATGGCCCTGCGCAACAATCACATTGTGAACACCAGTGATTTGTATTTTACTCCGGCAGGCAATATTGTAAAAGATGAGGAAGGTAATCAGACATTAACGCTGAGGCTACAGTCGGAAACGGAAGCATTTATGGAGTTCGTTTACACCTTACCTGCCGACGATTACATGCTCGGATTCACCGTCAGGGGAAATAAGATGAATACCATCATGCCATTGGGATCCAATTATATGATTTTCAACTGGGATGCGCGAATTCGTCAGCAGGAGAAAGGTCGTCAGTTTGAAGAGCGTTATTCCACACTCAGCTACAAATATGTGGCCGACGATATGGAAAATCTGGATGCTGCAAAAGACGATGCGAAGAAAATTGCCAATAAGTTGAAATGGATCGCCTTCAAGGATCAATTCTTCAGTTCGGTACTTATAGCCGGCAAAGAATTCAGCAATACGACCCTGGAAAGTAAAGTAGAACCAAAAGAAAGCGGATACCTGAAATCGTACAAAGCCGAAATGCAGGTCGACCTGGCAGCTGCTTCAACAGCCGGGAATTGGGAGGATCTTGATTTCCGCTTTTACTTTGGTCCCAATAAATACAAAATTCTTTCGGATTACGACAAGGGCGTACCTGCCGATGAAAAACTGAAACTGCGCAACCTGGTGCCGCTCGGCTGGGGTATTTTCGGCTGGGTCAACCGGTTTGCCATCATTCCGATGTTCAATCTGTTTAGCGGATTTATCGATAATTTTGGTATTATCATCTTATTGATGACGGTTGTTATCAAACTGGTACTGTATCCGCTTACCTACAAATCGTATGTTTCGAGCGCGAAAATGCGTGTATTGAAACCTGAGATCGACGAAATCAACGCACGTATTCCGGCCGATAAACCGGCAGAACGGCAGAAAGCAACGATGGAGCTCTACAACAAAGTAGGTGTGAGCCCGTTCAGCGGCTGTTTGCCGACCCTGCTCCAGATGCCAATCCTGTTTGCCATGTTCAGTTTCTTTCCGGCGTCCATCGAGCTGCGGGGCGAAAGCTTCCTCTGGGCCAAAGACCTTTCGGCCTACGACGCCATCGTAAGCTGGGACGTATACATACCGCTAATCACCCCTTATTTCGGCAACCATATCAGCTTGTTTACCTTATTGATGACGGTGGCAACTCTTATCTCGACAAAGCTTAATATGGCCAATACAGCTACGCCCGATCAGCCGGGAGCTGGTATGATGAAGTGGATGATGTACCTGATGCCGGTGATGTTCATGTTTATTTTCAACAACTATGCATCAGGATTGAGTTACTATTATTTCGTATCGACTTTAATTTCAATCGGACAAACCTATGCCATTCGGGCTACGGTCGACGAAAAGAAATTACTGGCCGAACTGCATGCCAAACGTGCTGCCAACGCGAAAAAACAACCTGCTCAAGGAGCTGCGCCGAAGAAACTCGGCTTTATGGCGCGGTTGGAAAAGATGCAAAAAGAACAGGAAAAGATGATGCGCGAACGCAACAAAAAGAAATAAACAGCATATGTGCAGGAAAATTAAACGTAAATTTCCTGCACATATCATTTACAATCAACCAACCTATCTTCTTAACCATGAACCGACTTCCGATTTCCATCGTGGTCGTTATGCTTCTGCAGGGCATTACGGCGCAAACCTCCGAAATGAATACCTTCCGGGTAATGAGTTACAATGTTGAAAACCTGTTCGATCTCGACGACGACAGCCTCACTCGCGACGAAGAATACCTTCCGGGCGGAATACGAGGATGGAATTATACCCGTTACCGGAAGAAACTGATCCATATTGGCCGGGTCCTGGTTGCAGGAGGTTGGAATCCACCGGCGGTGGTGGGGCTTTGTGAGATTGAAAGCCGGAAAACATTAAACGACCTCACCCGCAATTCGGCAGTGAAAAGCCTGGAATACAGATTTGTACACTTCGAATCGCCCGATGCGCGAGGTGTCGACGTGGCCCTTCTTTATCAGAAGGAAATGTTCAGACCTGTGAACCAGAAAGCGATCTCGATTGTTTATCCACATGCACCCGGTGTGCACACCCGCGACTTGCTGTATGTGGCCGGCAAAGTACCCACAGGCGATACCTTGCATTGTTTCGTCTGCCACTTTCCGTCGAGGCTGGGGGGCGAACTTGAATCGGAACCTAATCGGCGGTTTGTAGCATCCGTGTTACGGCAGCAGGTCGATTCATTACTTGCCATACAGAGGAATTCAAAAATCATCATCATGGGCGATTTCAACGACTACCCCGACAATGTGAGTATGAATGAGGTGCTGGGAGCTGTAGATCCTGAAACTGCTGAAGGCGATCTTATCAACCTGATGTTTCCGCTTCATAAGTCGGGCAAAGGTACACATAAGCATGCCGGGAAATGGGGAGCACTCGATCAGCTGATCATTTCGAGGGCATTGCTGGACCCCACGAGTAAATTTCACACCAAAGCCGATGGAGCAACTATCTTCAGCCTTCCTTTCCTGCTTGAAGAAGACTCTAAGTTTTTTGGTTATCAACCATTTCGAACCTATGCTGGTATGAAATATCAGGGAGGGTATTCGGATCATCTGCCGGTATATGTCGACTTTTATTATTAAAAACTGTATGGATGTACAACTTTTCGTTCCTTGTTTTATCGATCAACTCTACCCTCAAACAGCTTTCAACACGATGAAGTTGCTGGAGAGCCTGGGTTGCCGGGTTCATTATAATCCCGATCAGACTTGCTGCGGACAGCCGGCTTTCAACAGCGGATACTGGCCCGAGGCTACCCGGCTTGCCCATAAATTCATGAACGATTTCAAGGCCGACATGCCGGTCGTATCGCCCTCCGCATCGTGTACGGGCTATATCATTCATCAGTACCCCAAACTGCTGAAAAACGACCGCGAAGCCTTGGCACAACATCAGCTGCTGGAAACGCGGATCTTCGAACTATCCGACTTTATCCTCAATATACTGAAAGTCGATCAGCTCAGCGGAGCATTTCCCCATAAAGTGACCTTTCACGATGCCTGCTCGGCTTTGCGCGAATATGGGATTTACGAAGAACCGCGAAAACTGCTGCGGATGAAAAAAGGACTCGAAATAGTTGAAATGCCTGAAAGCGATACCTGTTGTGGATTCGGAGGTACCTTTGCGGTTAAAAACACAGCTATATCGGCTGCTATGGCCGAAAAAAAGGTATTGAATGCGCTGTCGACCGGGGTTCGATACATCGTCAGCACCGAAGCATCCTGCCTGATGAATATAAACGGCTATATTGCCAAGCATCAGCTGGATATCAAAGGAGTTCATCTGGCCGACATACTCGTGCAATAAAGCGGAGCGGTGAAGTTGTTAAGCGGAAAATTGAATAGAAGGTAGTTGTATAAAGAAAACTGGAAATGAAAAAAATACTGGCAATTGTTTTTATAGTAGTAAGCTGTAATATTCAGGCGCAATTAAAAATTAATGAAATAATGGCCACCAATGTCTCGGCAGTATGGGACAATTGGTACAATTTTACAAATTGGATTGAACTCTACAATCCGACCGGCATGCCGGTATTTCAAAACGATTATGCCCTTACCGACGATATGAACGAGCCGCGCAAATGGCAGTTGCATTATAAAAGTATACCGGCAAAGGGATTTGCTTTATTGTGGATGGAACGACCCGAAAGAGAGTTTCACTCCCCCTTTAAACTGAAACCCGGCGGGGGCAGCCTCTACCTTGTCGACTGGAACAACGAGATTATCGATCAGTTTTCGTATCCTGCTCAGTTTCGCAATACCTCGTTCGGACGAAAATCCGATGGAGCCGACGAACTGGTCTTTTTTGAAGACCACAGTCCGGGATCGAGTAACAATGGCCGGAACTGGTCCAATACCCGTTGTATCGAACCGGTACCGACCGTAGCAGGAGGATTGTATCCGTCTGAACTGGCTGTTGCATTTGAAGCCCCCCAACCCGGCGACACCATTATCTATACCTTGAATGGCGACGAACCGACCCGGAACAATGCCATAAGGTATCAACCAGGGTCGACCCTGCAAATCACCAACAACACGGTTATCCGGGCCATCACCATCGGCAAAGGAAAACTCGCCAGCGATATTACGACCGCTTCGTACCTGATCGGACAACGCGAATTCAACCTTCCGGTAGTTTCGCTGGTTACTTCGCCAAAATTCCTGTTCGACAATACCATAGGAATCTATGTTGAAGGCACCAACGGTATTGAAGGTTGTGGCGATCCATTACCCCATAACTGGAACCAGGACTGGGACAGGCCGGCCAATTTTGAGCTGTTCGATCGCTCGAAACTATCGCGGTTGAACCAGGAAATCGATATTCAAACAGCAGGTTGTGGTTCGAGAGCCAACAACCGGCAGAAATCCCTTCATATAAAACCTAAAAACAAGTTCGGCGATAATACCTTGAACTATCCCATTTTCGGATCGCGCCCCAACAAAAAATACAAGGACATTGCACTCCGCAATTCGGGCAACGACCACAAGTATTCGATGATGCGCGATGGGATGATGCAATCGCTTATTATTGGGCGTATGGATCTGGAATACCTGGCTTACGAACCTGCCGTTTTATTCATCAACGGCGAATATTACGGGATTCAAAATCTTCGCGAACGGTCAAATGCCGATTTATTATATGCAACACATGGGTACGATGAAGAAGACATCATTAAAATCGATACGTACGACATCGTGAATCATCCTTTGTACCAAGAACTCATCGGATTCGTCAGCAACAACGATATTACACAGAATGCAGTGTATGAACAAGTAAAACAACAAATGGATGTCGAAAACTACATTCAAAATATCATCACCCATATTTTTGTTGCCAACTACGACTGGCCGCACAACAATGTAAAGATGTGGAAACCCATTGAAAACGGGAAATGGCGCTGGATTCTGTACGATACGGATTTCGGCTTTAACCTGTTCATTGACAATCTGCACGATTTTAATTCGTTGACCTATGCACTGGGAGAAAATAATGGATTTGAGACACAGCCCTGGGCTACCGAACTTTTCCGCCGGTTGATGCAAAACCCGACCTTCCGAAACGACTTTATCGATCGCTTTACGGTACATCTTTCGTCGACCTTTAAATCGGAACGGGTAATTCATATCATCGATTCGATTGCGGCGCGAATCCGTCCCGAAATCGGCTATCATAAACAACGCTGGGACTCGGAACGCGATTTCGAAACCGATATCAACCTGATGAAAACATTCGCCAACGCACGTCCCGGGAATATGTACCGGTTTATCGGCGATCGTTTTCTGCCCGGCACAGCTTTGCACACCATCCGTATTTCGTCTAACATACCCTCTGCAACCTTTACCTACAATACGGTCCATATTCCCGACCCTTCCATCGAATTGCAAAGCTTCAAGGGCCGCAGTTATACCTTAAAAGCAAATGAGGTAAGTGGTTATGTTTTCAAACGCTGGGAAGTCACCGGAGTGAACCATAGCACACTGCCGTGGGATAGTGAATGGAAATATTGGGATTCGTCGACGGTCCCTGCCGCCAACTGGTACGAACCGGGTTATTCGGATGCAACATGGAAAAAAGGCCCGGCCCAATTTGGCTATGGAAACAAAGGAGAAACAACAGTGGTCGATTACGGGCCAAATGCCGCCGATAAATTCACGACCAGTTACTATCGGAAGAACTTCTCTATTTCCAATCCTGCAAACTTGTCGAAAGCTACTATCCGAATGCTGGTCGACGACGGCGCCGTGATATACCTCAACGGCGTTGAGCTGGCCCGTTACAACATGCCCGAAGGAACGATCAATTTCCAAACCTATGCCCTCACGGCCAACAATGGCGACTATGTCGATATTGAAGTTCCCTTTTCAATGTTCGCGAAAGGAACCAATATTATCGCCGTCGAAGTCCACCAGGCCAATGCTTCCAGTTCCGATTTGATCTTTAATCTCGAATTGCTGACCGAAAATAATGCCTCCACCGGAGGAGATCTGACCGAAAACGAAATTTCGGCCACTCTCACCAACGATCAGCAACTGGTTGCAATCTACGAGGAAGACGATTCGATCGATCCCCTTGACCAGCTCCGGGTGACGATCAACGAAATACTCTCGTCGAATTCGGTGATTCGTGATGAATTCGGCGATAAGGACGATTACATCGAACTGTATAATGCAGGCGATCACGATGTGAATATATCGGGTTGGTATGTATCCGACAAGAAAGGTATTCCTGATTACTGGCAAATCCCGACCGACGCAGCCGCAGTCATTCCTTCGGGAGCTTATCTGCTGCTGTGGGCCGACGAACATCCATTCCAGGGGGCATTGCACATGAATTTTAAGCTAAGCGCATCGGGCGAGTTTCTGAGTTTGTATGCCCGTAATAAATTCGGAACCCTGGTAGGGATCGATTCGATCAGCTTCCCGGCACTCCCTGCCAATCAATCGTATTCGCGAATGCCCGATGGGAGCGAAAACTGGACCATCAAAGCGCCGACACCGTCAGCCTCCAACCTGCTTTCGGCCACCGGATCAGCAACAGCGCCTCACTATAAAGTATATCCAACAAGGATCACCGATGTATTACATATTGAACAGGCTCACGGTCAGCTTATTCAACTGTACACCTTAACCGGCAAAAAGGTGTTTCAAAACGTCAATCACGATCCGCACGTCACCATAGCTACCAGTCACCTTCCTGCGGGCATCTACCTGCTTAAAGTAGGTGAAAAATCGTTCAAACTTATTAAATAATCAGTAAAAATCCGGAAAAAGGAACCAGTCTCCAAGTAATTGACCGAATATACATCCCTGGAAAACGATAAATAAAGTACCTTTGGCTGTCAATTCCACCTGGGACTTTATTTATACGGATGAAATACACACTTGTACTTTTATACACGCTCATATCGCTGGGGCTGTCGGCCCAATTGCGAATCAATGAACTGATGTCGAATAATGTATCGGCCGTATGGGACGATGCATTCAACTTTAGCATGTGGGTAGAGTTGTACAATCCCGGCGCCTCGGCCCTGCTGCAAAACTACTATTACCTTTCCGACGACCCGGCCCAGCCCCTCAAATGGCAACTTCCGGCTAAAACCATCCCTTCACGGGGATTTAGTGTCGTATGGATGGAAAAACCCGAAAGGGCCAATCACGCACCCTTCAAACTGAATCCTGAAGGAGGCTCGCTTTACCTTAGTACCTCATCGGGCACCGTTGTCGATCATGTGGCATATCCGCCCCAGTTCCGCAATATTTCGTACGGCCGGATTGCCGACGGCAATGGTGATTGGACGTTTTTTGAAGCATTCAGTCCTGCAGCTTCCAACGCGGGAAGACAGACCGGAATAGTACGCTGCAAGGCTCCGGTGCTCACAACTCCCGGCGGACTATACAACAGCAGCATTACGGTGCAATTTGAAGCACCCGAAGCCGGCGATACGATTTATTATACCCTCGGCAGCAACGAACCCACCCGTTCGTCGACCCGCTATGTGGTGGGCAACTCGATTTCAATCGGCGCTAATACCGTTATTAGAGCCAAAACCTTCCGGGCTGGAAAATTATCGAGCGATATCACTACAGCCACCTACCTTATCGGTCAGCGTAATTTCAATTTACCGGTGGTATCGCTGGTCACGCCTGCTGCTTATCTCAACGATAATACCTATGGTATTTATGTAGCCGGCACCAACGGAATCACGGGCAATGGAGCCGATGGCCCCCGCAACTGGAATCAGGACTGGGACAGGCCGGCCAATTTTGAGCTGTTCGATAAAAATAAAATCCAAAGGCTCAACCAGGAACTCGACATTCAAATTGCCGGCGGATGGTCGCGACTCAATGCCCAGAAATCGCTTCACATCCAGCCAAAAAAGAAATTCGGTAACAATAAACTCGGATATCCCCTGTTCAGCTCGCGCCCCAACCATCAATACAAGGACATCGCTTTGCGTAATTCGGGCAACGATTTCCGCTATTCCATGATGCGCGACGGAATGATGCAATCGCTTATCATAGGCCGTATGGACCTGGAATACCTGGCCTACGAACCGGCTGTTTTGTACCTGAACGGAATCTATTACGGCATTCAAAACCTGCGGGAACGCTCCAATGCCGATTTGCTTTATACTACCCACGGCCTCGACGAGGATGACGTTAAAATTCTGGATCAGCAGACTATTTCAGGAGATCCCGAATATCAAACTATGCTTAATTACATCCTCGTTAACGATATCAATCAACCGGAAGTATACGAAAATCTGAAAACAATGATGGATGTCGATAATTACATCGACTACATGATCAGCCAGATTTACTTTGGAAACTACGACTGGCCGCACAATAATATTAAAATGTGGAAAAAAAACGAAGGGGGCAAATGGCGCTGGATCCTGTTTGATACCGACTTTGGATTTAACCTGTACGATGGCAGTTTGCATGCCTTCAATTCGCTTACCTATGCATTGGGCGAAAACACGAGCAAATCGACCCAACCCTGGGCTACCCGATTGCTCAGCAGGCTGATCCTGAACGATACCTTCCGGAATTCGTTCATCGACCGGTTTAGCATTCATCTTTCGTCGACGTTCAGAACGCAACGGGTCAATGCTGTGATTGATTCGCTGGCAGCTAAAATCCGTAACGAAATAAGCTTTCATAAAAACAGATGGGGGTCCGATCGTGCTTTTGAAGCCGATATCAACACCATGAAAACCTTTTCTTCGGCACGGGCCGGAAATATGATGGGCTTCATCCGTAATCGTTTCTTAAGCAACTCCGACCTGCATACGATTACCCTAAGTTCGAACATTCCTTCGGCCAGCTTCTCTTTCAACAACCAGCCTATTGCCGACAATTCGATCGCACTGCAAACCTTCTCGGGCCGCAACTACGCGCTGACGGCCAACAATGTGAAAGGATACCTGTTCAAACACTGGGAAACCACCGGCGTGTCGTCGTCGCAAACCATCATTCCGTGGGACAGCCAGTGGAAATACTTTGATGGCTCCTCGATTCCTGCTGCCAACTGGTTTACTACTGCGTATTCCGATGCTGCGTGGAAAACCGGTGCGGCACAGTTGGGCTATGGCGGCAAAGGTGAAAAAACCACCCTGGGATATGGTCCGGATGGTAACAACAAATATCCGACTGCCTACTTCAGGAAAAACTTTACCCTGCAAAATACGAGCGACATCACTTCGGCAAGCGTCAGAATTTTTGTCGACGATGGTGCAGCTGTGTATGTCAACGGAAGCGAAATAGGACGTTTTAATTTACCTTCGGGCGAATTAAATTTTACAACCTATACCCTTACTTACAATAATGGTGAATACGCCGACTTTACGATTCCGGCCTCCTTGCTGCGCAATGGCACTAACCTCATCGCAGTTGAAGTACACCAGACCAACGCAACCAGTTCCGACCTGATTTTCAATCTGGAAATGAGTATGCAAACTACCAATGCCGCATCCAATCACCATACGGCCCAAACCATAACCGGGGTGCTATCGTCCGGCCTGCAACTTCGTGCAATCTACGAAGAAGATCCCACTCCCGATCCGTTGACCGATACCAAAGTATTTATCAACGAAATCGTGGCATCGAATTCAAAAATCAAAGATGAGTACGGCGATAAAGACGATTATATTGAATTGTATAATGCAGGCGACCTTGCCGTGGATATCGCCGGCTGGTATGTTACCGACAAAAAAGGAAATCCCCGGCTCCGGCAGATTCCCGCCGAAGCTCAGGCAATAGTGCCTCCAAAAGGATTTCTGGTTCTGTGGGCCGACGAACAACCCCACCAGGGACCCTTGCATCTCGATTTTAAATTAAGTGCTTCGGGTGAATTTCTTGGTTTATATGCCGAAGATAAGTTCGGCCAGCTGGTTCTTGTCGACTCGATCCAATTCCCGGCGCTGCCGGCCGATATGGCATACGTTCGGTACCCCGACGGAACCGACAACTGGATAACCAGCTCCCCTACTTACCTGGCTTCCAATATAGTTTCGGCCAATCCATACGAGACGGCCCGCTCTATCCGGGTGTATCCCGATCGCTTCACCAACTCGATCGTAGTTGAAAACGCTGCAGGGTATCGGCTGCAATTATTCGATATTACAGGAAAACTGGTTGCTTCAACGCTCAGCAACGACACGAAGCACAGCTGGCAACTACCCGGACTGAATCCCGGAATATACCTAATAAAAATCGGAGAACAAAGCTTCCGCCTGATAAAGTAAAATCAGCGGCCAACCCATTCGTAGGCGCCGGCATCCGGAGCGCCGTCGGCCAACCGGTCGCGGCCGTTGAGATCGAGCGGATACCGCTGGGCTACCTCCGGGTTGGCAAGTCCGCGCAAAGGTGAAACTGAATCGGGAATGAAATTGAAATACTGTTTTTTAGGTAAATCTTCCTGCACGCTGGTAAATAAGGTGTCCCTTACCGACGACCAACGAACATGGTTGAAAAAAGGCAATTCCAGGGCTGTAGCTCTTTTTATGTACGAATAATGGAAATCGGCCTTATATTGTGATGCATAACGCGATGCCAACGACAGTTCGTTCTGTGCCGATCCGGCAATTACGCTGTTATACACAACCGTTTCCATCGGAAAACTCCGGGGAAGCGACATCATCATAAATGCGGGAGCCTTATCGCGATTCACCGACTGCGCTTCGCTGTTGCTGAAATAATTAGCAATCGTACAGTGGTAAAACACATGTTTACCTCCGTTTAGATACACCGTATATCCTCCCGAATTGGTAATGGCGCTGTTCACAACGGTCATATCGCCATTGATCGCTACTAAATTGTAAAACAGGAAATTATGGATACGGCAGTTCACGATTTCCAGGGAGGGCTTAGATTGCTTGTTCTGATTTACATAATAAATGCCGACATAACCACTGTTGATCGTAACATGCTTCAACACGTGTTTCCCCCGAGGATTCAACAAATACACCCCTCCCCATTGACCGGCAACCAGATTGTACGGAACCGGTGTTACGAAACCGATCCGGTCCAGACGGTCGCCACGCATGCTGATCGGCCGTTCGAACGTCCCTTCAGCTTGTAAATGACCATATACCAATAAATTGGAATTATGGTGAAAATACAACTGAACACCGGGTGCAAGCCTCAGAGTTGCCAGCGAATCAACAACCAGATCGCCCTGTATGAGGTAAGGAAGGCCCGCATCGAGTAAGGTATCGGCATGAAGGGTGAGCGACCGCAGCACTTTCATATTTTGGCCGTAGGCTTCGAGCAACAGGCGTTTGCTTCCTTCCGATGTCGTAATCACAACCGAGTCCTGTAATAGCACCGGATTGTCGACCTGCTGGGGATCGACTGTTACTTCGACAAAAATATACATCGAGTCCTTCGCTCTGATGGTAATCGACTCAAACAGATGCTCCTTATCGGTAAAACCATCAACATTGATTCGAAAAGGCGACGAGCTGCCCCCTGCTAGTTTCAAGCGGTCGATGGTAACGGGTTTCGACTGCCGGTTGTAAACCAGCACTTTGGCCGTAGCGCTGCCAACTGTTGTAAAAACGGTATCGAACGAAAGGGTATCCACCGAAAATGAAGGCATCTTATCGGCAGGCGCTTCCAGGGCATCGTCGCATGCTACAACTACAATAACGAATAGGAATGAAGTTAGTATCCAGTTTTTCATTTACTCAAAATTCAAAGTGAACATCAGAATCCTGGAAAACAGGCCCGATAATGCGTTGGTATATCTAAGTGTGGTCGTATTATCGGCCGTTGGGAATTTTGGTGTAAGAATATTGGTGACACCGAAATTCATTCGTATTTCAGGCGATAATTTAAAATAGCGGAAATACAAATCGCATCCTACTCCGGCCGTAAAAAAAACATCCGGCAAATTAAGCGTTACTTCCCTCAACTCATCGCGCCCTAAATCGAAATAGGCTCCTACACCTGCTTCAATATAAGGTTTGAAATTTCCAAAGCGTTCGGCATTGTAACGCAGTAAAACAGGCAACTCGATCGGCAATGAAAAGATATTGACCGTATGAACGGAATCAGAAAACACGCCCCTGGCAGTATCAAACGTTCGGAAACTAAGGTTACGTTCGCCTAGCAACAACGACGGCGTAAACCGGAAACTAAGGTAACGGTGAAGCCGTAAATCGGTAATTAAACCCACTGTAAAGCCCGGTACCAGTTGCGAAACATCGGCATAATAAATCCTCCCGTCCTGCACCAGTTCCGAATGATCGATCTTCAGATCCATCGCATTGGTACCCAACAGAAAACCCAACCGAAAGAACTTAAAGTCCAGATCGGTCAGGTTTCCCTGTCCATGTACCGGCAACAGCACGATACTAATAACTAATGTCAGTAACAACTTCTTCATTTCCGGTAGTTTCTTCAGCCTTTTAAACGCAGCTCAGCGCCCTTTATTGCGCTCTCACGATGCAAAGATACGCAGAATCGCCGGAATTTTTACTGATGCTTTTCAGCGCGAAGTTACCTTCAGGTAAAGTTGGTACTGTTCATTCCACAAGGCGGTATCTTCGGGAACATAGGTTTTCAGATCGACCGAATTACTGATGCTCTCACGCATTGCGTCGATACTGGTGTAGAGTCCCGCACTTTTAGCCTGGATGACGATATTTCCGATAGCGGTCGCTTCGGTAGGCCCGGCAACCACATTTACTCCCAATGCATTGGCTGTAAACTGATTCAACAACGAATTTTTCGATCCGCCGCCAATCACATGTAACTGCTCGACAGGATATCCGGCAAACTCCTTCAGATAATCGAACACCTGCCGGTAACGCATGGCCAGACTATCGAAAATACAACGGGCGATTTCGGCCTTGGTACGAGGCACTTCCTGCCCGCTTGCCTCACAATAGTCCTGAATAGCTTTTACCATCGATGTCGGATTGGCAAACACGGGATCATCGGGATTAATAAAACTTACAAATCCTGCGCTCTGACGTGCATCCGCAATCAGTTGAGGATAAGAATTATCTTCGGCATTCACACCCCATTCGGTCCGGCTTTTTTCGAGCAGCCACATTCCGCAGATATTTTTTAAAAAGCGTATGGTGCCCTCAATACCACCTTCGTTGGTAAAATTCAACGACGAACTCTTTTCGGTCAATATCGGTTCCAGAGTTTCAATTCCCATCAACGACCAGGTGCCTGAACTAAGGTATGCAAAGCGATGGCTCTGTGTAGGTACCGAAGCAACAGCCGAAGCTGTATCATGACCGGCAACCGCAATTACCGGCACTGCTCCTAATCCCGTTTGGCGCTGCACCGAATCCGACAAATTGCCAACTACGGTACCGGGCATTACAAACTTACCGAACTGACCGGCCTTTACCCCCAATAACCGTAAGATTTCCGGATCAAAATTACGGGTACGGGCATCGAGCATTTGCGCCGTCGAAGCAATCGTATATTCGGTTACGGCGTTCCCGGTAAGCATATACGACAAGGCATCGGGCATGAAAAGAATCTTGTCGGCCTGTTTTAAAACGGTCGAATCGTTCTCCCGCAAGGTATCGAGCTGAAAAACCGAGTTGAAATTCATGATCTGGATACCGGTACTGGCATACAATTTTTCACGCGACATTTTCGTAAAAAAACGTTCCGGCGCACCTGTCGTATGCGGATCACGGTAACTGTACGGATTCCCCAGCAATTCACCATATTGGTCGAAACAGGCAAAATCGACCCCCCAGGTGTCGATCCCTATCGAAACAGGCTCGATTCCTTCCTCGGAAATCAACTTAAGCCCCTCCAGAATAGACTGGTACAAATTCAGAAAATCCCAATAGAAATGTCCGTTGGCTTCAATAATTTTATTGGGAAAACGATTAATCTCGCGTAATTCGATAGAATCATTACGAATTATACCCAGGATGGTACGGCCGCTCGTAGCGCCCAAATCAATGGCGACAAAATTTTTTGTATTCATGCTATCAGTATTTTAACGCCGCAAATATACGTCTTATCTATGGTTCCGGAGTATCATTTTTGACCTGAATTATTAGTAAATTGACAATTCTTTGCGTTAAAATCGTTGTAAAAGTAAAAAACACTTTTCGGGATAAAGAAAAGTTTCTACATTTGTACTGCTAATTAGTACTAACTATAAATCTTTTTTAAAATGGCTTACGTAATTAATGAAGATTGCATCGCTTGCGGTTCGTGTATCAGCGAGTGCCCTGTTGATGCAATTTCGGAAGGTGACATTTATGTTATTGATCCTGATTTGTGCACCGACTGTGGAACTTGTGCCGATGTTTGTCCGTCAGAAGCAATCCATCCGGCATAATTGACTTTCAGGAAGTCAAAAAAAGAACCCCCGCGATTCGAGATCATCGCGGGGGTTCTTTTTTACACATGGGTTACGAAAAGCGGCACATTGGTCTGGTAGATCATCTTATAAGCGAGACCGGGATTAAAAATCCTGGAAAACAGGTTTTTACGCCTGCTATTGAAAGCCAGCACATCTACTTTTGTAGCTTCAATAAACCGACTTATTTTCTCGGGCGAATCCGTCGATTCAACCAATTGATAATTGGTTTTCAGCCGGGGATAGTGATTACTGAAATAGGTTTTAATGCCGGTGAGCATGATTTCGTCCCACTTTTGTTTTTTATCGGATGCGTGTATGAAGGTTATCTCCAGCTCTTCCTGCTCAAAGGTCGCAATCACCTTGTCGATCGCTATTAAATCCTTTTGATCGAAATTAGTGATAAAGGCAATCTTCTTGATGGCCCTTAGCCCGGCCAGATCATTCATCTCAGGCACTGCAAATACCGGTACGCCGCACGATTCAATTACCTCGGCGGTGACACTGCCGATGAGTTCGTTCGAAATCTTCTTTCCGCGTGTTCCCATCACCACCAGATCGGGCGAAGTACGTTTACAAAAATCGAGTATCTGATCTTCGGGAACTCCTTCTTTCAGTTCAAAGTTAAATTTCATGGCAGGCAATTCCCCGGCAGCTATCCGCCGGCGGATCAGATTGCCCATGTTTTCGACATCGGCATTGGCCGAACTGATAATACGCCGCAGCAATTCGCCGTCGCTTATCGTATAGGTGCTCACATCATTGTTCATCGAAATGGTAAAAGCCGGACTGAAATATACGTACAATAAGGTAACTTCGGCTCCGATGTTCTCGGCCATCTGAAAACCGAAATCGATTGTTTTAGGATTATAATCTGCAAAATCGAGAGGAATCAACACCCTGCGCAACACCTTCTCGCCACGCTCTTCTTCCCAGGCGCTTTCCATATCTTCCACAATCTTCAATGCCCTGGGTAAGTCGTTTTCACGGATACGCACCCGTACTCCCACCGCCATTTCCGGGTTTTCAAGGTTTAAATTGTGAATTACCGTTTCAATCCCTTCCTGCTCCAGCACCGATTTGATCATCTGGGCCCGCTGATAGGTTCTTATGGCCAACGTTACTAGTTTATTTTCCATGACTTTACTGCTTTTGTGTTCGACATGTAATTTCCCTGCTAAAATAACATTTATTCCGGTTACTTAGTTCTGAAATCGCTAAAATTGTCTATTTTTGCAGGGAATATTCATCCAACACTTACTAATGTATTTGAATTACATTCAGGCAATCGGCTTTAATCCTTTTACGTTGAGCGATGGATTCTCCTTGCTGCTCACCGCTGTACTATTGCTGGCATCGGGCTTAATTTCGGCTTCAGAAGTTGCGTTTTTCTCTTTTTCACCGGCCACGCTCGAAGCGATGGAAAACAGCGGCCATAAAAACGACAAGAAGATACTCCAGTTGCTCGAAACCCCCCAACGCCTGTTGGCCGCCATCCTGATCGGCAACAACTTAGTCAACGTATCCATCATCCTGATACTCACGATGGTCACCAATCGGCTGATCGATTTCACTCAGGCTCCCGTGCTGGGATTCGTTTTCCAAACCATTATCATTACATTTTTGCTATTGCTTTTCGGCGAAATTCTTCCCAAAATTTATGCTTCCCGCGAAAGTCGGAAAGTGGCCGGTTTTACAGTATCCGGGATGGCCCTGATGGAAAAAGTGTTCGCTCCGCTCATCCGGATTCTGATCGGTTCTACAAAACTGGTCAACCGCCGACTGTCCAAACTCAACAAAGCGAATATCTCTATCGACGAACTGTCGCAGGCCCTGGAACTTACTTCCGACGAACACGATGAAGATACCGACATCCTGGAAGGCATTATTAAATTCGGAAATATCCAGGTGGTCGATATCATGACTTCGCGGGTGGACATGGTGGATGTGGATATCAAAACATCCTATAAAAAACTGATCGAACTCATCATTCGATCGGGCTATTCGCGTATTCCGGTGTATTCGGGCAGCCGCGACAATATTAAAGGAATATTATACGGGAAGGACTTGCTTCCCCACCTCGACAAACCCGATAATTTCCGCTGGCAAAGCCTGATCCGGCAGGCCTTTTATGTGCCTGAAACAAAAAAAATTGATGATTTGTTGCGCGAATTTCAAAAAAACAGAGTCCACCTGGCTATCGTTGTCGACGAATATGGCGGAACATCGGGGATCGTGACACTGGAAGATATTATCGAAGAAATCGTAGGGGATATCAGCGACGAATACGACGACGACTTAAAATTATTTACACGTATCGATAGCCACACCTTCTTGTTCGAAGCTAAAATTCAATTGAACGATTTCTTTAAAATTGATGAAATCCAGGAGGAAGACTTTGTAAAGGTTTCGGAAGAAGTGGAAACCCTGGCCGGACTGATCCTTGAAATCTGCGGCGAAATTCCACAGAAAAACCAACGGATCGACTTTGCCCATTATGTTTTTGAAATACTGTCGGTCGACAACCGCCGGATCAAAAAAGTAAAACTTTATATTAAGCATACCGAAAAAGATTCGGATACCGAAAAAACATGAACGTTACAGTAACAAGTGAAAATAAGGGTCGGATTTTGATTGCTGAAGTTCCCGAAACACTGGAAGAACTTTTAGGACTATTGGAAAATTTTAACGACTATGAGGCTGAATTTTATGAAATTAACGCACTGAAACGCAAAAAAGAGTTTATAACGGTGCGTATTCTGATGAACATATTGATGCAACAAACTGTTATAATCACATATGATAACGATCATAAACCATTGTTAACAAATAATGGTGAATTAATTAGTATTTCGCACAGTGGTAATTGGTACGCGCTTGTATCCTCACGCCATTCACAACCAGGCATTGATATTGAACAACGAACGCGGCGGGTTCAGGCTGTCAGCAAACGATTTCTTTCCGAAAACGAGCTTATCTTTTTAGATGGCAATAAATTAACAGAAGGAATGGAAATAGCGTGGTCGGCAAAAGAGTGCATCTACAAACGAGTTGGCAAAAGGGCTTATGATTTTCACACGATACAGCTTTCGCCTTTTCAGGCTTCCGAATGTGGTAATCTGACAGCGACTTTCCGGCCCGACAACACGCAGTTTAGCTTGCATTACCGTCAAAATGAACGATACACGATGGTGTATAGTATATAAACACACTACGACGACGTTGAACTCACATTTCAAGAACTGAACATTGAAATATGAATATCGAAACACACGAAAAAAATTAACGTATGAAACATGGTATCTACCGCAAAATCCTGATAAACCGGGAAGCAGGAAAAAAAATGTTTGCAGTGCTCATTGATCCCGAGAAAAGTTACGGTCGTAATTTTGCTTCTGTTGTAGCGGCATTAAAGGTGGCAAGCCCCGACTTTATACTAATTGGTGGCAGTCACCAGGTACGGTCGATCGACTCAATGATCGCTATTTTAAAAGAAGAAGTAACATCCGATATTATACTTTTTCCGGGCGATGCAGATCAATTTTCACCCCATGCCGATGCAATGCTGTATCTGAATTTAATCTCCGGACGCAATCCCGAGTATCTGATCGGACAGCATGTAAAATCGGCGCGTATGGTATTTGAATCGGGAATTGAAGTGATTTCGACTGCGTATATTCTGATTGATGGCGGAAAAGTCAGTGCGGTTGAATACATGAGCAATACCCGGCCTATACCACGCGACAAGGAAGAAATTGTATTATCGACTGCAATTGCCGGCGAATTAATGGGAATGCGGCTCACCTACCTGGAAGCAGGTAGCGGCGCTGCCATACCGGTACCAGCTTCCATGATCAGTTATATAAGTGAACGAACCCAGCTTCCTCTTGTCGTAGGGGGCGGAATTACGTCGCTGAACGACCTGAACAACGCTTTCGACGCTGGGGCCGACATTGTTGTTGTAGGGAATATACTCGAACAAAACACCGATCGGATAGTCGAATATGTGAAATGGGTACACCAGTACAACGATAAAAATAACGACGACCGGTACGGACAGAACGGCACCGACCGGACAAAATAAATCAGCGTAGTTTGTTCGTTTTAAAGTGCGGACCTGCTATCGTATGAAACAACACATACGAGAATACAATCAAAAGCCCTCCAACTCCAAATGCGAGGGCTAATCCTCCTTCTGTATCACCCAAGCTTCCGCCGAGCACCAAGCCGGCACCTACACCGGTATCCCAGCTCGTCATAAAAGTCGAACTGGCTGTAGCTCTCCTGTTGTGCGGTGCTAAATTCATAAATAACGTATTATAGGCAGGAAAAGTCAATCCATAGCCAATTCCCAATATTACCGGTATAATTAAAAATAAAATTTCGGCGAATGCGGGCCATACCGGCATCAGCCGTTGCAGTGAAGCCAGCAGAATCATTCCTGCAACACTAATCAGCAAACCATATTCAATGGCATTGGTTAACTTTCCACGGTCCACCATTTTACCCGAAAACAATCGCGACCCGATCAAGCCCACCGCAAGCAAACTGAAAAAAAAGCCTAAATCGGTCTGTATCCCTAATTCTTTGCCGTACACAGCCAGGTAAGTGATAAACATCCCATAGGGTATACCTATGAGCATCAACGTAATCCCTGCCTGTATTCCTTTCATGAGAAAAAAACGGTCGAGTGCCAGCGGCACGTTCTCTCGAACAATCTCTATTTTCTGTACTTTAATGGAAACTGCAAATCCAAATCCGGCTAATCCCGAGGCAATTGCAGTATAAAAAATGGCCGGATACCCGATACGCGATTGCATCAATAAGCCTGTCATCGGACCTACCACCATGGCCAGGTTATTAGCAACGCCAAAAAATCCGAGTCCCTCGCCTCGCCTCGAAGCAGGCAAGATATCGACTACCAAACTGTTCCCGGCTGTGGTCACAAATCCGAATGCAAAGCCATGCAGTATGCGAAACACCATAAACATGCCGATGGTAAGCGCCAGCGGATAGCTCACAAACGACATGACGAACACAAAAAATGCAGTCAGATAAAGGGGCTTCCGTTGGGCCATATCCAATACAAAACCCGAAAAGGGCCGTATCAGCAAGGCTGCAATGGTGTACGACGACAATACTATTCCGATGGTCGATTTTGTAGCTCCAAAGGTATCGATAAGATACAGAGGAAACACCGGTATTAACAAATAAAACGCAAAAAACAACAGAAAATTTGCCAGACAGGCTCTGACAAAATTAAACGACCACAACCGTTCCATATTACCCCATGTATTCGTTCAGCTTACGTAATAATTCATCCTTCACTCTCTTGTTGGAAGCCATAATGGTACGACCAAATATATAATTGTTCTCGCCCCTGAAATCGGTCACCACGCCACCCGCTTCCTGCACCAGCAACGCACCGGCCGCCACATCCCAGGGCTTCAGATCGTATTCCCAAAATGCATCGAACCGTCCGCAGGCCACATAGGCTAAATCGACTGCAGCCGAACCTATCCGCCGTACTCCCCGCGAACTACGCATGACCCATTTCAAAAAGTCCAGATAAGCGTCTAATTGACTGAATTCGGTATAGGGAAATCCGGTTGCGAGTAAACACTGGTGCAAATCGGAATGATCGGTGACCTGAACAGGCGTATCGTCGAGATAGGCACCACCCCCTTTCCAGGCGTAAAAACATTCCTGCTGACCGACCTCAAAAACCACCCCTAAAAGCACTTCACCCTTGCAGGCCAAGCCAATACTGACCGCAAAAACAGGAATACCCTGAATAAAATTGGTCGTACCATCCAACGGATCAATAATCCACTGATAATCTTCACCTTGTGTAATCACAGTGCCTTCTTCGGCAATAAAACCTGCTTCGGGTACAAGCTGCCGGAGTTCATGCACAATGAGCTGTTCTGCCTGCTTGTCGACATAGCTTACCAGATCGTGAATGCCTTTAAACTCTATCCTCGACGAATCAAACCGGGTACGCTCCTGTGCAATAAACTGCCCGGCCATCTTAGCCACTTCACAGGTTTTAAGGCAAATATCTTTTAAATTAAGTTCCATACGCTGATGTTATGAAGTTGATGAACAACACCGGACGAAATCACTTCTGCCAGTGCCGGTATGTCGCGCAAAATTACGATTAAAAACTTGAATAGCTCCGATATTTTAACAAAATTCCGGCTCAATTCAGATGGAAACCCTGGCTTCTTAATTCCGAAAACTTATAGCTCATGTATTTATCTTCGTCCAACGGATAATCCCAACATCCCAGGCTGTGAAACATAGTACCTCCGAAACCGATCTTGAACTTATACAACCCGTACAACGGATGGGAGGCATCGGGCCCCGGCGATACTCCGAACATATCGTATTCGGTGCAACCCTGCAACTTCGATTGCCTGATCGCTTCCCATTGTAGCGCATAAGTAGCCATCAGGTTACGATGTTCGGAAGTAGACGCACCGTACAAATACGAACCACGGTTACCGCTGATAATTAAAAACATTGCAGCCAACGGTTTCCGATCGTATTCGGCAATCAACAGTTGAACCTCCGCAGGCGAACTGCTGTTTTCAACCCGGGCCGTCAGGATGGCTTCAAAATAACGTAAATCATTCAACACAATACGGTTACGGGTAGCCGTTTCTTTATACAGCTGATACCATACCGATAAACTTTCCATGCCGGCAACCCGCACGGTTACTCCTTTTTTCTGCGAAAGTCCGATATTGTAACGGGTCTTCGGTTTCATACGGGCCAAAATGTCGCTTAAGGGAGCTTGTAAATCGATATAAATAGTATGGGATGGCAGGATATTAAACTGCGCTTTGCGAAAATTCCATTGCTGTGTCGAAAAATTGAATCGCATTTCCTGAGTATTTTTTTCGGGTTCGCCCAACCAGTTTCCCTGCTCGTCGTAAAACTCGTCGCCCCTGGCCCAATACGACTCCCAACATAAATCGTAGCGAATCATAATACAATTAAGGGGAAGATGCGATCGCAACGACTCCGAAAGCTCTTCCAAAAAAGCACCCTGTAGTTCCTCATCCGGCTCTGTTTCGGGACCGTAGGGAACATATGCAATACAATCTTCATTATTGACAGGCTGAATAAGGACCAGGAGGTCCGAATCAAACTTTTCATTGCTCTCGGTCGTCGTATACAGCCGGTTTCTGACCGATGTAAAATTGACGGCCATCGTACTGGTTCCCAGTTTTTTCTTCACTTCCGACCAAAATGAAGTTTGTTGAACAATAGAGGTTTGAAATAGCTCTTCAATATCTTTTACAAAAGTTTGCTGAATCATGATTATATACAAAAAAAAGAAGCTTACGACGAAGCTTCTTTTAGTAATTAATTACTTATGAACACTTTATCGTAACGATGCGATCGCTTCTTTGAGTGAGGCAATTTTACTTTCGGCATCAGCCCGTTTTTTACGTTCTGCATCAACCACCTCGGGTTTGGCATTGGCAACGAACTTCTCGTTCCCCAGCTTCTTCATTACCGAGCCAATAAAGCCTTCGTAATATACGATTTCGGCTTCCATTTTCCTGATCTCTTCTTCCGGATTGATGAGCGAAGCCAGCGGAATCGCAAATTCGGTTGTACCTACCAGAAACGAAACCGAACCCGGAGCCTTTTCCGAAGCGGCTTCAATTCGCGAAAGATTCCCCAGTTTGGCAATCACACTGTTGTACCCGGCAGTGTGTGCACCAAGCACCTGCAGCTCCAGCTGTTCTTTCAACGGTACGTTTTTTTGTAAACGTACCGTACGGACTCCTGCTATAATTTCTTTTGCAATCTCCATTTCCGAAATTACTTGTTTATCGGGAGCAGTGGCCTCCGGCTGAAGCTGAACCATCAGACTTTCGCCGGGCTTACGATCCTTTAATGCCTGCCATAATTCCTCGGTAATAAACGGCATAAAGGGATGAAGTACCCGGAGCAAAGCATCAAAAAATCCCAGTGTGGCGTCGTAGGTAATCCGATCGATCGGTTGCTGGTAAGCCGGCTTAATCATCTCGAGGTACCACGACGAAAATTCGTCCCAGAAAAGCTTATAAACAGCCATGAGCGCTTCCGAAAGCCGATACTTGCTGAACAAATCGTCGATTTCGACCAACAGTTCGTTGAAACGGGCAGCAAACCAACGGGTTGCAACGCGCGATGCTTCGGGCTGCTCGATATCGGCCACTTCCCATCCCTTTACCAACCGGAACGCGTTCCAGATTTTATTATTAAAGTTCCGCCCCTGTTCGCACAACGAATCATCGTAAGGTAAATCGTTTCCTGCCGGCGATGTAAACAACATCCCCAACCGAACCGCATCGGCCCCATACTGGGCAATCAAATCGAGCGGATCGGGCGAATTACCCAGGGATTTCGACATTTTACGTCCCAGCTTGTCGCGAACTATACCGGTAAGGTACACATTTTTAAATGGAAGCTGACCTTCGTATTCATATCCGGCAATGATCATCCGGGCCACCCAGAAGAATAAAATCTCGGGGGCTGTCACTAAATCATCAGTAGGATAATAATAGTTAACATCCTCGTTACCGGGATTATTAATACCATCGAACACCGAAATCGGCCACAACCACGACGAAAACCATGTGTCCAGACAATCTTCATCCTGACGCAACTCTTCGGGACTCAAGGGGTAAGTTACCGTTTTAAGAGCCAATTCATAGGCTTCTTCGCGGGTCGATGCAACTACGAATCCTCCCTGGGGAAGAAAAAATGCCGGAATCCGGTGCCCCCACCATAACTGACGCGAAATACACCAGTCCTTCACATTCTCCATCCAGTGACGGTAGGTGTTTTTAAATTTAGCCGGATGCAATTTGATATCGTCGTTCATTACCGCCTCCAGGGCCGGTTTAGCCAGCTGCTCCATTTTCAGGAACCATTGCATCGACAGTTTGGGCTCGATGATCACATCCGTACGCTCCGAAAAGCCCACTTTATTGGTATAAGGCTCTGTTTTCTCGATCAATCCGGCCTGCTCCAGGTCTTTCTCAATCTGCTTACGTACTTCAAACCGGTCCATACCGGCATACATCGCTCCATTTTCGTTCAACGTACCATCATTATTGAAAATATCGATGGCCGGAAGGTTGTATTTTTCACCGAGCACATAGTCGTTTACATCGTGCGCAGGCGTAACCTTCAGACATCCCGTACCGAATTCAATATCCACATATTCGTCTTCGATCACCGGAATCGCGCGATCGATAAGCGGAACAATTACTTTCTTCCCTTTTAAATGCGTATTTTTCGGATCGTTGGGATGAATACACATAGCCGTATCACCCATGATGGTTTCAGGGCGCGTAGTAGCCACTACCGCATATCCATCCTCCCCTTCGATACGGTAACGCAAATAATACAGTTTTCCAACTTGTTCTTTATAAATCACCTCCTCATCCGACAATGCGGTAAGCGCTTTCGGATCCCAGTTCACCATGCGCACGCCCCGGTAAATCAACCCTTTATTATACAGATCGATAAAAACTTTAATTACACTTTCCGAACGCAGCTCATCCATCGTAAAGGCAGTACGATCCCAATCGCACGAAGCACCCAGCTTCTTCAACTGTTCGAGAATAATACCGCCGTGCTTATGCGTCCAGTCCCAGGCATGCGTGAGGAATTCCTCACGGGTAAGGTCGGTTTTTTTTATTCCCTCTGCAGCCAGTTTACCCACTACTTTGGCTTCGGTAGCAATCGATGCATGATCGGTTCCCGGAACCCAACAGGCATTTTTACCTTTCATCCGGGCACGACGCACCAATACATCCTGAATCGTATTATTGAGCATATGCCCCATATGAAGCACGCCCGTAACATTGGGAGGAGGGATTACCACCGTATACGGTTCGCGGTTATCCGGTTTCGACTTGAAAAAACCATTCTCCAGCCAGTAGGCATACCATTTCGATTCAATATCGGAAGGATTGTATTTGCTTGCTAATTCCATCGTGTAGAAGTGAAAAGTATCGTATTTTTTTTGAGGTGCAAAGATACTAAAATTAAGCGAAAGCAAAAAGTTTGTTTACCTTTGCAACACAAGTTAATTTCAAACAAAAAGGACATGAAGAAAGTAATTGTAACTTCCGGCGCACCAAAAGCAATAGGCCCTTACAGCCAGGGAATTAAAGCCAATGGCTTCGTATTTGTTTCGGGACAACTCCCGATCGATCCGGAGTCGGGCAAAATTGAAGCCGACGACATTACCCGGCAAACCGATCAGGTACTGAAAAATGTAAAGTCCGTCCTGGCTGCAGCCGGCTGCACCCTCGACGATGTTGTTAAAACCACGGTATTTTTATCCGACATTGCTAATTTCGCAGCAATGAATGAAGTGTATAAGCTTTATTTCACCGGCAATTTCCCGGCACGCTCCGCTTTCGCTACCAAGGATCTTCCGCTGGGAGCCTTGGTCGAGATCGAGACCATAGCTGCGGTAAATGAATAACGGGCACGATTAGTGATTAGTTGCCGCATATGATCAACTAATCACTAATCCCCCTACTTACTTAAAAAGGAAGTCCGCTCTCGTCCTCACCCCCTGCAGACATATCCATTGCCGGCGGTACTTCGGGAGCCGACGACGGGGTTTGATAAGGAGCCTGCGGCTGCATGGTTGCTGCGGGCGATGCCGCAACGGTTCCCGTCGTATCGCTTTGTTCGGTCTTACGACCCAGCATTTGAATATTATCGGCATATATCTCGGTAGTATACCGTTTCACGCCGTCGCGCTCCCACGAACGGGTCTGAATCTTTCCTTCAATATACAGCTGACTCCCTTTGCGGATATACTTTTCTGCAATCTCGGCCAACCCGCGCCAGGCTACAATATTATGCCATTCGGTGCGATCGGGAACCTGGGTTCCGTTTTGCATCGTGTAACCTCGCTCGGTGGTCGCCAAGGTAAAATTCGCCACCGCTACATTCTTCTCCAGGTAACGTACTTCGGGGTCCTTCCCTACATTACCCACTAAAATTACTTTGTTCACAGACATACTCTTTTATTTTTTAAGGTTAATACATAAAATAGGATGCGGTAAAAGTAGCACATTTTTTAGTATTAACACGAAAGTTCAATCGCTGATTTCTTTAATTTCTGTTAAGTGACGAAAAGATTATATGTTTTGAGCTATTGCTCCGAACTAAAATGTATCTTTCGACAACTTCATAGCATACAATCAGTTACCCTTCAATGATCAATTTACTTTTTGACTTGTCACCTTTTCTTTGAGCAAGGCAATTTCGAGCACTTCCATGATATCATGCACATAGTGAAACTTCAATCCCTTCAGGTAAACAGCCTTGATCTCTTCAATATCCTTTCTGTTCTCTTCACATAAAATGATATCGGTAATCCCGGCACGTTTAGCTGCCAGAATCTTTTCCTTGATGCCTCCTACCGGCAACACCTTACCCCGAAGCGTAATTTCGCCGGTCATTGCCAGATTTTTGCGAACCTTACGTTGAGTAAAGGCCGATGCCAATGCCGTCACCATCGTTATACCCGCCGACGGACCATCCTTCGGTATAGCCCCTTCCGGAATATGGATGTGTACGTTCCATTCTTCAAAAACCAACGGATCAATTGATAATTGATCGGCATGCGACTTGATATATTCGAGCGCCAACATAGCCGATTCCTTCATCACATCTCCCAAATTCCCGGTCAAAGTGAGCCGCGGCGTTTTACTTTTACTCAGACTCGATTCGATAAATAATATCTCACCCCCCACCTGAGTCCAGGCTAATCCGGTTACCACTCCGGCATATTCATTGCCCTGATACCTGTCTTTTGTATAACGGGCAGGTCCCAGCAGGCTTTTTAAATCTTCAATCTTCAGTTCCCGGCTGTAGGACTCCTCGGCCGCAACTTTACGGGCAATTTTCCGCATCAGCGAAGCAATCTCACGGTCGAGCGCCCGCACTCCCGACTCCCGGGTATACGATTCAATAAGCTGCTGAAGTACTTCCTTACTCAACTGCACATGCTCCTGATTCAACCCGTGATTCTCCAATTCCTTGGTAATCAAATGACGACGTGCAATCTCGACCTTTTCCTCCTGGGTATACCCGCTCACTTCAATCAACTCCATCCGATCGAGCAACGGACGGGGAATGGTATTCAGGTTATTGGCCGTGGCAATAAACATTACTTTTGAAAGATCATAATCCACATCCAGATAATTGTCGTGAAAAGCAGTATTCTGTTCAGGATCGAGCACCTCCAGCAAGGCAGAGGAAGGGTCGCCTTTGTAGTCGGCAGTCACCTTATCAATTTCGTCCAGCACAAATACCGGATTCGACGATTCGGCTTTCAACACGTTTTGCATAATCCGCCCGGGCATTGCTCCGATATAGGTACGACGATGCCCCCTGATTTCTGCTTCGTCGTGCAATCCTCCCAACGAAACCCTTACGTACTTACGATTCAGAGCCCTGGCAATCGACTTTCCAAGCGAGGTTTTTCCTACTCCCGGAGGACCGTACAAGCAGATAATCGGCGATTTCATGTCGCCCTTTAATTTTAATACTGCCAGATGCTCCAATATACGCTCCTTTACCTTCTCCATTCCAAAATGATCGGCATCCAGCACTTTCTTGGCATTCTTCAGATTGAAATTATCGGCGGTATATTCCCCCCAGGGTAAATCCAGCATCGTCTCCACATAGTTCAGCTGTGGCGAATAATCGGGCGAATGTTGATGCATACGCTCCAGCTTCCGCAACTCTTTTTCAAATTGCCGGGCCACCTGATCGTTCCACTTTTTCTTTTCAGCCCGCTGACGCAGCTCCTGCAACTCCTGTTCGGCATTCACCCCACCCAATTCGTTTTGAATGGTTTTCATCTGCTGTTGCAGAAAATACTCACGTTGCTGCTGATCGATACCTGCCTTTGCCTTGTTCTGAATCGACATTTTGATTTCCAGGAGCTGCGATTCCTTATTAAGAATTTCCAGCAAACGGTAACCGCGATCCAATACATCGTCAATCTCCAGCAAATCGATGCGCTCTTTAACCTTAATGCCAAAATTCACACAGATGTAATTGATCAAAAAGACCGGATTTTCAATGTTCCGGATGGCAAAGGTAGTTTCGGGAGGCATGACACCCGAATTCTGAATCATCTCTGAAGCTAAATCCTTGATGGACGATACCAGCGCCGTAAACACCCCTTCCTGCGCATCCTCGGGTAAATGTTCTTCCAACACACTAACTTTGGCCTTCATATAAGGACGCGCGGCAACCTGATCGCCCAGCGCAAACCGTTTCTTTCCTTCCAGAATTACCGTCGTCGAACCATCGGGCATTTCCAGAATCCGTACAACCTGAGCAACGGTTCCCACTTTATACAGCTGATCGATGGTGGGATCTTCCAACTTGCGGTCGATCTGGGTGCATACCCCGATCAGTTGCTCGTTTTGATGCGCCTGACGAACCAACTTCAACGATTTAGGACGGGCCACCGATACCGGAAGTAATACTCCCGGGAAAATCACCATATTCCGCAAAGGTAAAATCGGTATAGCCTTCCCGGGATCCAGCTGGATATCGTGCGAACGTTCGTCCAGCGAAATAATGGGAAAAACTTCAGACGAATCCATCATATCATCCGAGAAATTATTGTCAAAATGCCTATTCATTATCAATTATATTTTTTCAACTGTCACTTTGGCACAAAAGATGCCTTTATTTCACTATTCAGGCCGCAGCAAAAACAACCATCCAACTCATTACCAGAGTCTTATAAAATATTAAACTGCACGGCATTGCTTTAAGGCAATAGATGTGCCAAAGGTACATATAATCGCCGATAAAGAAAAATGAAAGAGGTTTGTTTAACCGTGAAAATTAACGTAAATTTGCAGCCACATCAACATTCAGAGTAGCATACTATATGAAGAAATTTTTGCCATTTTTGCTGGTTTTCCTGGTTGCAGCCTGTAGCAAGGAAACGAAATTTACGGTTGAAGGAATTATCGAAGGGGCCGAAGGAGAAGTTATATACCTGGAGCATAACGGATTGACAAAATCGACCCTGCTCGACTCAATGGTTGTTAAATCGGATGGCGGATTTCATTTCAGGTCACTACGTCCCGAATATCCCGATTTTTATAAATTAATTCTCAATGGCAAGCAACTCCATTTTGCTGTCGACTCCATCGAAACACTGGTAATAAACAGCAATATCGACCGGTTTTCGACCGATTACACGATAAGCGGGTCGGAAACAAATACCGATATTTTGCAACTGCGGCAATCGGTAGCAGCCATTCAGAAAAAAGCTAACCTGCTGGTTCAGGGCATCGAAGCTTCGGAGCGTGAAAAAATTGTCGGCGAGCTCACTGCCATGATCGAAACGCATAAATCGATGGCGCGCCCCTTAATTCTCAAGAATCCACGATCGGCTGCCGCTTATTTCGCCATCTTCCAGAAGGTGAACAATGTATACATGTTCTCTCCTTATGTAAAAGAAGATCGTCCCTATTGTGCCGCCGTGGCAACCGCTTACCACACTTTTATGCCCGGATACGAACGTTCAAAAAATCTGTATGCACTGGTGATGGACGCCATCAACACCGAACGGCTGCAACGCCGGGAGGAATCGCTCCAGGAAATGATCAACAATGCCACAGCCGGTTATATCGATATCGAACTCCCCGATCGTACCCGAAAACTACGCAAACTGTCGGACCTGAAAGGGAAGGTCGTACTGTTGGATTTCTCGGCTTATGAAGCGCGTGAAAGTGTCCAGTATACGTTTGCCTTGCGCGATTTGTATGCTAAATATTCGGCAAAAGGTTTTGAAATTTATCAGGTATCGCTCGACCGGAACGAAACCTTGTGGAACGATGCAACCGCCCAGATCCCCTGGATTGCCGTGCGCGATCAGAATGGCCCGGCATCGGTAGTGGCCGGAACCTATAACGTTACGCAGCTTCCCACTTATTTTCTCATCAGTAAAGAAGGCGATATTTTAGGCCGGAACATGAACATTCAGGAACTGGAGCGGGCGATTCAGCAACAGCTCTGAACAAATTCTTTTTTATGAAAGAATTTATTCAAAAAGCTGCATTTTCGGTAGGTTTCGACGCTTGTGGATTTGCAAAAGCTGAAGAACTGACCGACGACGCAGCTTTTTTACGTTCATGGCTCGATGCCGGGATGAATGGCGATATGCAGTACCTCGAGCGTAATTTTGAAAAACGAACCGATCCCCGCCGGATGGTTCCCGGATGTAAAACTGTAATCGTTTTGCTCCTGAATTTTTTTCCCGAACAGGTACAGAACCTGCACTCGCACAAAATTGCTAAATATGCCTATCCGGAAACCGACTACCATTATGTAATTCGGGAAAAACTTCAAAAGCTGGAACAGAAAATTGCAGATGAATTTGGGAACGATTGCTTTGCTTCCGAATTCCAGCACAGTTTTATCGACTCGGCACCGGTACTCGAAAGGCGCTGGGCACAAAAGGCAGGCTTAGGATGGATCGGCAAACATACTCAATTAATAGCGCCGGGTTTTGGCTCCTACGTGTTTATAGCTACACTAATGCTCAACAGGGAACTGAATGCTTACGACGAACCAATTCGCGACCGATGCGGTACCTGCACCAAATGTATTGCCGCCTGCCCTACCCAAGCCCTTCAACCGGGAATACTCGACGCCCGGAAATGTATTTCGTACCTGACCATTGAAACAAAAAGCGAAGTACCTGAGGAATTAAAGGAGAAATTATCGGGCTATATGGTCGGCTGTGATATTTGTGCCGATGTGTGTCCGTGGAACAAGAAATGGTCGGTGAGTCACCTGCACGACGAATTAAAACCATCCGAAGCAATATTGACGTGGAACGACGACGACTGGGAACGTGCCGACGGTGAACAGCTACGCCGTACCTTTCGGAAATCGGCAATTATGCGGGCCCTCAAAAATCAGAGAAAAGTATAAAAAAAGCCGGTTGAAACACATTCAACCGGCTTTTTTTATACGCATGTCCCGATTACATAATAACTTTTCCTACCGCACCATCAATTTTAATAATGGCAACGCCGGAATTGTTAACACGGATCGAATTCTGACCCACCGAAAGACGTCCGCTATAGAGCAACTGCCCGACAGCATTGAATACTTCTACTGATGCAACATTAGCCGCATCAATCGAGATCAGTCCGTGACGAGCCGAAATACGGTACTGGTCGGCATTTACAGGCGACAATCCGCTCAGGATATTGAATTCACTTACCCCCCGAACGCCCGGAGTGTTGAAGTAAGCTTCCAGTGTGCCGTACACTCTCACTAATTTACCCATATTACCCGGGTTATCGAGCAAGTTGAGAGCCGCACGAATATCGCCGACCGGAAGTTGAACCGGTATCATGGCAGCCAGGCTCGTTTCTCCTGCTGCATCGGCAATGGCCAACGAAGTATTGGAGAATGGCGCCGTAGTTGCTACTGCTGTCAACACTCCGGCATTTCCGGAAGTAGCTGTACCCACAATATAACCCTTTACCCAGTATTTTTGCGTATTACCCAGCGAGTTGTTCATCGCAATGACGTCACCAACGGTAAACGGACGATCGGGCGACCCGTCGCCATTCATCGAAAATGCCTTACCGGTAAGTGTTTTCACTACATCGGCCGCACCGGCGCTGGCAAAAGTGAGCGTAGCCACATGATCGCCGGCTGTAGCCGGATTGTAGGTAATAATAACCTGTGCATTGGTTAACGTACCGTCGGTCGGAGTCAACGAAGCCGGACTCACGCTGAAAGCGGACGCACCTTCACCTGAAACGCTAACGGTCACATTTTCGGTCAGGTTAAAGGCATCTACATACACCGTATCGGCGATCGACTGTCCCAGATTCACCCCAAACAAAGGCATGACTTCTGTCACGATGAGAGTCGGCGAAGTAATAACAGTAGGGGTAAAATCGGCCAGGGTACGGGGTACGAGCTGGGTAACATTATTAAAAATAAGCACCACACCGGTGATATCCTGCGGGCCTTGCGGAATACTGTTATCAATATAAGGAAGATCGTTGTAGGCCGTACGAAGTATCGTACTGCTGCTTCCGTTCAGCGTATAGTTTGTTTTCACCACAAACGGTCCCTCACCTCCGATGGTCACTCCCGATACTTTTACCAGCTGCCCAGGGTTGTTCACCATCTCCTCAAGCGCTACGCTTTTAGGCGTAATGGCATTGGAAGTGGAAGTGGCTGCTCCGGGGTCGGCAACCGGCGTAAACTGGAGCATCCCCGCATACACTCCAAGAGTTCCGGTGATGCCTGTAATTCCATCTCCGAGATTATACGCGGTTTTTATGATTCCGCTGGCATCGTCGATAAGTACGCCTCCGGTAGCATCCTGAACGTATTTGGCGTTTCGTTCGGTAGTTTTAAAGGTTAATACCGCTTCACCCGTCAGTTTGAACAAACCGGATGTATGGGCGCGCAGGTCGGCGATAGTGGCCACTTCGGTAGGGAACGAATAGGTAGCGGTAGCCACATTACTTGCATCCAGGCCCGTCTTGTAAGCAATAGCTTTAATGGTTGTAGTAGCAGCTACCTGAATAGGCGCTGTATACAGCGTTTTAGTATTGTCGGGCTCCGAGCCGTCGAGCGTATAATAAATACTTGCACCTTCGGTAGCCGAACTAATCGAAACTTGTAGCGGAGCTGTAAAACTACCACCGCCCGGATTCAGGTTGGGAGTTGAAACTTTTGTCACTACCCCTGCAGGAGCCATGGCTTCGGCCCAGCTGGTACCCACCCGGATGCCGTCGACCAGGATACGTTGTGCGGCATTATACTGACGAAGCGCCACACTACCAATTTCGGTCTGGGTTTCGTCGATCTGAGCAGCAGCGGTTGAGGGTTCGGCAGAAGCGTACGAATTCAACACATATAAACTGGTTTTTTTGGCTGCAAAATCGTGTTTCAAAACGATCATGAAAGGAACACCGGGTGTGATCGAGGTATAACTGGCGGGGGCTGTACTTCCACTGGTAAGACCTACCCCATTACCATCAGCGTTCACCCATACTCTGGAAGTAAATGCAGTTCCGATAGTAGCTTTGCCCAAATGGAAAAAATACCCTCCGTTACCGCCAGCATCTATCTTGACAATGGCAGCAACATATACCGTACCGGAGGTTTGTGCTGTAAATACTTTATTTACATCCTCTCCATTATTATCGAGGTTTGCCGCACCTCCTACGTCCGAACCTTTGTAGCCGGCAAAACTCAGTCCGGTAGTTACATCAACCGCCTGAGTACCCGCACCCGAATGTGCCGTCCAGCCATTGGCGGTGAGTAAACTCCCGGCCGCATATTCAAAATCTTCGACCAGCAGTTGTGCGTTCACATGCTGAACAAAGAACATCAGAAGTAATCCCGTGAGGATTGAAATCAACTTTTTTGTCATAAAATCTTGTCTTTATGTTACGATTATATAAAAGGGGAAAAAAGACTACCGGATATCCGGTAGTCTTTTTGGGAATTATTGAATTGGCAATTAGAGCATTACTTTAGCAACGCGATCGGCCACTTTTACAATTAAAACACCTTTCGACGAAGAGTGAACGGTATTCAATCCGTCGGCGGCAGTCACACTGGTCAGTTTCTGACCGGTAACCGTGAACACTTCAATCACCTCTCCGGCAGTAGCATCAACAAAGATCTGATCGCCCGCCGCAAAGATACGCTGGTCACTCACCTTGTCCAAACCGGTACCTACCGAAGGTTTAATATCGGCCAGACTTCTTGGCACTAACTGAACAGTAGAATTAAACATCAAAACAACACCGACGATATCCTGTGCTGTAGCAGGAAGTTCGGCACCGATATAATCGAGAGCATATTGAGTACGCAGTACCGGATTATTTGCACCGTTGAGATCATACGATTTTGCTAAAATAAATGTTCCATTTCCTCCGGAAGCCAGGTCGCTGATGGTTACTCCATTTACTTTTACCAGTTTGGCCTGATAATCAGCGAGGTTTTCGAGAGTAACTTCAACAGGCTGAATTACATTACCCGTCGAGCTGGCAGCAGCCGGATTTACGGCAGGGATAAACTGAAGAGTACCGTTATATACCGAAGTAGTACCGATCAGACCGGTAATGCCGTCGCCCAGATTATAGGTGGTAGTGATTACCCCACTGGCATCGTCGATAACTACCGCACCGGTTGCATCCTGAATATATTTAACATTGCGTGTGGTCGACTGCAATGTCAATACCACCTCTCCCGTCAGCTTATAAATGCCGGGGCCTCCGGCTCTCAACGCAGCCAGATTGGCCACTTCGGTGGGGAAAGTATAAGTCGCACTCGATACGGCACTGGCATCCATTCCTGTTTTATAAGCAATGGCTTTAACAGTTGTGGTAGCCGATACACTAAAAGGAGCAGTGTACAAGGTTTTGGTATTATCTGGTGTCGATCCGTCCACGGTGTAATAAATACTGGCGCCGGCAGTTGCAGAAGTCAATGTAACCTCCTGCGCTTCGAGATAATTACCTGTACCCGGTGCAAACAACGGACTGGCCACTACCGGAGTTCCCGATGCTTCGGTATAAACAATTTTCCACGACAAGGTTCTCGACTGAGCAGCCAATGTGAACTTAACATACTCACAACCAACAACTCCGGTTAAATCGAAAGTTACCGTAGAGCCATCGACGGTGGCAATATTACTAACCGGGGCAGTATTCGACGAAGATACCCCTGCAAGTATGGTTGCATTACCCATAGCCGTAGCATACGCCGCACTTCCGGCAGTTACAACTACACTGGTAATGGTCTTTCCGGGTATGGTCGGAAAAACTTCCATGGAGTGACTCGCATAAACCCGAAGTTCGGCATAAGTTGTAGCCACGTTTGACGATGAATTGTTTTTTTTATGCAAAAAAGTGAAATTTGTTGACTGGTACTGACGCTCGATATCATTAGTAACCCATGTCCCGTCGCCTGTTGTATACGTATACGTTTCTTCAGCAGCTTGCATCCCGGCTGTAAAAACAAACAACATCGCTGCTACCATCAAAGCAACTTTAGCAAAAATCTTTCGTGTATTCATACTTCATAAAAATTAAAATTATTAATTGAGTGATTATTCTGTTTATCTCAAATCAAATTGCTCAACTGCGAACATTCAGTTGTAACAATTATTTATCCGATACTGTTTAATAAACGAAAAAACACTCAAAGCTACAAAGAAATAACGTAACTCACAAAATATTAATGATAATTATTGCATTAAAATACGGTTAAAAAAATTACAAGTACAAACACAAGGTTTTGGGGGAATCAGGCAGCGAATAAAAAACAATTTCACCAATATATATAAAAAAATACTCCTGAACATAGGATTTTCTCCTACTTATCACTACTTTTGCATCCAATTTGCCTCAAATATCAAATCCAAGTGAGTTAGATTTGCAGCAAAATACCAATCCGTATTAATTACATACCAAAGAAGTGATCAAATGAAAAATAAGTACAGAGATCTTATAGAACAATCTTTCGAATTCCCTAACACCGAATTCGACGTGATCGACAACAATCTCGAGTGGTTCGGAGTCCCACTCATGGACATTATTAAGCAATACGGCACACCTTTACGAATAGCGTACCTGCCGAAGATCGGGGAGAATATTCAAAAAGCACGGCGTATGTTTAACGTGGCAATGGCAAAAGTCGATTACAATGCCGATTACCACTATTGTTACTGTACAAAGAGCTCCCATTTTTCATTTGTTCTCGAAGAAGTGCTGAAACATGGTGTGCACATCGAAACTTCTTCGGCCTTCGACATCAACCTGGTGGAGGCGTTGCACGAGCAGGGGCACCTCACAAAGGAAACTTTTATTGTATGCAACGGCTTTAAACGCCCTCAATACGTCGAAAACATTCAAAACCTGATGCGGGAAGGCTACAGCAATGTAATCCCTATACTCGACAATAAATTTGAGCTCGATTTACTACTGAAGGATTTCAGTAACAAGTTTAATGTAGGCATACGGATTGCCGCCGAAGAAGAACCTAAGTTCGACTTCTACACCTCCCGCCTGGGCATCCGCTACAACGACATCATACCCTATTACAACAATTACATCGCCAATAACGATCAGGTAGGGTTAAAAATGCTGCACTTCTTTATCAATACGGGCGTAAAGGACACAGCTTACTACTGGAACGAACTCAATAAGGCAGTGAACTTATATTGTGAACTAAAAAAGATTTCACCCGAGCTCGACAGTCTGAATATCGGTGGAGGTTTCCCGATTCAAACCCACCTCGACATGGCCTATGATTACGAATACATGGCCGAAGAGATTGTAGCACAGATCAAAAACATCTGCTCTCAACACAATGTACCCGAACCGAATATTTTTACCGAGTTCGGTTCGTATACTGTGGGCGAAAGTGGGGCGATGCTGTATTCCATCGTTAACCAAAAGAAACAGAACGATCGCGAGCTCTGGAATATGATCGACTCTTCGTTCATGACTACCCTACCCGACACATGGGCTATCAATCAGCGTTTTGTATTTCTGGCCATCAACAATTGGGAATCGGAATACGAACGGGTGAATCTCGGCGGCCTGACCTGCGACAGTGAGGATTTCTACAATGCCGAAGTACATTCCAATGCCATCTTCCTTCCCAAAATGCAGCAGGACAGGGAACAATACATCGGATTTTTCCACACAGGGGCTTACCAGGAATCGCTGAGTGGTTTCGGCGGCATCCAGCACTGCCTCATCCCGGCACCCAAGCTGGTAATAATCGACCGCGACGAAGATGGTGAATATTACACCAAACTCTTCGCCAAGGAACAAAGTTATAAATCGATGATGAAAATCTTAGGCTACTGATTCGGCATTCCGCAGCGGGTTTGCATACATTTCGAGAAGCTTGATCCTCAGGAAATCAACATCCTTATCCTGCAGATCGATCTTCTCGATTTGTTTTTCCAGGTATTTTTCGAAATCCAGCTTTTCCATCAGCGAATACCCGGCTGCGTATTTCTCCGATTGAAGCAGTAAATCGTATGCAATTTTATTGACCGTAAATATTTCGTAATTCCTGTAAATATGATTATCGATCAACCGGGCAGTAGCTGCGACAAGTTCGTTGCGATTGGAAATCACCGACGCAAGCGATCGGATTTCGGCACTAATTTCTCCCGCAATCGAATATACGACTTTACCTTTATAGCCCATTACGCCGGTCTGCATATTCAGCAAGTCGTCGTGCGCCGTCTTTTTATAGTCCGGGTTATCTCGTTTTTGCTGAAATTCTTTTGCTTTCAGGAAATCGCAAGGATCGTATTCATACGAAATACTTAACGGACAAATATGTAATGCGGAAAGATTTTCGGCATAACTTCCGTCGCCACATAAGTTGAACATCTTCAATAAACTTTCCTGCGTTTTATCGTTCGAATCTTTGGCCCTTCCTTCGCGCTGGGCTATCCAGCCCGACTGCCCCTTATCGTTCACAAGATAACGCATATAGGAGGCCAGCATCCGGGAGCTTTCCATCATTTGCTTGGCTCCCGGGCTCCGGCGTACGATAAAGCTTTTGTTGACGCGCACCAGATCCTCGATCCACGGAAATATTAATAAATTATCGCCTATGGCAATTTCGACGGTGTCGCGGTTGTTTTCAATCAGTTTGGCGCATAACAAGGCCGAATCGAGAATAATATCGCGGTGATTCGACACATAAAGATACTGGCGGTCGGCTGCCAACCGTTCTAATCCACGTAATTCGATCCCCTTGGTCAGATTCGATTCCAGATACTGTAAAAAGGGATAAATCATCACCTTCTGAAACTCCGTATTGGAAGTGAATGACTTCAACCGCTGACGTAACACATCTTTCGGTAATAAAGGATAGACCGTGGAAAGCACGTTCAGAAATTGTTTATTCTGACTCAGCCGTTCCAGCGCCGCAGGCAGTTCGTTATTCGAATACGGACGTATAGCATCAAAATTCATAATCGCATCGTATTAAAAGTTCATCAACGCATCATTAAAAATAAAACTCAGAAAGATAAAAACAGCGGGAGCGGCCAGCAGCATACTGTCGAACCGGTCGAGCAAACCACCGTGACCCGGAATTACATCGCCCGAATCTTTCACATTCACAGTACGTTTGAGTAAGGACTCCAATAAATCGCCGAATGTACCGAAAATCACCACTATCTCCGAAAAAATCAACCATTGAATCAGATTAATTTCCGGAATAAACAACGAAAACAGATAACCCGACCCCAGAGCAGCCACCGCACCTCCTATAAAACCTTCCCACGATTTTTTAGGTGAAATCCGTTCAAAAAGCCTGTGTTTACCAAAGGTCATACCTACCAGATAAGCGCCCGTATCGTTGACCCATATCGTTACAAAAACAGCGATCAGGATCAGAGGATTGTACGACTCGATATAAAGAATGAAATTCAGCAACGAAAACGGCAGCGCTATTATTACCTGACCCAGGAGGAAATAGGCCCAATTGTGCAACGGATTCGGTTTGCGGCGGTACAACTCGATCACCAGCATCAAAACAATATATAAGCCGTAAATCGAATAGCCCGGATAAATAATGGTACCCGTTGCAAAAAGAAACGAAATAACAAAGAGAATAACAGCACCAATCACCGACATGACGGTCATCGCTTGTACATCGTGCTGCTTATTGGTAAGTCGATGAAATTCGTACACCGACCCTCCCGTGATCAGCGTAAACACAACGGCAAAGGAGTAAGGAGTCCAAATAATCGAGCCGACTATAATCACTACGAATAAGAATCCGCTCAGGGTACGTTGAATGAAATTATTCATGGTCGGAAGATGAAGAGGGGTTAATTGGCCTTAATTCTTCAGAACAAAGATAATCAATTCTTTCGGACCATGCGCACCCAAAACCAAAGTTTTCTCGATATCGGCAGTACGACTCGGCCCCGTAACAAACCCCATAGCCGACGGAAGTCGATTTCCATAGCGCGCCTGCAACAAACGCAATGCATCTTCGGGATAGGCAACCAATTGGTCCTCACGCGCTATGACAATATGCACCGGCGTATAAGCGTACACTTGCCGGCCTGCTGCAGGTACACTGCTCATCACAACGCTGCCCGTACGAGCCACCAATGCCTCGCACGATGTAACCGCAGCTTGCATGTTTTCAAAACGACCAGGATCATTTCCGGCTGCAATGCCCCGGATCGTCGCCTGGCCGGCCAGTTCAGTATCGCAGGTGTACAGATAGTCCCACCCCCGGCGACCGGCCAATTCGGCCAGATGATCCAACATCGCCTCCATCGATGAAAAGACAAGGCACTGTCCTGCCACTGCTTCCACCTCCTTTACGAATACATCCAGCAAATTATCGGGATGAAAATAAACAGCCTCCACATCGTAAAGGGATGAAACAGCAGCAGTCCGTTGCTGTGCATTACGGACTGCTTGAAGAATCTTTTCTCGCGACGAATCAGGCTTCTGCTTTTCCATGATCATCCGGTTTGTCATCCGACTCATTTTTCCGCTCTTCCTCAGCGTTGCCTTCGGCCGGACTATCCGGTAATTGCTGCCGCATTTCGCCGGCAAGCGCAGCTTCTTCCGCTTCGCCGTTTTGGAGTATCAACTCGTCGTGACGCGAAGCCCAGGGACGCTTGCCGAAAACCGCTTCCAGATCTTCCGAGAAAATAACTTCACGCTCCAGCAGTAATGCCGACAAACGGGCGTGCCCCTCGGCATTCTGGAGTAAAATAGCTTTAGCTCGTTCGTATTGTTCGCCCACAATCTGCTTTGCCTCCATATCGATCAACTCGGCCGTTTTTTCGCTGTACGGTTTTGTAAAACCATAATCCGAATGGCCTGTCGAATCGTAATAACTCAAATTAGGTAAATGTTCGCTCATTCCGAAATAAGCAACCATTGCATACGCACGTTTGGTAACCCGTTCAAGGTCGTTGATAGCACCCGTCGAGACCTGATTCAAAAACACCTCCTCGGCGGCACGGCCTCCTAACGTGGCACACATCTCATCAAGCAGGTGCTCCCGTATGGTAAGCTGACGTTCTTCGGGAAGATACCAGGCGGCACCCAGGGCTTCGCCACGCGGCACAATAGTTACCTTCACCAGCGGATTGGCATGTTCGAGCATCCAGCTGATGGTAGCATGTCCGGCCTCATGGAAAGCAATCGATTTCTTTTCGGTTTGCGTGATAATCTTGGTTTTCTTTTCCAAACCACCAATAATACGGTCCACTGCATCGAGAAAATCCTGTTTCTCGACAAACGATTTTCCTTTACGGGCAGCAATAAGAGCTGCTTCGTTACATACATTGGCGATATCGGCACCCGAAAAACCCGGAGTTTGTTTGGCCAGGAAATTCACATCCACCGTTTCGTTGATTTTAATCGGACGCAGGTGAACATTGAAAATCTGTTTCCGCTCGTGAACATCCGGTAAATCAACGTGAATCTGACGATCGAAACGTCCGGCGCGAAGCAAAGCTTTATCCAGTATGTCGGCACGGTTGGTAGCCGCCAGAATGATCACACCGCTATTGGAACCAAAACCGTCCATTTCGGTAAGCAACTGATTGAGTGTATTTTCACGTTCATCATTACTTCCCATGTTCGGATTTTTACCGCGGGCGCGACCTACGGCATCAATTTCATCAATAAAGATGATACAAGGCGCCTTCTCTTTAGCCTGGCGGAACAAATCACGCACCCGCGAAGCACCTACCCCCACAAACATTTCAACAAAATCGGAACCCGACATCGAAAAGAAGGGCACATCGGCCTCACCGGCTACTGCCTTGGCCAATAAAGTTTTACCGGTTCCCGGAGGGCCAACCAACAGGGCGCCTTTAGGAATTTTCCCACCCAGTTCGGTATATTTACCCGGATTCTTGAGAAAAGCAACAATCTCTTCAATCTCCTGCTTCGCACCCGCCAATCCGGCCACATCCTTAAATGTAACCTTATTCACCGTATTGCCTTTATCGAACAATTGTGCCTTCGATTTGCCGACATTAAAAATGCCGCCGGCTCCTCCGCCGCCCATTTGGCCCGACATACGGCGCGACATAAACACAAAAAAAGCGATCAGCAATAAAAAGGGCAGAACACTTACCAGGAAAATTTCAAAATAATTCCGGTCGTCTTTGTACGCCACATTGGCAAAACCGGTCGACGAAATATATTCTTCAAACTTTTCGGCACTCGGAATATTCACACTGATACGCCTGTCCTTTTCAAAATTCTTATAACTCTCTCCGAATACAGCCTTTAAACTGGGCAAACTATCCTCGACCACGGCCTGAACCTGATTTTTGGAAGCATACACTTCAATGCTTTCAATATACCCTTTTTCAACAAACTGACGGAAAGCAGGATAGGAATTGATATTTTTGATTGCCACCTGATCACCAAAGAAATAGGTACCCAGCAGTATCATGATGATGATACCGTACAACCACGATACATTGAACCGATTACCTTTACCACCAGGCTTTTGCGAAGTATTCTGATTGGGATTGACAGGCGAATTACTGTTTTTTTGTTCCATTCACACGTTTAATTAAGATTTTCAATTTTTTGCAGATCAGCATCTGCCCAAAGGTGCTCAATATCGTAATACTGCCGCGCATGCCGCTGAAAAACGTGCACGATAATCGAACCATAATCCATGGCTATCCATTCGGCATTTTCAAAACCATCGGCAGCATACGGCTTTACAGCCATTTTTTCTTGCACGTACTCTTTTATCGAAAGAGCTACTGCATTAACATGTATATTGGAGTCGCCTTCACAAATCACAAAATAAGAACAGGGAGCTTCTTTAAGACGATTCATGTTCACTACTACGATCTCTTTCCCTTTCCGTTCTTGTATTCCTTCAACAATATTTTTTACAATTTGTTCGTTTTCAATGTCTTTTGTTCGTTTCTTTCCCATCCGGATTTGATCTAAAATTCATTACCGCAAAGATACATCAAAGCTAGGTGCACCGAAAATATCTTTAATTTTTTTATTGATTATCCATTCAACAAATTACATTCCTAGTTCCGTTTATGTCAGAATGACAGTAGAAAAGCCCGCTCTCACTGCCACTGGTAGACCCATCTACAAAAACATCCGGCACTGTTGTCAGTACCGGATGCTTAAACGTGGTATGAGTTATGAATTACTGAACAATCGCTTTGAAAGCACTTTCGCTCCAGTATTTTGCAAACTCAAGATCCTTGGCTGCTTTCAGTGCACATTCCTTGTTCTTGGCAACAGCTGCTTTCAGGTTGCTGTATACACCGTCTTTATCGTTGGTGCGGGCTGCAACTACGGCTGCAAGATAAGAAGTGGCCGCATCGGGATTTTCGACAGCAGCAAGTGTGTTTTTAGCTGCATTGTACTCTTTGTTCAAAATCTGCAACAAGGCTGCATTGTTTGAATTTACACCCAACATCGACGATTTGGCTTTTGTATAATCGCCGGTTGCGATATAATAGGTACCCAGTGCATTTTTCAGGTTACCGGTTGTTCCGGCTGCATTTCCGAAATACGTTTCAGCTTTGGCCAGATCGCCTTTCGCCATAGCAACTAAACCTGCATTGAAATTAGCATCGGCATTACGCGGATCGATCGAAAGGGCTTTAGCAAACGATTTCTCGGCATTGTCCATATTGCCCATCTGGTAGCATACCTGACCCATGTTGTTGTACGCACGGATTTCGTTAGGATACAACTCCGCTACTTTTTTATAGATAGCTTGTTTTTCGCCGGCTTCCTTTGTTAATGTCGCAGCATAAAGCAGTTCTTCCACATTCAAGGCCGAAGCATCCGACTTAGCCAGCGAAGCGATTTGCTCATCCGACTTACCGGTAACTTTCACCATCAGTTTCAACTGCGAACGACGAAGTTGCGGGAGCACCTCATCGGCAATTTGCTTGAAAGCTGCCGCCAGGTTCTTAATTTCACGTTCCCGTTGTTCGGGATCTTTGTACATCGAAAGTACGCGAAGAATCAGTTCTTTATCCTGAATATTCGATTTCTCCATCAACTTCTGGAAACCATCCCAATCCTCGGGAGTGAAACGCGACTCTACAGTAAGAGGCGATTTCAGACGTTTCAACTCGGCATTCAGGAATTTCTCCGTTTCTTTCTGACGGCGTTCGGCCAGTTTCGTATTCAGTTCGAGAGCTCCGTCAGGCGATGCATAGGAAGAAATCTGCAAACTTTCAACCGATTTGTTCATTTCATTTTTCGCTTCAACAATCTTGGCTGTCAGCGCCTTAATATCTTCCGATTTAACTTCTGTATTTCTTACGGTCGACTGCTGGATAAGGAAGAGAATGTCGGCTTCAGTCATCTGCATAATGTCGCGTTCAAACTGATCTTTGATTAATGTAGCACCCAGGGCACCTTTAAACTGCTTCTGAGCAAGTTCGGAGGTTGCAATCACTCCATCGGCCACCTTAACCGGAGTCAGTTTGTACGATTTCTTTTTGGCAACTACATCGAACTCAAGAAACAATTCGGAAACCGCCATTTCGGGCACATAGTCGAACGATACCTTCATGGTATACGAACCACCTGCTTTGTAGGAGATAACATTGTCGTTACCCACCACCTTTTCGCCCTGGAATACGGAGGGAGTACCTTTTACCGACTGGCCGTTGCTCAGCTTCATAACCGGAGTAACGGTCACAACAGCATTCTTCTGGAAATACTTCACAGGGAAGGTACCAGTTACTGTAGCTTCAACTTTACCAGCTTTGGTCTCCAACGGGTTTGGAGTAGTGGTAAACAATGAAGGATCCAGATCGCTCAGATTTTTACAGGAACTGAACAATACAGCTACCATCAAAGAGAGAGCAAATAATAGTTGTTTTTTCATACAGAAACGTTGTTAATTTATTGATTGATTTTTATTTAGTAATTTTGTTCCCAACTGCACAAAGATACAATTAACATTTTAATCCGCCATCTTTGTTAGATAATTTTTCGAATTAACATTTGTTATTTGAAAAAAGCCTTAAAAATATCGTTCCCATTCGCAAATATCAGTAAGGCAAACAGTAAAAGCATGCCTGCTGTTTGTGCATATTCCATAAATTTGTCGCCGGGCTTTTTGCCTGTCAGCATTTCGTACACGATAAACATAACATGTCCGCCATCCAGCCCCGGGATAGGCAGGAAATTCATAAACGCCAGTACGATCGACAACAGCGCAGTCATGGTCCAGAACACCTGCCAGTCCCAGACCTGCGGAAACATTTTCCCGATGCTTCCAAACCCGCCTATCTGTTTCGAACCTTCTTTGGTGAACACAAGTTTAAACTGTTTCACATAACTTACCAGTGTTTCCCATCCCAGGGAAATACCGGCCGGAATGGCTTCAAAAAAGCCGTACTCCTGTTTTTCGGTTTTGAAATAATTGAACAACGGACGTAGCGTGACTCCCAGTTTCGAATTTTCGTCCAAGGTAACCGTTTCTTCCATCAACCGGCCGTCACGGTAAAACTGAAATACCACCGGCTTGCCTGCCAGCGGAGCTATTTCGGCGGTAATATCCTGGAATACCGACATCGTCTTCCCATTCACCCCTACAATACTATCGCCCGACTGCAAACCTGCCGCAGCAGCCGGACTACCCGGTTGCGCTTCGTCGATTACAAAAGGATAGCGTACCGAAAGTAAATCGAGCTCTTCGGCTGCCAGAATCCGCTGAGCGAAATCGGCCGGCAAACGGAGCTCGACCTGCTGGTCGTTGCGCAAAACCACTACATTCCGCAACCCGTCAATCAGTACTTTTTCAATGAAATCGGATCGGTCCACTACGGAAGCTCCGTCGATTGAAATCACTTTATCGCCTTGTTGAAATCCGCTTTCGACCATTGTGGGCGAAAATTGAAATCCGTAACGGGCATTTTCAAACGGAAGATATTCTTTTCCCCATGTAAACAACACCGCCGAATAGATCATTAAAGCCAGGATAAAGTTCACCAGCACACCGCCTATAATAATGGGCAACCTGTGCCACACCGAACGCGAACGGTATTCCCAGGGTTCAGGATCGCGCATCAGCTGAGTTTTATCCATCGACTCGTCGACCATACCGGCAATCTTACAATAGCCTCCAAGGGGCAGCCAACCGATTCCCCATTCGGTATTGTCGGGGTATTTATTCCAGTCGCCATCGGGCAATTCGTTGATGGGAACGGGTTCCATAACCGGTTTCCCTTTAGCATCGACCACTCCGACACCCTCGCTGTTCACCCGCTGCCGCTCGTTCGACGGAACATTACGGGCAAAAAACTTCACCTGCCAGCGCCCGTTAATCCGCTTGGCTCGCACCAGCGAAATGGTCGGATTAAAAAACATGTAGAATTTCTCGACACGAACCTTAAACAACCGTGCAAAGAAAAAGTGGCCAAACTCGTGCAGTACCACCAATATGGACAAACTCAGGATGAGTTGCAGAGCTCTGATTAAAAATGTCTCCATTCGTTATTTATCTGTTTTTTTAATTAATTCCTCAGCTATCCGTCGTGCTTCCGCATCGGTACGCACATAATCGTCGTAGCCGGGATGGTGTATAAATGTACTGGTTGCCATTGTTGTCTCGATAATATCACTCATCTGCAAAAAACCAATCTTTTCTTTTAGAAAAGCCGCAACTACAATTTCGTTGGCAGCATTCAGCATACAAGGCATATTGCCTCCTTGTTCGAGTGCATAATACGCATAAGCCAGGTTGCGGAATTTTTCCGGATCGGGCTTTTCAAACGTAAACTGCGGATAGAGATTGAAGTCGAGCCGGTGAAAGTTCGTCAGAAGCCGGTCGGGATAGGTAAAAGCATATTGAATCGGCAATTTCATGTCGGGCAGTCCCAGTTGAGCCTTAATCGAACCATCCCTGAACTGAACCATCGAATGGATGATGGACTGCGGATGCACCACCACCTGAATACGGGATGCATCGACGCCAAACAACCATTTTGCTTCTATCACCTCGAACCCTTTGTTCATCATACTGGCCGAATCGATCGTTATCTTGGCTCCCATATCCCAATTGGGATGCTTCAGGGCCTGCGAAGGAGTTACGTACTCCAGTTCTTCACGCCGATAGGTGCGGAACGGACCGCCGGAGGCCGTCAGAATCAACTGTTCGACAGTATCGCTCCCTTCGCCTGTCAAACACTGGAAAATAGCGGAATGTTCAGAATCGACCGGTATTATCGACGCCTGGTACTGGCGACAGAGCTCATTGATGAGTTCTCCTGCCACTACCAGGGTTTCTTTATTGGCCAGTGCAATTGTTTTTCCGGCTTTCACAGCATGAATTGTCGGCTTTAAGCCCGAGTAGCCGACCATCGCCGTCAGCACGATATCCACGACCTCCAATTCGGCAATCTGCGCTATAGCTTCGGGTCCGGCAAATACCTTTACCGGCAGATCTTCCAGCGCTTCTTTTAACCTCCGGTACTTACTTTCATCGGCAATAGCAGCCATCTCGGGTTCAAACCTGCGGCATTGTTCGATCAATAATTCGACATTCGAACCGGCAGTGAGCGCATAAGCCGAGAAATAACCCGGATTAGCTTCAATCACTTCCAGTGCCTGCGTTCCGATAGAGCCGGTGGAGCCGAGCACAGCAATATTTTTTCGTTTGGTTGCCAATTCTGTATTTATTAGGGTTAACTTAGGGTATTAAAAGATAATTACTTCTTCCGGATTCATCGGATGGCCCATGTTCCATAGCTCAAAAATAAAATGACGACCCGATTTGTTGTCCGGACTTTCGCCCGTGAATGCGATTACCTCGCCGGCCTTCACCTGATCGCCGCTTTTGCGGAGCAGGGAGTTGTTGTTTTTGTATACCGATACATAATCGTTGTTGTGCTGAACGGTGATTACCCAGCCGAATTCGGGAGTGAAGCCGGTAAAAATAACCGTACCGGGCAATACACTTACTACCGATTCATTGAACGATGTCAAGATAGAAATGCCAAACTGTTTTTCTTTGGCATTGAATTCCGACGAAATCACGCCCTTCACCGGCCGGAAAAAAACCTGAACCGCGGCTTCTTCTTTCGTGGCCATCGAATACAAATTGTACTTTTCCTGCTTTTCGTATTCGTCAACAAACTCCTGTTCCGACTTGGCCTTTTCCATCATCACTTCCGCTCGTTCTTTGAGGCCTATCGTATCGGTGCTGATCGAGGGATCGTCGACCGTTTCTCCCGAGATAATGGTTTTCAGTACTTCGAGATAGGTCGATTGATAATTCATTTGCGTAAGCAAGGAATCGATCTGCATGGATTGTCCGATAATCTCCACCCGGTTATCGGCTCCGTTATACCCCGGCAGATAGTACTTTATCGGCGTATAAATAATAAGGACGGCAAGGGTTAAAAACGTTACGATCAAAAAAAGCGAACCGTACATATATACTTTGATGCGCGAAAGCTTTACGTGCCAGGTTTCTTCCAGGGTGTTTTCATTGAGAATGGACAAACGGTACTTGAACCGCATTTTCTGCAGAAACTGTTTCCACTTGTCGGATTTCACGCTCATATAATGATGAATTCTGAATATTTGAATTGTACTGCCCGCTTAAGGCTCACAAAAATAGCTTATTTTATGCGAATTACAAATACAAGAAGCTCAAACGACAATAGCGTTTGAGCTTCTTAACAAATTTCGAACTATTTTTAGATAGCGTTTCCGATCATAAATACTCCGGCAAGCGATACGATAGCGTACAACTCGGGGAATACCGCTAAAATCATACTTTTACCAAACACATCGTAACCCGATCCGATACCGGCAATACCATTGGCACAGACCTGACCCTGACGGATGGCCGACAACAAACCGGTGAGGGCAAGCATGAGGCTGGCGCCAAACACTGCAGCAGCAGTAGCCCAGGTCATATCGGGAGTCAGGTGAGTCTGGAGAAGAAAGTAACCTAAGAATCCGTACAATCCCTGAGTTCCGGGGAGAGCACTTAAAACCATATAGTTACCAAAAGCATCCGGGTTTTTCTTCAGAGCACCGATAGCCGCATTACCGGCGATAGTTACTCCGAAAGCACTTCCCACACCGGCTAAACCGACCATTAAACCAATTCCGATGTACGCAAAAATAATAGGTTCCATAATTTACTTTTTTATTTTTTGATGTTGATTAATTTTAAAACTTAACTAGTAGGATTGAACGGATTTGAAAGGCTTGTATTTCTTTCCTCCTCCTTCAAACCCGGCATTTTTATAAAATTCGACAAAGGTGAGACGCATCGGGTGAACAAAGGCTCCCAAACCTCCCATAAAAATATTGATTCCGTGACCGAAAACCATGATCAGCAGCATAATAAGAGTGCTCAGAACAGGTATATCGCCACTCATATTGATAGCCAGATCGTTGAAAACAAATCCCATAACCGACGACGAAATACCCAGGGCAAACAAACGGATGTACGAAAGTAAGTCGCCCAGGATTCCGGTAGCCATATTATATGCATCCCACACTCCGGCCCCAATATTGATGAGCGGATTCCGCTTGATGTTATTCAACACGAATACCAATAATCCGCCGGTACCGAAAAAGCCGTAATAGAGATACTTCTTCACCTCAGGATCTAACTCGGAGACCATTCCGGCCAGCGTAGTACCGCCACCTCCCAGGATGATGAGCAACCAACCCAGCAAGGAGAGTGACGCGGCAAAGCCGAAACGACGAATGGATCCGGCAGTACGGATAAGCATCCCGAAAATGATCTGTACGGCCCCTAATACCAGCGCCACATTAAACAACTGATCGGAATTGAGCATGATCACCTTGAATTGCTCCAACCAGGCGATATCGGCTTCAATCAGATTAAATCCCATAAAGGTACCGCTAACGATGCCCAGAATAACCGTCGACACTCCCAGCCAGCTGGCAAGCGAAAACACGGGTTTCATCGAAGGCTTAGCTTTCGACCGCATATACAAGGCTCCGGCCACCAACAGCAAACCATAGGCAGCATCGCCTAAGCAGAGTCCGAAAAAGAGCATGAAGAACGGGGCGAAAAAGGGGGTTAAATCTATTTCCCGGTAATTCGGCAAATCGTACAACTCTCCAATACTTTCGTACAAGGCGGCAAACTTGTTATTTTTCAGTTTCACCGGCACCGGTTCTTCTGCATCCGGCTCACTGGCTTCGAAATACACTCCCGCTTTTTCGAGGTAGGCCTCCAGTTCTCCGGCTTTTTCAACCGGGCTCCAGCCTTCAAGCAACATTACCTTTTCGCCGGCTTCCTTGCGGGTATTCAATAAGACGCGCGAAAAATCGATTTCACCGTTTACCTCACGAAGATACAGTTCCAGGGCAGGCTGAGCTGTCAGCGCAAAGTGCTCGAGCGCTTTTTTCTCATCGGCAATCTGCCGGCGAATCTGTTCTTTTTCGGCGGCAATCTCCACAGCATTCCGGTCCGAAAGCTTCACAGGGTCGGCATCGATGTCGGGCTGTACACCTGGAGCCGTAAGCACCACAAAATAACGGGTAGTCCCTACGGTATCGATCTCAAACAACGGATACCTGGCCTCCCACTCCTGATCGAACTTACGGTTATTGCAACTATAGAAATGAAGTATGTAGCCCTCACCGGCCAGTTTCCCGAGCAATGCGGGCGAAAAAACGCCCCATACTTCCATACGCTCCCATTCGCGATCGGTAAGCTGCAATTTCTGTTGCAGCGATTCGATCAATCCTATTCTCGATTCGGTTTCCGACAAAACCGCAGCTCCGTCGGTTCCCGGCGAAACAGCAACCCAGGCTTTCTCATCGGAACCATAACTGTTCAGCATACGTTGCGCCACCCGGATACGGTTCAGCACCTGAAGCTGTTCGTTCAAGGTTTGATTTTCGGCGACACCTTCCTGTTTTTCAATCACATGCAACACCCCGATTTCCCGGATAGCCTCCAGAAACTCGTGATAGTACCTGTGATACACCAGAAATGAATATTTTCGCATCGGAACTATCATAAGGCAACCTCCTCTTTAAGTCTCTGCTGACGCGTTTTAACAATTTTCTGCGACGACTTCGACAAGTTTTCCTCATCTTCCATAAATCGCTTGATTTTCAGAATAGCATCTTCGTAACCGGGAATCTGCACTTTTTCGAAAAGATTGACCTTCTGGGTCGTTTTCTTCCGGGCATATTCGAGCAAATCGAGTTTCCGTGCAGCAAACACCTGTTCAATCCCCACCTGAGCCAGCTCTTTCAACAACGCCAGCCCGTCGGGATACCACTTGGGCGAATTGAACAAGCTGTAAGGCCTGGTTTCGTAAATCACTTCATCGAGCAAAGGAATGCGAACGCCTGCGATCTTCCGGATACTCATCTTCACATCCTTCACCTCCAGCAGCGTGGTATCAAATTCACCCCAAAGTGCGATCATGGTTTCGTACGAAGCTATCTTTTGTTCCAGCTCCTGCTCCGAACGCTTAATTTCGTCCTTCGCCCGCTTCACCTCCATACGCAGCGCACTTTCCTTGTTCTTAATGGTAGGAAGCGCCCTGATACGCATCTTGAGGTTTTTTTCCAGCGATTGCAAAGAAGTCTTATTATATTGAAACTGTATAGCCATAGTTGATTTTTATTTCCAGTATTTCTGAACCAGCTCCTGTTTAATACTCACCTCGGTTTGTTTGAAGTGAGTGGTAAAAAGGTTCCAGGTAACATCCAACATCTGAGTGGCGTCGATATTTACGTCGATGGCGAGCAGCTGTTCCGAATAATCCTTCGCGAACGAAAGCGTACGCTCGTCGTAGTCGGTAAGGTCGAAACCGTTTTCCAGTTTGGTTTTGGCATTGGCAGCGTCCGCAAACAAACGCACCGCAGCATTCATCACCTGCGGATGATCTTCGCGCGTTTTCTTCCCGATTACCAGCTGTTTCAATCGCGAAAGCGAACGGAACGGGTCGACGATCACCTTACCCACATCGGAGTCGCGCCGCAGGAAGAGCTGACCTTCGGTAATATAACCGGTATTATCGGGAATGGCATGGGTGATATCGCCACCCGAAAGGGTAGTAACTGCGATAATAGTAATCGAACCGCCAGCCGGGAACTGCACTGCCTTCTCGTAAATCTTGGCAAGGTCGGAGTAAAGCGAACCGGGCATCGAATCCTTCGACGGAATCTGGTCCATACGATTGGAAACGATCGCCAGCGCATCGGCATAGGAAGTCATATCGGTGAGCAGCACCAACACATTTTCATTTTTATCCACTGCGAAATATTCGGCGGCCGTAAGCGACATATCCGGAATCAGCAACCGCTCTACCGGCGGATTTTCGGTCGTATTCACAAAACTTACGATGCGGTCGAGTACGCCGGCATTGCTGAATACATTTTTGAAATAGAGGTAGTCGTCGTTGGTAAGTCCCATACCGCCCAACACGATCTTATCGGCTTTGGCGCGTAGGGCCACATTGGCCATTACCTCGTTGAAAGGCTGGTCGGGATCGGCAAAAAACGGAATTTTCTGTCCCGACACCAAGGTATTATTAAGGTCGATACCCGCAATACCTGTTGCAATCAGCTGCGAAGGTTGCTGCCGGCGCACCGGGTTAACCGACGGCCCTCCGATTTCGCGCTCCTCACCTTCCACCGCCGGACCTCCATCGATGGGATCGCCGAATGAGTTGAAAAATCGTCCCGCCAACTGGTCGCTCACCTTGAGCGAAGGGGCTTTACCCAGGAATACGATCTCGGCGTTGGTAGGAATCCCCTCGGTACCTTCAAATACCTGGAGCGTCACCTCTTCGCCTTCAATTTTTACCACCTGTGCCAGCTTTCCGTTCACGGTTGCCAGCTCCTCATTACCCACTCCCGATGCATTCAGCGAGCAGGTTGCTTTGGTGATGCGGGTAATTTTTGTATATATCTTCTGAAATGCTTTTGTTGCCATAGCGTTTTCTTATTTTTTACGTTCTGCAAGAATTTCCGTCAACTCCGATTCGTAGTTCTTAAACTGATCCGATTCAAATTCGGAATAGTTCATCTGTTTACATACGTTGATAACCCGTTTGAAGTAGTCCATCACCTGCATGAAACCATTAAATCCGAAATCCGACTGGCAAATATCCATCACCAGGTCGAGCATGTATTTCTGACGTTCAATAGGACACACCGAATCGATTTTATCAAAGGCATCCTGCTGCAGAATCACAAAGTCGATAACTTCCGATTTCCAGAACGTGACGTGATAATCAACCGGCACACCATCGTCGCCCAGGATATTGATCTGCTCCTGCACCTCCTTCCCCCGCTGAAGAATGGTCTTCATATCGTTTACTTTTGAAGTCCAGTCGGGCGAAATACGCTGCGAAATGTATTCCTCGAATTCGGGATATTCGATGTATTTTGAATAGCTGTCGATGGGGTTTACGGCCGGATACCGTTTACGGTCGGCACGGTTTTGCTCCAGCGCATAGAAACAACGGGCCGCCTTCTTCGTACTTTCGGTTACCGGCTCTTTCAGGTTACCACCGGCCGGCGATACCGTACCGATAAACGTAATCGAACCCGTTTTGCCGTTTTTCAGGTACACATATCCCGCACGCGAGTAGAAGTTGGCAATGATGGCCGAAAGGTCCATCGGGAAGGCATCCTGACCCGGAAGCTCTTCCATACGGTTCGACATCTCGCGAAGAGCCTGCGCCCAACGGGAAGTAGAGTCGGCCATCATCAACACCCGCAATCCCATGGCCCGGTAATACTCCGATATGGTCATGGCCGTATACACCGAAGCCTCACGCGAAGCCACCGGCATGTTCGAAGTGTTCGCAATAATAATAGTACGCTCCATCAGCTTGCGGCCCGTGTGCGGATCTTCCAGTTCGGGGAATTCCACAAAAATCTCCACTACTTCGTTGGCTCGTTCGCCACAAGCGGCAATAATTACGATATCGGCTTCGGCCTGCTTCGAAATGGCATGCTGCAATACGGTTTTACCCGTGCCGAACGGACCCGGGATAAATCCGGTTCCCCCCTCTACGATGGGATTGGCCGTATCGATCGTACGAACACCGGTTTCGAGCAATTTAAACGGACGCGGTTTCTCGGCATGTACATTGATCGCCTTTTTCACCGGCCATTTCTGGATCATGTTCAGCTCGATATCCTTACCGTCGGCATCGGTTACCACCGCCACCTTATCCATGATGGTGTATTCGCCGGCCGCAACGACCGATTTCACAGTGTACGTCCCTTCAAAAGCGAAGGGCACCATAATTTTGTGAGGCTGGAAGTTTTCATCCACTTCGCCCAGCCACGATCCGGCCACCACTTTATCGCCGGGCTGTGCGATGGGCGTAAAATTCCACAGTTTTTCTTTATCCAACGGGAAGTTGTATTCCCCGCGCTGCAGGAAAATACCGGTCAGTTTATCCAGGTCGTTCTGCAAACCGTCGTAGTTACGCGACAGCAAACCCGGTCCGAGGGTTACCTCTAGCATGTGGCCGTTAAATTCCACTTCATTACCCACCTTCAATCCGCGGGTACTTTCAAACACCTGCACGAAAGCCTTGTTGCCGGTCACTTTCAGCACTTCAGCCATCAGACGCGACGAATCCAGGTGAATATACGCGATTTCATTCTGCGACACCGGCCCGTCAACTTCTACGGTTACCAGGTTGGAAATAATCCCTTTAACAATTCCTTTTGTTGACATTCTATGATGATTATTCTTGTAGTTTCACACCTTGTTTTAACGAATTCAGCAGATCACGGAACATTTTTTCACCCGCTTCGGGCGAAAGTTGCTTCCAACGGTGCAGCATTTCGGTTTTCAGAACGAATGCCAGCACTTTTTCCACCGTAAAATAATTGAAGAATGTATGCTCTTCGAGCCAGTTCCAGCGCAAAGCATCCAGTTTCTTTTCACGTTCCAGCAAGTTAGGCTCTTCGGCTAAACGCATCACCAGCTCGAGCTGATCGAACATGCCCGCAATGCCAAAATCGCGCGAATGAGTGGTACGCAGGATGGAAGCGATCTCGTTGGAACCGATCACTGCTTTGGAAGCATCCATTTCGTACTTACGGCACAGGATGGCGATAAGCAGGTTGTTCAGGTTCAGATTAAACTCGAACCACTGCTGCAAAAAACGGTTGTCGGCCTTCATGGCATAATTGTAGTACAGACCCGACATGTAATCCTCCCGGGTAATCCCTTTTGCATCAATTTCATCCTCCGGGTTGAGGCGGTAATAATCCACCCAATAGGGCAGTAAACGCGTATCCGACGGATGATCGTTTTCATCCATCAATTTCACCAGCTGCGCCCAGTCATCCTGGGTGAGTTCGCCGGCAGGATCCAGGCGGGCATCTTTGTCGTGAAGATACCTGAGAAAATTCCGGTTATCGTACCCGGCCCTCAACAACCGCAGGAGACGACGATCGTCGGCCCCGAGCTGGGGAGTAATCTCGGCAATGAGTTCTCCCGGCTCCGCCAACCCTTTGGTATCGTCCATCCTCAGATCAGGTAATCCGGCAACGAGGCAATAATAATTCATGAGTGGTTATTCGGATTAGCTGTTAAACAACATTTCGACCAACTTGGGACGCAGGAATTCCTTGAAGAAGGCAATGAACTCTTCTTCTCCGAATGTCAGTTTATATCCACCTTCGGACGGTATAACCACAAATTGGGTTTTTACATTGTTCACTTCGGAAATCGTCACTCCCTGATTCAGAAGTTCTTTGGCATGGGCTTTAAAATAATCGGTCAGCGCGGCCGCATGAGCTGTTTCGATGGTTACCTGCTGTTCCTGCGCCAGGTTTTGTACAAAGGTCAACATCACTTTCTGCATAAAATCCTTATCGGTGACCGCTGCTTTAACAGCTCCCGACACTACACCTCCGCATACCAGATCGGTTAGCTCCGTTTTAAGGGCATTCACCATCTGATTGGCAAAAAGCTTCAGCTCGGCACGGGTGTTCCGCGAAAGCTCTTCCGCTTTCTCGTTGGCTGCAGCAATAATAGCGGCGGCTTCCGATTCGGCTTTTGCCCTGATGTCGGCAGCTTCGGCATTGGCCTTTTCCAATACAGCCGCGGCTTCTTTTTGACCCTTCTCTACCCCTTCCTGGTAGATTTTTTCTGTTAACTCCTGAAGTTTCGTATTCATATGATTAACTTTTTGCAATATTTTCGTATTTAGCTACGCAAAAGTAGAGTATAATTTTCTCTTATAAAAATTATTTCGAAAAAAATATCAGAAAACCAATCTCTGTTGCAATAACAGGGATATTGGTAGCACTTTTTAAAGCTCTTTAACGGCATTTACGGTCAATTGTTCATGGCAATGCAAAAAAAAAGCGGAAGACCTGGGATCTTCCGCTTTTGGTCGTGATTCAGCTGGGGCTCGAACCCAGGACCCCATCCTTAAAAGGGATGTGCTCTACCTGCTGAGCTACTGAATCAACACTTGTGCCTCTCTTATTCTATGTGATTCAGCTGGGGCTCGAACCCAGGACCCCATCCTTAAAAGGGATGTGCTCTACCTGCTGAGCTACTGAATCATTTTTTGAAAAGCGACTGCAAAGGTACTGCATTTTTTTTAACTGACAAAATTAATTTTGTATTTTTTCGCTCTGTTTTTGTACGAACTTTACGTATCTTTGCACACGCAATACAGAACTCAACAACTTGAACACGCTGTTATACATCCTACTATCGCTTCTTCTCTCTGCCTTTTTTTCGGGTATGGAGATCGCCTTTGTATCGTCGAACAAGCTGAGATTTGAACTGGAAAAGAAACAAAAAAGTCTGAGCTCGTCCATTCTGACAATTTTTTACGCGCATCCGCAGCAGTTTATTGCAACCATGTTGGTAGGCAATAATATTACACTTGTCGTGTATGGTATGTTGATGGCCGGTTTGCTTTCGCCCATTCTGCAACCGCTCCCCGGCCAGTTTTTAATCACTACCGTCCAGACCATCATCGCCACAATAATAGTGCTGTTTACCGGCGAGTTTCTTCCTAAAACGATTTTCAGAGTCAACCCGAATCTCTGGCTGAAAGTATTTTCTTGGATTTTGTTGTTTTTCTATGCCGTTTTATATCCTGTTGCCGTATTCAGCACGAAGTTGTCGCAAACCATTCTCCGGCTGTTCTTCAAAACCGATGGCGATGAAAGTACCGAAACCGTTTTCTCGCGTATCGACCTCAGCTATCTGATACAGGAAAGCGTGGAAGGCCAGAACGACCAGGAGGAAATCGATTCGGAAGTAAAGATTTTTCAAAACGCATTAGATTTTTCCAAAGTCAGGCTGCGCGACTGTTCGGTGCCCCGTACCGAAATCGTGGCACTCGACTACACTACCGACCTGGAAGCGCTGAAGCAGACATTCATCGAAACGGGATATTCGAAGATACCTATATATAAAGATAACATCGATAATATTATCGGCTATATCCATTCGTCGGAAATGTTTGAGCACCCATCCGACTGGAAACAATACATTAAACAAATCCCGATCGTACCCGAAAACATGTCGGCCCACAAGCTCATGAAATTGTTTATGCAGCAAAAAAAGAGCATGGCAGTGGTGGTCGACGAGCACGGAGGAACCGATGGGATCATTACTCTGGAAGATATTTTTGAAGAAATATTCGGAGAAATTGAAGATGAACACGATAACCGCGAATACATCGCCAAACAACTTTCCGAAACGGAATATTTATTGTCGGGAAGAATGGAAGTAGAGCAGGCCAATGCCCGCTTTGATTTAAAAATACCGGAATCGGATGAATACGAAACCCTTGCAGGTTTTATCCTGCACCATCACCAACACTTCCCAAAACTAAACGAAGTAATTCATATTGAGAACTTTACCTGCAAATGCGTCAAGGTAACCAACAACAGAATCGAATTAGTCCGATTAATTTTGGGCAGTTGAAATAAATTTCGTATATTCGTGCCCTCAAAAAAACAGGAAATAATTGTCAATTAAAACACATTTTAAGATCACGAAATGGCAACGTTAGAAAAGATCAGAAGTAAAGGGGTATTATTAATTGTAGTAGTGGGTGTGGCGCTGCTCTCTTTCATTATCGGGGACTTTCTTACCCAGGGTTCTACATTTTTTAACCAGGCGCGCGAAACCGTGGCTGTTGTTAATGGAGAAAAGATCAATATCGCCGATTATCAGGAATTAATCGATCAGATTACCATTTTCCAGAAATACGAAACGGGCATGCAGGATATCGATGAAGTTACCATGCAGCAGATGCGCGCTTTTGTTTGGGACCAGTATGTGCGCGAGCAGCTGCTCAACAAGGAAGCGGCGAAAATGGGACTCACCGTCACCAAGGAGGAATTATCCGACCGGTTGATCGGGAACAATATCCACCCGATGATTCAGCAACGTCGCTTTTTTGCCGACGAAAGCGGTCGTTTCAGCCAGGCGATGCTCATTCAATTCCTTAATTTCAAGGACGAAGAAGCTCAGGATCCTTCGATGGAACAAACGCTGGTCGAATACCGCAAACTCTGGAAATTTCTCGAAAGAACCGTAAAATACTCCTTGCTTCAGGAAAAATACAATGTCCTGATCACAAAAGCAGTTGCAGCTAATTCGCTGGAAGCAAAAGCCTATTTTGAAGCCAGCCTCCCTGTTGTGGAAGCTAATTATGTAGTACAGCCCTACTTTGCGATCCCCGACACCGAAGTATCGGTGTCCGATAAGGAAATCAAAGATCGCTACAACAAACAACTGGCACGTTTCCGCCAGGAACCCAATGTTTCGCTCAAGTTTGTTACGTTCGACATTCAGCCGCAACAGGAAGATTTTGCTGCTGCCGAAGAGTTTATCAATAAGCTGAGCCAGGAATTTTCGACTACCGAAGATGTTGTCGAACTGGTCAACAGCAATTCCGACGTTCCTTATACCGGTCGTAATTATACCGTCAATACCATTCCGGCGCATCTCAAAGATTTTGCATTCGGCAATGCTGCCGGCGTGGTTTACGGACCTGTATTCCAGAACAACACCTACACCATGGCCCGTATAATGGAAACCGGTATCTCGTCGGCCGACTCGGTTAAGCTGCGTCATATCTACCTTACACCCGACAAGGCTGCTAAAGCCGACAGCATTATCGGAGCGATACGTGGCGGAGCCGATTTCGGAGCTCTTGCCCTGCAACATTCGGCAGTACAGCAAACCGCAGCCAACGGAGGAGAAATTGGCTGGGTAACCGAAGACATGCAGGGACTCGACAAGGCGATTATAGCCGATGCATTCGGCCGTGCTACCAACGATATTTTTACCTTTAAAAATGCTCAGGGCACCCAGATCATTCAGATCATGGAAAAAACAGCTCCCCGCCAGAAAGTTAAATTAGCGATTCTGGAACGCGGAGTGATTGCCAGCTCAAAAACGGAAAGCAAAATCTTTAACGATGCAAAACGTTTTGCTGCTTCGCTCAACGAAATGTCGATCGACAGCGCCGCTGCAAAAAGCAACCTGATGGTACGTTTGGCCGACGAAGTATACCAGGCCAGCGAACAAGTGATGAACATTCCGCAATCGCGGCAAATTGTACGCTGGGCGTTCGAGAACTCCAAGGGCGAACACTCTGATGTATTCGAATGCGGGAAACAATTGGTTGTTGCCACCATTACCGATATTAACGATTCGAAATACAGAGCGCTGAATAAAGTCTCGGATCAGCTTAAAAATGAAATTGCCCGCGACAAAAAAGCCGATATGCTGATTGCTCAAATGACCGGTAAAGCCGGCAACGACACTTCGCTGGTAGCCATTGCACAGGCTTTCAACCAGGAAGTGAAACAAGCCTCGGGAATTAATTTCGCGTCCGGTCAGTTCGGATTGGCCGGATGGGAACCTGCGGTTATCGGCAAGGCTACTGCGATGAAGGCCGGCGAAATCTCGGCTCCGGTAAAAGGTAACAATGGCGTATATGTGGTTGCGATTCGCAGCGTACAGAAAACCGACCGGCCTTTCGATGCCAAGATGGAAAAGATGAGCCTGACCTCGCGTTATATGTATACTTTACCGAACAGCATCATGATGGACATGATGGATAAGGCAAAAATTGAAGATAACCGACTGACGTTCTATTAATGCACAAAATACCCTTACTGGGTCAGACCCTTTCGGAATTAACTCAACTCGCAAAAGATCTGGGAATGCCTGCTTTCACAGGCAAACAGCTGGCAGAGTGGATTTATTCCAAAAGGGTCTGCTCCATTGATGAAATGACCAACATTTCGGTCAGGAACCGGACCTTGTTGAACCAAACTTACGAAGTAGGCCGCTATGCTCCCGTACAACAGCAGGCATCGGTCGACGGCACGGTGAAATTCCTCTTTAAAACGCAAAAAGGTCATTTGATCGAGAGCGTTTTTATTCCCGAGGACGACAGGGCGACACTTTGTATCTCGTCGCAGGTGGGATGTAAAATGAATTGCTTGTTTTGTATGACCGGAAAGCAGGGGTTCACTGCCAATCTGACGGCACACGAAATCCTGAATCAATTCTACTCCATCCCTCAATCCGAAGAACTCACCAACATCGTGTTCATGGGCATGGGCGAACCGTTCGACAATCTCGAAAACGTTATGAAAACCAATACCATCCTGTCGGCCGACTATGGTATCGGGTGGAGTCCAAAACGGATCACGGTTTCGTCGATCGGCTTAATTCCCAAAATGAAGGTTTTTCTCGACAATTCGGATTGTCACCTGGCCATTAGTATGCACTCGCCGTTCGATGAAGAACGACTCCGCCTGATGCCGGTACAAAAGCCCTACCCTATCGCCTCGGTGATCAATGAACTTAAAAACTACGACTTCAGCAAGCAACGGAGGGTATCGTTCGAATATATTATGTTTAACGGTGTGAACGACACACAGCGTCATGCAGCCGAAATCGTACGAATGCTGAAAGGAATTACCTGCCGCGCGAATCTGATTCGTTTTCATGCTATTCCTAATATCGATTTGCAGACAAGTCCCGATGACAAAATGATTGCGTTTCGCGACTACCTCACCAACAATGGTGTGATGACAACGATCCGGAAATCGAGAGGGGAAGATATTTTTGCTGCCTGCGGAATGCTCAGCAGCACACATAACAAAGAAAATCTGTAGAAAAAGGAGGGTAACCCTCCTTTTTCAGTTTCTGCTGATCGATTTCACCCCTTTAATCTGTCCGATTTTTTTTACAATCAGGTCCAGTTCTTTGGTATCGGATACCATAATGGTCAGGTTACCCTGAAACAATCCTGCATTTGAATCGATTGAAATCGAACGGAGAGTAATGTTTTTTTCTTTCGAAATCAAAGACGTAATATTGGCCACAATCCCAATGTCGTCGTGTCCTACAATACGCAGGGTGATGGGGTAATGCGATCCGGCCGATTTACCCGACCAGCGCGCCTTTACGATCCGGTACCCGAAACGTGAAATCATCTGAGGAGCATTCGGACAGTCGGTACGGTGAATCTTAATGCCTCCGCTTACCGACACAAAGCCAAACACATCGTCGCCATAAATGGGATTACAGCATTTGGAAAGTTTAAACTCTACATTTTTCAGGTCCTGGGCTATAATCAGCACATCTTCCTTACCCGACGATTCGGGAGCAACAGGCTCTTTCGTAAATGTTTCGGCACTGCGGATTTCCACCGGGTTGTCGGGACTGTCTTTTCGATCCTGTTCGAGATAGCTTTCCCTTACTTCCAGAATATCCAATTTTCCCTGGGCTAGTTCCTGATAAAAATCACTCACCGTTTTAAAGCCTTTCTTTTTAGCTAATTTAGAAATCTTCCCTTCTTCCAGGTCGATCTTCCAGTTTTTAAAACGCCGGGATAGAATTTCACGCCCCATTTCGGCATCCTTATATTCGATCTCCTTGAGTGCCTGGCGGATTTTATTTTTTGCTTTTGAAGTTGTAACGATATTCAACCACGCCTGGTTGGGCTTTTGCGTAGGCGAAGTGAGTACTTCGACCGAATCGCCGTTGTTGAGTACGTACTTGATCGGCATATTCCGCCCGTTCACTTTGGCTCCTACACAACGGGAACCCAGCCCCGAATGGATGGAAAACGCAAAATCGAGAGCGGTCGCCCCTTTGGGAAGTTTATGTAAATCGCCGTTGGGTGTAAAAACAAACACTTCCTCGTTGTACAGATTCAATTTGAATTCGTCCATAAAGTCAACAGCATTCAAATCGGGATTTTCAAGAATTTCGCGGATGTTTTTCAACCACTCGTCCATTCCGCTTTCTCCTTTGATACCTTTGTACTTCCAATGTGCCGCCAGCCCTTTCTCGGCCACCTCGTCCATACGAACGGTACGGATCTGTACTTCGACCCATTTACCCTGAGGTCCCAGCACGGTAGTATGCAAGCTCTCGTAACCATTGCTTTTGGGGATGGTAAGCCAATCGCGCAACCGCTTGGGATTGGGTTGATACATATCGGCAATGACCGAATAGGCTTGCCAGCACGCAGCCTTTTCCTTCTCGACCGGAACGTCGAAAATAATCCGAATCGCAAACAAATCGTATATATTCTCGAAGTTTGTATTCTGCTTCTTGATCTTGTTGTATATCGAATGGATCGATTTCGTCCGCCCCTTAATCGAAAAGGGCAGTCCCAAGCCGGTCAGTTTGGCTTCCAGCGGTTCGATAAAGCTTTTTATATACTGGTCGCGCGAACGTTTTGTCTCGTTCAGTTTCTGAGCAATATCCGTGTAAATCTCGCGATTGGTATATTTGAGCGACAAATCCTCCAATTCGGTTTTGATTTTATAGAGCCCCATGCGATGGGCCAGGGGAGCAAACAGGTACGAACACTGGCGTGCCGTATGGATCCTGAAGTCATCGGGATACTGGGCCAGGGTACGCATGGTATGCAACTGATCGGCAATAATAATCAGAATCACCCGTACATCTTCGGCAAACGACAGAAACAGTTTACGGAAATTTTCCGACTCAACCGATGTGTTTTTATCGTACAACTCCTTCACTTTCGATAAGCCGGAAACCACCGTCTTCACCGGCGTTTGAAAAGTCTTCTCCAGCTCCGTCGTATCCACCAGCCCCGCTTCAATCTGATCGACCATCAGAATAGCCAATGCTGCTGTTTTACCCAAGCCTACCTCGTTGACTACTATATCGAGAACCGATAACTTGTGAACCAATCTAAAGCGCTTCGTGTCAGATGTTTCGGACGATGCCTCATACAACTGCCGCATCATTTTGATAAGCTCTTTACGTTCGTGATACCGGAATAATTTCGGATGAGCTTTAACAAGTTTCCAATATTGTTGAGCTATAGGGGATATACCGACCATACTACCTGCAGTTTTTGTTGATTTGCAAATATACAACAGAAATAGAATGCTGAGTTACAAAATTAATGTAAAACTCGAAAAAGGAGTACAAAAAACACCTTAAAAAAAATTTATGCAAAAAAGCAGCCGATTATTGGGAAGATTGGATTTTCTTTCCTAAATTTGCATGCTGAAATATACTTACACGAACTGTATAGCAGAATAAAACACAAAAACAAGATAGATGAAAACAACAATCAAAATTTTACTGTTAGTTGCCATTGTCGCACTGAGTTATTTTGTGATCATGAGTATTATGACTCCGATCAAGTTTGAGAACGAACGTTCCAAGCGCGAAAAAGTGGTAATCGAACGACTCATCGACCTCAGAACCGCCCAAATGGAGTTTAAAGACCAGAAAGGACGTTACACCGTGGGACTCGACACCCTGGTAAAATTTCTTCAGACCGGCAAAAAGAAAATGGTTTTGAAAGAAGGTACTCTTTCGGATGCCCAACTGGAAGCTGGACTTACCGAAGCCAAAGCAGTAAAAATTGTTCGTAGCGGAAACATGAAAGAAATCGAAGCGTACGGATTACAGCATTTCCGTCGCGATACGACGATGACCGATTTGCTCACAGCACTCTATAACGGCAAGTATACAGCACAGTCGATTGAAAACCTGCAATACATCCCATTCTCCGAAAATGAAATCTTTGAAGTAGAAATTAACAACAACTACCTCAGCACCAACAACATCTGGATTCCGCTTATTGAAATGCGCGCTCCGTACATGGCATTCCTCGCCGATGTAAACCGTCAGGAAACATTGAACCTGATTGACTATCAGCGCAAACTGGAAAAATATACCGGATTAAAAGTAGGTTCGGTTATCGAACCAAACAATTTCGCAGGTAACTGGGAATAACCAACACAAGGGTAACATGCAGCGTAGTCTCGTGGAAAAACCCGATAGTCTATCCATCCGGATTCGTCCGGGTGGATTTTCTTTGTATATATATGGTGAAAATGGTCACATCATTTCACAGCGCAGCTTGTCGACCGATTTATTGCAGGCATCGACAGCCAGTATACTCGACCGGCAACCGGAAGTAATCCGACCCTATAAAAAAACAGCCATCGTATGTGAAACCAATTTTTTCACCCTCATTCCCGATCTTTTTACCGAGCCCGGCTCCTACCGGAGCTTGCTGCAGATGCATTATCCGACGGTGGACGATAGCCAGGGCATATTCTACGAAAAACTGCCGAAGTCGGTGCTGATTTATGCTTTGCCCAGGGTATTCATCCAGAATATACAAGCCCGGTTACCCGAAGCCGGCTTTTACTCTCACCTGCTGATATGGCTTAAAAAAGCCGCCGAACAACCCGGCGACCAACTCATCACTTACATCAGGGAAAAAAGAATCGACTGTATGATCTTCAGTAAAAAAAGTCTGCAGTTCTACAACAGCTTCGACTACGAAACCCGCGAGGACATTGTTTATCACTGCCTGCACCTGATCGATCAGTTTCAGCTCGACACTGCCACTCTACGCCTTCAACTGATTGGCGATGAAGAACGGGTACGCCCCGACCAACTGCTGAGCGCCTACCTTCCACAGGTAATATTTACAACACACACCCAGGAATATGAGAATTATCAGTGGTAAATTTAAAGGGAAACGAATTCCAAGTTTCGGCAAAATCGAGGCACGCCCCACCACCGATTTTGCGAAAGAAGGATTGTTCAATGTACTCAACAATCATATTGATTTTGAAGGGCTTGCAGTACTCGACTTATTTGCAGGTACCGGAAGTATCAGCTTCGAACTCATTTCAAGAGGAAGCGCCCGGGTGATAGCCGTCGAAATGAACGAAAAACACTGCGGTTATATTCGTAAAATTGCTAATGAGCTGGATGTTACCGAACTTATTGTGCACAGGGCCGATGCATTCAGGTTCGTTTCGACCTGTAAGATGAAGTTCGACCTGATTTTTGCCGATCCTCCCTATCAACATAATGGTCTGACTGCCCTCCCCGATTTAATATTCGAACATGACCTGTTAAACAGCGAAGGATTGCTTGTGCTGGAACATTCCGACAAACAATCCTTTACCAACCATCCCCATTTCTGGATGCACAAGCGTTACGGGAATGTAAATTTCTCGTTTTTCACTCCGAAGCCGGAGGAGGCGTAAATGCTTTAATAGGGGTTTTCAACTGAAAGCTGTTCGAATTGGAGGCAAATCCGCCGTCAAATTGCGCATTCGAAATAACTATAAATTCAAGTTTAGCCTCCTTGGAAGCTTTAGTGGCAATATACCTGAACGGAAACCGCATGGAGTTACGGGTGCCGTCCATAATAAATTTACCTTTGTAATAATCGCTACCGGCGGTAAAGATGGTATCCATCGAAGCTTTGTCGGGAAGTACAATACGGCTTACGCTATCGGCCGACTGATTGATGTAGAATGCCGTCAACTGATTGGCATAGGCATCCATATACAAATAGAACAATACGGTATCGCCCACTTGCATGGTGTCCATTACAAACACACCCGGCTTATCGGTGTAAAAACTATTCAGCGAATCGCCATGCTGGTTGATTGGGCGCTGGATAAAAAAGATATTGGGCGTATAGTTGGATTCTCCATTGAGGTCGCAGGATGTGAACGCAACGACCACCAATGCCAGCAATAGAAAAAATTTTGTCTTCATACGATATTAAAATAGTGAATAGAAATGGCACGAGCCGGTTTATTGTTTCAGCAGATGCACAATTCATGTTTTATGTTGCATCTACCCGTAATCACGAAGTAAACTTCAGCAAAAACCATACCTAAAACCTGTTTTTTGCCAAACGAAAACGACTTTAATTCCTGTTACAGAACTAAAGTCGTATACTGAAAACAGTCGGGGTGACAAGACTCGAACCTGCGACCTCTACGTCCCGAACGTAGCGCGCTACCAACTGCGCCACACCCCGATTTTCGAGCCACAAAAGTACAACTTTTTTTTAATTTGCAAAAATTTCGGAACCGATATTCGGATGAGTTTTGTCAGAAAATAAGTATCTTTGCAAAAAAAATTAACAAGCACATGTTTTTATCCGCTATAGAATCGTTTCTTCAACTACGCAATTATCCCTCATTTCAACCCAAGGTTATTTTTTTCGACATGGACGGCGTTTTGTACGACTCCATGAAAAGTCACGCATCGGCCTGGGTAAGTGCCATGACCGATATTAAAATTCCGTTTACAGCCTACGAAGCTTATATGAACGAAGGTCGCACAGGGCAATCGACCATCGACGGAGCCTATCAGCAACACCGGGGCCGGAACGCCACTGAGGAGGAAAAACAGCAGATCTACAAATTGAAAACGCATTATTTTGAGCTCTGTGGCCCTACCGAGAAAATGCCTTACGCACATGAGGTACTAAAAAAAGCACAACAGCAGGGCCTGGGGATTTTCATTGTTACCGGTTCGGGACAGTTAACGCTGATCGACAACCTGGAATCGTCGTTTCCCGGAGTTTTCCACAAGGAACGACTGGTGACGGCCTTCGATGTCATTCAAGGAAAACCACATCCCGAACCCTATCTTAAAGCACTGGCAAAAGCGGGAGTACAGCCCTGGGAAGCCATGGTGATCGAGAATGCTCCCCTGGGCGTCGAATCGGCTGTGGCTGCAGGCATATTTACCGTTGCGGTGAACACGGGTCCGCTCGAATCAAAAATACTTTACGACAGCGGCGCTAATATCGTTTTAGACGGCGGCATGCGTGAGTTGTACGAAAAATGGGAGCAACTTTCATCCATACAAATTTTACAGCCATGAAACGTCTTTTTTTTCTGGCTGTGGTACTGATCGTAGCCGGCCTTCTGTGGTCGCAGGACCTGAAAACAAAATACGAACCCTCCATCGACGGAACGATCAGGGAAAAATACGAATACAACACGTCGCTGGAAGGCCATCGTTTCCAGGTGCGCAACGCCCGCTTTAGCGTACGTGGGGCCGTAAGTCCCTTTGCGCGCTACAAAGCCGAGATCGATTTATCCGACGAAGGTGTGACGCGTATGCTGGATGCTTATGTGGAGATGAAAGCGTCGGAACAACTGACATTCATTATCGGACAACAAAAAGTGCCTTTCAGCACCGATAATCTACGGTCGCCTCACAACTTTTTGTTTGCCAACCGATCGTTTCTGGGCAAACAGCTGGCCGGACTTCGCGATGTAGGAGCAACTCTTGAATATTCATTCGAAAAACAATTGCCTCTCGAACTGATAGCCGGTATATACAATGGAAAAGGGTTGTACAATCAGAAAGAATGGCGCAATGCACTCAGTTTCGCCACCAGGGCAATCTATAGTCCGTCGAATTGGGAATTCACACTCAATTACAACACCATACAACCGTATGAGTTGCGCATGCACGTTTACAACGCAGGAATCATGTACACGTTTAACCAATGGCATTTCGAAGGCGAATTCTTCTACAAGCAATACGAACACAACGCATTTGTCGACACAAAAGGTTTTTTCGCCCTGGCTTCGTACGAAATTCCGACACCCAAACTAAAAGCGATGGAAAGCATTTCGCCCCGTATCCGTTACGACAGCATGAGCGACGACAACAACGGGTTGATGAATGCCACCACGAATACGTATACGGTGGATGATGTGGAACGCGCCCGTATTACCGGAGGCATAAATTTCAACCTTAAAAAACCTTTTATAAACGAAATTCGTTTGAATTACGAACAGTATTTTTACTCCAACGGAACAGCGAACAACGACAATAAACTGGTCATCGAATTTGTCACCAAATTTTAATTTCGTCCTATGCAAGTAATTAAATATCCCGCCAGGGAGCAGTGGAGCGAACTGCTCCAACGTCCGCAGATCGATAGCAGCGCATTGCTGGGAACGGTACAGGCCGTTTTGGACGATGTCCGGAAAAACGGTGACAAGGCCGTACGTGCTTACACCGAACGGTTCGACAAGGTAACCATAACCCACCTGGAAGTAAGCAAAGACGAAATGGATGAAGCGGTACGATCGATCGACCCCCTGCTCAAACAGGCCATTGAGATGGCCCGGCGGAACATTTGGAAATTTCACGCCGAACAGCAACACGAAACCCGGGAGATTCAAACTTCACCGGGAGTGTATTGCTGGCAAAAGGCCATCGCGATCGAAAAAGTAGGATTATACATTCCCGGCGGCACCGCACCTTTGTTTTCAACCGTATTGATGCTGGGGATACCTGCCAGCATTGCCGAATGCAAAGAGATTGTATTGTGTACGCCTCCCGGGAAAGACGGAAAAGTTCATCCCGCAGTGCTCTATGCTGCCAAAGTGGCAGGCGTCCACCGGATATTTAAAATTGGCGGTACCCAGGCCATAGCGGCTATGGCCTATGGCACCGAGTCAGTGCCTAAGGTCTACAAGATATTCGGACCCGGAAACCAGTATGTTACGGCAGCAAAGCAATTGGTTTCGTTGCGCGATGTCGCTATCGATATGCCCGCTGGTCCTTCGGAAGTGGAAGTACTGGCCGACGATGCCGCCAATCCGGCCTTTGTAGCAGCCGATTTATTATCGCAGGCCGAACATGGCATCGATAGTCAATCGATCCTGATTACCGTGAGCGAAAGTCTGATTGAAAAGGTACTGGAAGAAATCGAGCGCCAGCTGCATCAACTGCCGAAGGCTGAATATGCCCGCAAATCGCTGGAAAACAGCAAAATTATACTGGTTGGCTCGCTCGAAGAAGCAGTGATGATGACCAACGAGTATGCGCCGGAGCATTTAATTATTGCAACGCGCTACTACAAGGGAGTGGCCGAGAATATTGTGAATGCCGGATCGGTATTTTTAGGGAACTACACCCCCGAGAGTGCGGGCGATTATGCGTCGGGCACCAACCATACCCTTCCGACCAACGGCTATGCTAAAGCATACAGCGGAGTAAACCTCGATAGTTTTGTACGTAAAGTAACTTTTCAAGAAATCAGCCGCGACGGACTGACCAATCTGAGTAATGCAATCATACTGATGGCCGAAAACGAAGAGCTCCAGGCTCATAGCAATGCCGTCAAAATCCGGCTGGAGGAAGCGAACGACCGCGAATCCCCCATTCGTCATTAATATTATTTTTTACTATGGATATCAATAAATTAGTACGCAAAAACATAGCCGAACTCCATCCTTATTCGTGTGCCCGCGACGAGTTCAAGGGAGAAGCTTCGGTATACTTGGATGCCAACGAGAATCCCTGGAATTCGCCCTACAACCGCTACCCCGATCCTTTGCAATGGGAACTGAAAGAAGGTATTTCAAGGCTCAAGGGAGTAGCTGCCGGCAATATTTTTCTTGGAAATGGTTCCGACGAACCGATCGATTTATTGTATCGTGCATTTTGCGAACCCGGCACCGACAATGTAGTGGCTATAGAGCCTACCTATGGGATGTACAAGGTGTGCGCCGGCATCAACAATGTTGAATACCGGACGGTAGGACTGAACGACCGTTTCGATATCGATGCCGATGCGCTGTTGAAGGTCTGCGATGCCAACACCAAACTAATCTGGCTTTGTTCGCCCAATAACCCGACGGGAAACAGCCTCGACGCTCAACAAATTCACAGGCTGATCCAACAATTCAGTGGAATCGTAGTGTTGGATGAGGCTTATATCGACTTTTCGGAACACGAGAGTTTCGCAGCTTATCTCCAACGCTATACCAATCTGGTAATACTACAGACTTTTTCGAAGGCCTGGGGAAGCGCTGCCATCAGGCTGGGGATGGCTTTTGCCGATACAGCCATCATTCAGGTATTAAACAAAATAAAATACCCTTACAATATCAATATCCTTACGCAAAAGCAGGCTCTTAAACTACTGGAACAGGAAAAATCGGTCAGCAACTGGATCGATGTTTTACTGAAACAACGCAGCTGGCTTCGCGACGCATTATCGGAGTTAAGCTATGTAAAACAGATTTATCCTTCGGATGCCAATTTTATCTTAATTAAGGTCGACGATGCCAATGCGTTGTATCATTTTCTGGTCGGCCGGGGGATTATCGTACGCAACAGAAACACGGTATCGCTCTGTTTAGGCTGTATACGCATTACGGTGGGTAGTCCGGAAGAAAACAAGATTTTAATCGACACCATGAAGATATTCGGATAAACAACACAGCCGGCCGGTTAATTCCAATACTGCCGGCTGTGTTGTTTAGTATACTCTTAATCCACGTAACCATTCTTCGGCCGACATTCGTTTTTTGGCGGGTGCCTGCAGCGACCTGAACCAAAGCACCCCATCCTTCAGCAGCACCCCTGCCTTTTTCTTACCATCGGTAATAAAACTCCCGGGCAGCCCGTCGACAGGCCTACGCTCTTTCTGTGTTTCGAACACTTTCAACACCAGGGCCTCGTCCATCCCGCTTATCGACACCGAAATCCAGGCAGCCGGATAGGGCGATAAGCCACGAACCAGATTATGAGCCTCGTCCACCGTAAGATGGTTTTTTATCTCACAAGTTTCCTTGAAAATCTTTGGCGCCGGCTTCAGGTTTTCGTGGGTTGCCGCCAGCCGGTTTTGTTCAACAGCATTCAGGTTTCCTTCCAACACTCTGTCGACAGTAGCTACTACCATTTCGGCTCCCATCGTCATCAATCTATCGTGCACCGTTCCGGCATTATCGTCGTCGGAAATTGCAATCTTCTGTTGTAAAATCACATTGCCTGTATCTATTTCGTGGGTCAGAAAAAAAGTCGTTGCTCCGGTTTCCCGTTCGCCGTTGATAATCGCCCAATTGATAGGGGCAGCACCCCGGTATTGCGGCAACAACGATGCATGCAGATTAAAGGTTCCGAACCGGGGCATATTCCAAACTACTTCGGGAAGCATCCTGAATGCTACCACGATCTGCAGATCGGCTTTAAGAGCACGCAATTGCTCCACGAACGACTCATCTTTCAGGCGTTCGGGCTGTAACAACGGTAAATGATGTTCCAGTGCATAGTGCTTCACCGGCGAATACTGTAGTTTATGCCCCCGGCCGGCCGGTTTATCGGGCATGGTAATCACACCCACTACCTTGTATCCTCCTTCGACCAGGTAGCGGAGACTTTCGACGGCAAAAGCCGGAGTTCCCATAAAAACGATCCGTAAATTCTCTTTCATTCTGTTCAATTATTGCCAGGGCATGTAGCGTGCCTTCTTGCCCATGCGGCCAAAAAGCAAATGCGCAGCACTCACCAATGGCAGGTAAATATCAAATATAAGTATATCGAAGGTGAAACGGCGGGAGCTATACACGGCCGAGCTTTTATTAATAACGGTCATCTGAAGCATAAAACGCAGCAGAAACAACAGCACTACGGCGGCCAGCACAATCCACGACCGGCTGATCCCAAACACAACACATGCAGTCAGCCACGAACTGTAGAATAATCCTCTGCTGAACGGTTCGCCCAGCAAGGCAAACTTGCTGCGGGTAGTATAATACGACGAAACCGACAAATGACGCTCCTTCTGATACAACCAGGCGTGCAACGACTGTTTCGGTTCCGACCAGGTGACGCTACCGGGCGAAACTTCGATCCGGGTATTAAACTTCGTCGCCGCCCGGTTCACAAACAAATCATCATCGCCCGAAGGTAAGTTCAGGTTGGGAGTAAATCCGTTGTTACGCTGAAATACCGACTTGTGATAGGCCAGATTACGGCCGACACCCATATAAGGTTTACCTGCATGGGCAAATCCGAGGTATTGAAGAGCAATGAAGAGGGTATCGAAGGTAATCAAGCGGTTGAGCATTCCTTTTTGATTCTGGTAGGCACCGTAGCCCAGAATAATTTCGGTTCCCTGGGTAGCGTTGCGCATCATCGATGCTATCCAGTTGTCGCTGCCCGGAGCACAATCGGCATCGGTAAAGAGCAGCCAATCGTACCGGGCGGCTTTGATTCCAAGCGTTAGCGCCAGTTTCTTCGTGCTGATATTGGTCGTGCCATGAGGCACGAAAGTGCTACGCAGTTGCGGATAGCTGTGTTTTAACTCCCGGAGTAAAATATCCGTTAATTCGTTATTTCCATCATTTACTACAATTACTTCATACTCCGGGTAATTTTGGCTCAACACCGAGGGCAGGTTTTGTTTCAGCAAATCGGTGGCATCGCGTGCACAAACTATAACCGACACCGGAGGTTTAGTTTCGGCAAACCGGAGCCGGCCTTTGTGTTCGGCTTTTAAACACCGGCGCACTGCTGTGAGGTAACGCATATAGAAATACAGCTGGTAGATCCAGGCATAGGAAAGCAGGGCTAAAAGAATCAGTTCAAATACAGAAAAAGCGGAAGCTGGCAGTTGAATCATATCCTATACTCGTGGAAAATCAGGTCATCATTATTAAGCTGCAAAATTACGATTTATTTTGGGAATTGCCGACTACTGTCCTACATTTATTCAAAGCTCAGGTAAGCAGCGATTTTTCGAACCGTTACGGAATCGAGTTCTTCCAGATTTCGCAATTCGTACAACGACGAAAGCCGGCCTTTTTTTCGTCTCAATTCATAGATTGCCTTTGCCTGATAAAAATTCAGGTAGGGATGTGCTCGTAGTTTATCCACACCGGCCGCATTGACTTTAATTTTGGTGATGGTCGTAGAATCGACCCGTATCCAAGGTTGGATACGGGCGAAGAGTTCGCCGGTCATACCGTACACTTCACGCAACTGATCGATTTGAACGAACCCTCCACTCGCCTTCCGGAACCGCAGGATCGACAGCGCGATTCCACGGCCTACACCTTTAAGCGACATTAACTGCGTAGAATCGGCGGCATTCAGTTCGACCGGAACAGGATCGGAGGCTTCGGCGTCGGGGATTTTCAGTTGGGTTATCTTCGTTGATTCGATCAGGATATAGGGATGCAGCCGGGCAAACAAATCGGGCGAAAGACCGTAGGTTTCCGAAAAACGTTGAGCCGTTGCATAGTAACCTCCTTTGAGCCGGTAGCGGAGTATATTTTTCACGACATGACGCGGAATGCCGAGTTGAACCAGCCCGGCAGAGTCGAGCGTATTCGGATCAAAGGGAAACAGTTCCGCAGCGGAAACTTCGTTCGCCGAACGGGAAGCGTAGTTTCTGAAAGCCGGAGCCTGCCAGGCAGGACGGCGCCATTGCTTTACGACGGTATCGACCCGTTCAAGCGACGCTTCGAAGGCGCGCACATCGTCGATAAAACCGGGGTCATCAATTTCAATTACTGGTTCGGCAACAAATACGGGTACTAATTGCACGGCAATAAAACCGATCAACAGTAAAACAAACAGCACGATAATGCCGGTGCGCTGTGCACCGGAAAAGTAGAAAAAATCCTTGATCATAGTTAAGAGTGGTTAGGGCTTAGTAATCGACGCAGGCCCGGGACGTTTTCACTTTCCCTATAAATGCCGCGACTCGTTGATGTTCGGGATGAATCTGGTAGGCGTTCAGTGCTTCCATCGAATCGAATTCGGAATAAAGGGCAAGGTCGTAATTTCCCGCAGGGGCATCGGGATGGTTAATCCCTACTTCTATAAAATTCAACTCCGGGATTAAGCTCTGCAACGCTTCCAGTTCCGATTTAATCTTGCCGCAAAGCTCGGCTTTCTTCATACCTTCAAACTCGTCGGCGATACCGAAAAACACAATATGCTTGATCATCTTACTTGCAACTTACTTTATAACTTTTATTATTTACTCTCAAAAAATAAATCCCTCGGCCGGTCGGAATGTAAAATCGGCCGGAAACCAGTTCGCCGCTCCAGATCAGCTGCCCGGTAAGTGCCATCAATTTTACATTATTGTTGGTTTTAGGGAAAATAAGGTAGATCCCATTTTGAGTCGTATAATAACTGAAACCATCGGCTACGATAATGGGCGTTGCCGGCTCCTCCGCTTTGGCCGGATTATCAATCCGAATGACGGCGGGACGTACCTGTTCGTTTTGTGCATACAAATCGGCATACCAACACTGAACAGAAAACAGAAACACAATCAGGTATATACTTTGCCTCATATATTATTCGCTTTTACTCAATCTTCTCGGATAATCGACCGTATAATGCAATCCCCGGCTTTCTTTTCTTCGCAATGCATGTTTGATAATCAAATAGGCGACACTGATTACATTCCGCAATTCACAGATTTCTCTCGAAACAACCGAACGATCGAACAAATCCTCTGTTTCTTTAAAAATAATTTCCAGCCGGCTCATGGCACGTTTTAATCGTAAATTGGACCGAACAATCCCCACATAGCTGTTCATGATTTGTTCCACCTCACGAAAACTCTGAGTGATCAACACCATCTCTTCGGGTAAACTCGTACCTTCATCGTTCCAGGCCGGTATCATCTCGTTGTATCCTATTGTATCCATTTGTTTTACGGCATCTTTCACCGCAGCATCGGCATACACAATCGCCTCGATAAGCGAATTGGACGCCAGGCGGTTTGCTCCGTGGAGTCCGGTGCACGAACATTCGCCGGCAGCATATAAACGCTGAATGGAGGTCCGGGCATTCAAATCGACTACAACACCTCCGCAAAGATAATGCTGAGTAGGACAAACCGGTATATAATCTTTTGTAATATCAATCCCCAATTCCAAACATTTCTTAAAAATATTCGGAAAATGTAGTTTTGTTTCCTCTGCGTCCTTATGCGTAACATCCAGGTACACATAATCGTGCCCCCGGGTTTTCATTTCGTTATCGATGGCCCGGGCCACTATATCGCGCGGTGCCAGCGATCCCCGCTCGTCGTATTTATGCATAAACTCTCTACCGTCGCGACATCTCAAAACAGCTCCATAACCCCGAATGGCTTCGGTAATCAGGAAGTTGGGCCGAACTCCCGGCTGGTAAAGAGCCGTAGGGTGAAACTGAACAAATTCCATATCGCGTATCACCCCCCTGGCGCGATGTACCATAGCGATTCCGTCACCGGTTGCTACCGGAGGATTCGTGGTGGTTGCATACACATTACCGATGCCCCCCGTAGCCAGCAAGGTTACGCGCGACAGAAAAGTATGGATATGGTTGGTTTGCTGATCGAGCACGTATGCCCCGTAACATTCAACGCCGGCCGTATGCTGGGTTACTATTTCGCCCAAGTGATGCTGCGTGAGGATTTCAATCGCAAAATGGTTTTCAAAAACAGTAATATTCGGATCGGAGCGAAGCCGCCGGATAAGGCTCTGTTGAATCTCGAAGCCTGTATTATCTTTGTGGTGTAATATTCTGAATTCGCTATGTCCTCCTTCCTTGTGGAGATCGAATTTCCCCTTTGGCGTCCGGTCGAAATCGACCCCCCATTGTAAAAGCTCTTCGATTTGCCCGGGGGCTTCGCGAATTACCTTTTCCACAGCTGCCAGATCACAATGCCCGTCACCTGCAATAAGGGTGTCGTCGATATGCTTATCGAACGAATCGGGCTCATAAGTAACAGCAGCAATCCCCCCCTGCGCATACGAAGTATTCGTTTCGTCGAGCACGGTTTTACTTAACAAAGCAACTTTGCCATACCTGGACGCTTTCAATGCAAAACTAATACCTGCAATGCCACTTCCGATAACCAAAAAATCAAATTTGCGTGTCAATGGATTGATTTTTTTCAAAGTGATTTAATAAACACCCTGCGTTTTTTATGTCGTGTATATTCAAAAGAGTCCCATTGCGACGACATCCGGGTATTGGATTCCAGTTCGGGATTTGATTCCGAAAATTTATATCCATTTCTGGCCGCAACGGGCATCATCCGGGCAAACACCATCGAGTTTACCCCTTTGCCCTGATAATCGGGATGTACCGCCATCAGGTAGAGATCGATTGTATCGTTGACGTACAACGCACGAATCATATGCCACCAACCCAACGGAAACAAACGACCCTTTGCTTTTTGCAAGGCTTTGGTAAAACTTGGCATCCCTATCCCAAGAGCTATCACCTCGTCGGTTTCATTCACTACCACTACTACCGTGTCGAGTCGGAAAAAACTGAAATATAATTTGATGTAAAAATCTATCTGCTGTTTATTCAGCCGGGTAAAACCATACAAATCTTTATAGGTAGCATTCAGCAACTGAAATATTTTTTCGCCATACCTGCCTATCAGATCTCTCTTGGAACGGGGCTCAACAATGCTTAGTCCGAATTTCTGTTGAACAATGGCCGCCATTCGCATAAAACGCTCGGGAAACACCTCCGGCACTTTTATCCGGTATTCGTTCCAATCGGCTGCCTTCACAAACCCCCGACGTTCGTAATGGGTAATATAGTACGGGAAATTATAAATCGTAGCCAGCGTAGCCACCTGATCGTAACCTTCGATCAAAGCTCCTTCCCTGTCGAAATCGGTAAATCCCAACGGACCTTCAAGCGATTCCATCCCCTGTGCGCGGGCCCAGTTTTCGACCGCATCAAACAACGCATCCACTACTTCGGCATCATCGATAAAGTCGACCCAGCCAAACCTGGCATTTTTGTGCCGCCAGGTTTCGTTAGCTACCGGGTTGATGATGCCGGCAATACGGCCCACGATACGATCGTTTTTATAGGCCAGAAAATAAATGGCAGGACAAAAGTCCAGCGCAGGATTCTTACCGCGTTTCAGGTTGAGCAGGTCATCAAGCATTAAGGGGGGCGCAGCATACCGACAATCTTTATACATCGTAATGCCGAACCATATGAAGCTTTTCAGTTCCTTCGCAGTTGTAACTTCTTTAATTTTTATCGCCATGCATTTTTCAGATTATGGAATCCGTTAAATGTTTGCAAAGTTAATTATTTTTCAGAATAAACTGCCTACCTGATATACTAAAAACGCAACCAGCCATGCTAAACCGGTAGTATAAACCATCGTAAAAATTGCCCAGCCCCAGTTAGCTTCCTTACGTATGGCCGCAATTACCGCTACACAGGGGAAATAAATCAGGATAAACAACATAAAAGAAATGCTGGCCAATGGCGTAAATACTGCCTGGCCTTTGAGCGTACCGGTATTGTGTTTCTGTTCCAGTATTTTCTGCTTCAGGGTTTCTGATGTCTCATCGGCATTGGCATCGGCCTGGTACAAAACCCCCATTGTACTCACCACGATCTCTTTAGCGGCAAGTCCGGTAAGAATACTCACCCCCATCTTCCAGTCGTAACCCAACGGACTGATCACCGGCTCCATAGCATGGCCCATCCGTCCGATATACGATTTTTCCTGAAGCTCCGATTCCCGGTTCAATTCCAGCATCGCAATCTGCCCGGCACGTTGGGTATCGTTCAACAAGCTGTCGGCTTCGACCGAGGCAATCAGGGCATCGTAATCTTTCGACAACTCGACATGACGCGGAAAATACCCCAATGCCCATATTAATATCGACGCAACTAAAATAACAGTACCCATTTTTTTAAGGTATTGCTGCGCTTTATGCCACATATGCAACGAGGTATTCCGCAGCGTAGGAATACGATAGGGAGGCAACTCCATCACAAAAGGTACCGTTTTTTTGGCAAAAGCCACCTTTTTCATGATTAGTGCCGTACCGATTGCAAGCACAATACCGGTAAAATAAATAGCAAATAAAACAATCCCCTGATGTTTCGGAAATACGGCCGATATGAGCAAAACATATACCGGCAGGCGGGCGCTGCACGACATGAATGGAGTAATGATCATCGTCAGGATACGATCCTTACGGTTATCGAGCGTACGGGTTGCCATGATGGCCGGCACATTGCAACCAAAACCCATGATCAGGGGAATAAACGATTTGCCGTGTAATCCGATCTTGTGCATCAGTTTGTCCATCATAAACGAAGCCCGGGCCATATAACCCGAATCTTCCATCAGCGATATAAAAAAGAACAGAATCAGAATATTGGGAAGAAATATGATCACTCCGCCCACTCCGCCAATAATTCCGTCGACCAGCAGATCGCGTAAAGGTCCCTCGGGCATTAAACTGTGAACCACATTGCTGAACCATCCAACACCGGCGTCGATCCATTCCATCGGATAACTCCCCACGGTAAACGTGGCCTGAAACATGACCCACATGAATAACAAGAAGAACGGGAAACCCCAAAAACGATGTGTCAACAAATCGTCGAGCTCACGAATGACCCGTTTTTCCTTTTTCGACTCGTGGAAGGTTTCACGCAATGCACCGCTGATAAAACCATACTTGGCATCGGTAAGAATGGTATCGGAGCTTTCGCCGTATTCCTGTTCGAGGAGATCAATGTTTTTTTTAACAACTTTCTTGATGTCGTCGTAATTGCGCAGGCTTTTGAGCCGTTCGCGGATGGGATTATCCTGCTCGAGCAGTTTTATGGCCACAAACCGGGACGATATCCGGTCGGTAAGCGAGGGATTTTTCCAGATAGTATCCTGAATTTCGCGTATACTGCGTTCGATCAGTGTTCCGTAATTAATATGAACATGGCGAACCACCGGATCCCGGTCTTCGTACACTTCAATCAGTTTTGCAAACAACTTCTTTATACCTTTTCCTTTCGAAGCCACGGTAGGCACCACCGGAATACCGATCATTTTTCCAAGCGCCTCGTAATCAAACTTTGCACCCTGTTTTTTAAGTTCATCGTACATATTCAAGGCAATAACCACCTTGATATTCATATCAATCAACTGGGTAGTAAGGAATAAATTGCGCTCGAGATTCGATGCATCGATCACATTGATAACGATATCGGGCATTTTATCCAGAATCTGAGTGCGCACATACAATTCCTCGGGCGAATATTCGGTAATGGAATAGGTCCCGGGCAGGTCGACAATATTAAACGTATATCCCTGCTGTTCCAACCGGGCTGTTTTGGCATCCACCGTCACACCGCTATAATTGCCTACCCGCTCGTGCGAACCCGAGGCATAATTGAAAAGGGTGGTTTTACCGCAATTCGGATTGCCGACCAATGCGACATTAATTACTTTTCCTTTTTCAAGTGCCGAAATTTTCAATTTATCTTCGTCAATCGTTCCGTTGAAGTCGATATCGAGCAACTGCTCGTCGGATGCTGCTACGACTTCCACCAATTCGGCTTCGCTACGGCGCAACGATACTTTGTATCCCATAATTTCGTATTCGATGGGATCGAGCAATGGAGCACTTTTGATAACCGCGACCTTTTTTCCTTTCACAAAGCCCATTTCGGTAATCCGTTTCCGAAACGCACCCCTGCCCAGCACCTTGGTGATTATGGCAGTTTCGCCGGTCTTCAGGTCCGATAAATATAATTGTTTTTCTTCCATTTAATTCCTATATAAACCTGCTCGCAATTCTGATTTACACCGAAATTTGCAGGGCAGGCAAGTGGTTTTCTCCCGGTTTGCAAAGATACTTAAAATCCGACCATCTGCTATCCCCATAAATAGGGATTTTGCGCCCTCCTTTCCTCATCATTTCAGGCCGGCACAAATGACAAATAAGGGGAAAACCGTTTCAAATGAGTGTGATTTTCACTTTCGTCCGACAGTGCACAAAAATATATATCCACACAAACACCTAGTTGAAAAAATAAAAAATCCTTTTGGTAATTTATAATAAAAATTGTATACTTGTAAAAACATGATAGTCATACGTGTAAATGCACAAAAAGACTTGCCATCTTATTTGTGTAACATAGGCAGATTAATGTGTTAATTAAAATTATTTGTGGCATAAAAGAACATACCTGGTTTTTATTATGCGAAATCCGAAAAGCAGAAAAAGAGTAGGAATAAATCAAAAACATAATTTTATGAAAAACCTATTTTATCTGATTATTATTTCATTAGTGTTTATTGCATGTAATAATAAACAAATTGAAGAAACAACGTTTATTCCAATTGACAATGAAGTCGGCAAAATTCACAATGAGGGACTTGCACGTATATTTGCGAAGTTAAATATTACTCCGAATACGGATCAACGTAAATTATATGCGATCCAAGCTGATTTATTGGAACAGGCTGTATCAATAATCAATGAAGACATTCGTGTTCAAGCAGGAGAAAGTGCTTATTTGCAAGCGCAACAAATGATTACAAATGATATATATATGGAGTTAACACCTGCTAGTATTCAGGCACAAATGTCAAACATTGAAACGTTAGTTATAGAAGAAACTATAACGGCGGTTTCTAATCAAGCTGGAGCAAAACCGGTGCAACAAATTAAGGTGCAAATTATAGAAGATAACTCACTTTCTAATACTGAAAAACAGCGTTTGTTGGATATGATTGATATAATCGAATCGTCTTACATTTATTGGACAGAAGAAATTGACGCATCAGGTCCAGAGAAAATAAGTGTAGGAAATCAGCAGAAAGTAAGCGTAAGAAATCAGCAAATTGTAGCAGCTGACTGTATCTGGTTTTGGCAAGCAGGTCTTGCATCCGGATTGAATCCTTATGTTACGATAGGTGCATCAGCAGTAGGTTCATTCGCTGCGTGGCTTAATAGCCGATAGACCCTGATGTTGAAAAAGAGCCACTCTAACCTTGAGTTAGAATGGCTCTTCTCAAAAAACACACTAATTATCAATAATTGTATGAAACAAGCACGACAAATACATTTTGACACACAACTTGATTCCGATGTGCATCGGGAAGGAAATGTTTATGTGCGAGCTCTATATGACAAATAAAAAAATAAACAGATGAAAAAGTCAAAATACATTAGTTTAAGAATTGGGGTACTGGTTGGAGTAAGCTCATTGTTTTTGATGTGCGCAATTGCACTGATTAAGTTTGGTTACAACAATATACTTAATGACTCTGACCATAGATTTGTTTTGCAGTATTTCGTTCCTATTTGGGCAATAGGATTAGGATATGCAGGCTATGGTTTGTCAAAAAGCTATTATAAGCACAAAAATGCTGTGTTTGCTGGCGACTACAATAACGAAGAAAAAAGAAACAATTGGATTGTGCAAAGAAGACTGCTCATATCTAATTCGTTAAAAATTGCAGCAAAGATTACATTGGGAATTTTCCCAATTTTCCTAATTGCCTATATTGATAATTCTTCATTTTTGGGATCAAGTGTCTCCTTATTAATAATACTTCTTTCGACAGGTCTTTTATGTTTTGCTTTAAGTAAATATTTGAAGTCAAAATCAAATTAATTTTCAATGTCAGGTTTAGAAATTTGGAAATTTTGCGTTCTGCGAAACTCAGAACTCACTCATCGTGTCCTTATCGCCCTGATTTACAGAATATCCGTACGGAATTGCCGCTTTATCGAAACCCGTTGTCAGGTTGTGATTATACTTCCGATAGGATTGTAAAAACGAAACTGTGTGCCGCCCAAGCAAAAAATGAAACGGAATCTCGAACACAAAATACGAAGGTTGTTTCGTGCCCCAAGCTACCGACCGGTATTTTCCACCCATAACACTAAACAAATCCGATTTTTCGTCGGTTTGGAACTTTGCATCCTGATTATGATCCTGCCAATAGTAAGTGTCGGCGTTCATGTAATCGTCGGAAAGATGACGCGCATCATCGGCATTGTAAGTGATACGGTGTCGAGCCACATTCATTTCGGCATAAAACCAAGTAACGGGACATAACTGTGTAATTTTATAAATTTAAAGAAATAAATACGCTCTTTGTGTACATTTTTTTCTATATTTGCAACCGTATTACAATTTTGTTACAAACCCATGAATTATACATTACCGTGATTATTTCCGACCACTATCTTTCTTCTTTTTCCCCGATTACATTGGATGAAATGAATGCTGTAAAATTACTCGACAGGATCGATAAGAAATTCACATTCCCGGCTTGCCGGCTGGAAGAGATTTTGCAACTACTTCAATCCAATTACCGAATTCTTGAAATTGGTGGCTTACGGTTTGCACGTTACGAAACCCGTTATTTCGACACGCCCGATTATGAAATGTACACCAAGCACCATAACCGGAAACTCAATCGCTATAAAGTACGATTCAGGACCTATCTCGACTCGGGATTGCATTTTTTTGAATTAAAATTTAAAACCAACAAAGGCAGAACCATCAAAAAACGACGCTTGCTCGACTCGGTGCGGTTCGACATCAGCGGTGAATCCGAGGAACTTTTACACAAACGATCGCCTTACAGGAAAGAGCAACTTCAGGAAGCCATACGGGTTTACTATACACGTGTAACGCTGGTTAGCAACGACTTAAAGGAACGCGTAACCATCGACACCGGATTAGCCTATCGACTGGGCGACCGGCAGGCGGCATATCCCAACATGATTATCGCCGAAGTAAAACAAGATAAAAGCGGAGCTTCCAACTTCATTCACCTGATGAACGATCTCCGGATCAAGGACATTTCCATCAGTAAATATTGCCTGGGGATTGCCAGTATAGCACAAAACGTAAAAATCAATAACTTTAAAATCAAATTACTTCATGTTAAAAAATTATGCAGCGCTTCGGCGTAACCTGCCTCTCTTTTTTATTTTATTCACACTCGCTTTTTCGACATTAACAGCCTGTTCGGCGACTACGGATGAGACGAATGAGTTTTCCATTTTTTCGACCAACGATACGGTCAACAGCACCGGAGATACCGATGAACTGACAGGACCTGTAAAAAAGAAAGGGGATGAAGTAGAAATCAGCGGACGATTTTTCATCAGCCTGGGTATGAACCTGGCCCTTATTTTTCTGATTATCGCTTTGATTTACTACCCAAACTATAAGCGTCTGGACACGGTTTTCACTTTCGTGATGTTCAATATCGGCATTTTTATCCTTACCTATGTATTCAACGTGGTCAAGATATCGATGGGAGCCGCCTTCGGGCTATTTGCTGTATTCTCGATGCTCAGGTACCGAACCATGAATATCAACATGAAGGACATGACCTATCTTTTCGTATTCATCGCACTCGGTTTGCTGAACGCGATACAGATGAAAATTTACGAGCAGGCCGTACTGGGTGGAATTGTGTTCCTCATGACCTTCATCATGGACACACAGCTCTTACGTAAACGCGAATCGGTGAAAATGATCCGTTTTGAAGACATCAATTTAATCCAGCCCGAAAAAGAAGAAGAACTGATTGCCCTGCTTCGCAAACGCACCGGATTGGAGATTCACCGCGTATCCATTGAAGAAATCGATTATCTGAAGGATATTGCCAAAATCAATATTTACTATTATGAGAAATAAGGTTATACTTTTTTTAGGTTGCTGCCTGCCGCTATTTATTTCGGCTCAGGAAAGCGAGCCGGGAGGCATGTGGACGGCTATCAATATCGAAAAAAACATTACGAAACAATGGTCGACAGGACTGGAACTGGAATACCGTTCGAAAGGATTTACCCTGGAGCGCGACCGTTTTGCCGCACAGCTGGGCACCGATTATGAACTGATCAAAAACCTGAAGATCGGAGCTTCCTACAGCTGGCTCAATGTCGACGACGATTATAAATTCAGCGACGACTCTATTCGTACCGATTATTTTCAGAACCGGCACCGTTTTAATCTGCAGGCTACCTGGAAATTCAAGGTAGGCAATTTCAGTTTTCAATTCCGGGAACGGGCACAAGGAACATTTAAGGACGACAGCGACAGGTTGAAATCGAACGGAAAGGTAAATGCCAACCGCATCAATCCCGAATATGTATGGAGAAACCGCTTCAAAGTATCGTACGGCAGAAAGAAAATGCCCTGGTCGCCTTACGCATCGGTCGAAACCTATTATTTGCTCAACGAACCCGAATCGATCCGCTTCTACAACTCGGCAGCAACCGGCTATACCGAAAAAGGCAGCTATTTTACAAAACTACGCTACACGCTCGGATTGGAGTATAAAATCAACAAACAACATTCGGTGGAGCTGTACGGAATGTATTCGCACGAAAGGGGGGTGGAGAAAATCGAAGTGATGAGGCCTACGTTCGACAGTCAGGGCATGTTTACCGGTCTGGAGAACGACGAGTACTACGGTCTGGCCAACTGGACCAACGATTATGTAATCGGCGTCGGATACACCTTCAGTTTTTAAGATAAAAAAACTCCGGTAATACTACCGGAGTTTTTTTATTTATTTTACTGTATCCATGTGAGCGATGAGGTCGAGCACTTTCGAAGAATAACCCCACTCGTTGTCGTACCAGCTAACCAGCTTCACGAAGTTTCCATTGAGGGCAATACCAGCTCCGGCATCGAATACCGAAGTACGCGATTCGTGGATAAAGTCCGACGATACCACTGCATCTTCGGTATATCCGAGAATACCCTTCATTTCGTTTTCGGAAGCAGCCTTGATAGCAGCTTTGATTTCGTCGTACGAAGCTGCTTTTTCCAACCGTACTGTAAGGTCAACTACCGATACGTCGGCTGTCGGAACGCGGAAAGCCATACCGGTAAGTTTACCGTTGAGCGAAGGAATTACTTTACCTACAGCCTTGGCAGCACCGGTCGACGAAGGAATAATGTTACCCAGGATCGAGCGACCGCCTCTCCAGTCTTTGTTCGACGGAGCATCCACAGTTTTCTGAGTATTGGTTGCAGCATGTACTGTAGTCATCAATCCTTCAACGATACCGAAGTTATCATTGATAACTTTGGCCAGCGGAGCCAGACAGTTGGTAGTACAAGAAGCATTGGATACGATATCCATATCAGGAGTATATGCGTCGAGGTTTACACCGCAAACGAACATAGGAGCATCGTTAGAAGGAGCAGAGATAACAACTTTCTTTGCACCACCGGCAAGGTGAGCTTTCGCTTTATCGATAGTAGTGAATACACCGGTCGACTCAACAACATAGTCGGCACCGGCAGCTCCCCAACCAATATTAGCGGGATCTTTTTCGGCAAAGAATGCAACTTCTTTCCCATTCACAACCAATTTACCATCCTTAACTTCGGCAGTACCTTTGAACTGACCATGCACAGTATCGTACTGTAACATGTAAACCAGATAATTCAGATCCAGGAAAGGATCGTTAACAGCAACGACCTGAACATCGTTTCTTTCTTGAGCAGCACGGAAAACAAGACGTCCGATACGGCCAAAACCATTGATACCTACTTTAATCATTTTATTTATCGTTTAAAATTGAGTTTCTAAATCGACTGCAAAATTACAAATTTTTGTCGGTTTATCAAAAAGAAATACAGATTATTTTGCAATATAAAAAAACGCAAAGTAGCGTACTTTCACTACCTTGCGTTTTCTTCGTTTTTCATTCCACCTGCTTGCAGGTGGTTCATACCGGTCAGCGCTTCAGGTCAAATTCAACGCGACGGTTCTTCTGGCGTCCTTCGGCGGTTGCGTTTGTTGCTTTCGGCACGGTTTCACCAAAGCTCTGCGTCTGAATTTTGGAAGCCGGGATACCTTTGCTGGTCAGAATATCTTTCACGGCATTGGCGCGGCGTAAACCAAGTCCCTGGTTGTATTCTTCGGTTCCGATATTGTCGGTATGACCTTTGAGCGTCAGCGAATTGAACACATTATTTTGGAGTACGTTAACCACATTGTCGAGAATTGCATTCGATTCGGCAGTAAGTTTATTGGTCTGGAACTGAAACAGCACTTCCGGCAGATCGATATCCTGAGCCACTTTAGCTTCTTTCAGCTTGGCTACTTCTGCTTTTTGCTGATCCACTGCATTTTTCACTTCTTTCACATCGCCTTCCACTTTGTTCAACCGCTGACGAATGGCATCGTTGTCGGCGCGGATAGCATCCAGCTGACGTTTCAGCGCATCGTTTTCAGCTTTCACCATATCGGCCAGGCGTTCGGTCGGAGTCACATAATAATCGTCGACACTTACGTCGCGGGTATGAGGCTTCGAGCGGCTTCCGAATTTGTAACGGAGGCTTACTGCACCTACAATACCATCGACCCCAAAACCGTTGATGGGAGGAACACCCGCTTTTTGATCAAAGTCCATATAATAACGATACTGGCCTTCGAGACCTACCGCCCAGCTTCTGCTCAGCGAATATTCGGCCAACAGGCTGCTCAGCATCAAAGGATTACTGCTGTTGATGGTTTGACCGGCAGTATTTACATAATCGTAAAAGCCAAGACCTCCCCCTAAGTTCGCATAAATATTAAGCTTACTCCAGAACCCATTGCGTACCGGGCTGAACAAGTTGGATAAATTGGTCGATCCAAACAGAACCACATCCAGGGTATTTTCCTGGGGGATCGATCTTTTGTATTTTAAATTACTGACATCCAATCCCAGGCCGAACAACGGATTGATGGTGTAATCGAGGCTGACGCCCGGGAGCAGCGTACCCAGACTTTGACCAAATGTACCTTGTGGCAGTACCATATCGTAGGTCAGTCCTGCTTTTACGGCAGCCGACCATTTCGATATTTCTCCTCGCTTGTAATTGGCAGTAGACTGCGCTGTAGCCGACACCACCAAACCACTTAGCAATAAAACACTTAAAATTTTTCTCATAACGTTTCTAATTTTAAATTACTATACACTTTTTTACTTACTATTGATTTTCAAACGAAGTGCAAAAATACAAATTACTTTCGCAACCTGCGCAAATATATAAAAAAAAACTAATTTCATCTGTGTATTTAACACCTTGAAGCGCTATTTGTTTAGTCGGATCGGCGCTTTTTACGGTTTTGAATTGTCTTTTTCTCTATCTTTGCAAAAAAATAAAATACAGTAATGGCACGTAAAACCAAGCATCATCCGATAATCGAAAAGATCGCCATCACGGCGATTGCCGCCGAAGGCAAAGCCCTGACCCGCTTCAACGAAAAAGTAGTATTTGTACCCCATGTGATTCCCGGCGATGTAGTCGATTTACAAGTAACCAAAAAGAAAAGCGCCTATCTGGAGGCCCGTGCCATTCGGTTTCACAGCTATTCGTCCCAGCGCATCGAGCCGGTTTGCGAGCATTTCGGCACCTGCGGCGGATGCAAATGGCAGATGCTTCCCTACTCCGACCAGCTGGCTTACAAGCAACAGCAGGTGGCCGATAACCTGCACCGTATCGGGAAGATCGAGTTGCCCGACTTCGAACCGATCTTGGGTTCGGCAAAAACAGAATTTTACCGCAACAAGCTGGAATTCACCTTCTCGAACAAAAAATGGCTCACTACCGAAGAATTGAACGGAGAGGAAAACCGGAATATGAACGGAGTAGGATTTCATATTCCCGGCATGTTCGACAAAGTGCTCGACATTAACAAATGCTGGTTGCAGGACGATATTTCGAACCGGTTGCGCAATGAAATCAGAACGTATGCGAACGATCGTGGACTCACCTTCTTCGACTTGCGCAAACAGGAAGGGTTTTTACGCACCATGATGGTGCGGACTACCTCCACCGGAGAATTAATGCTGATCGTGGTCTTTTTTCATGAAGATGAAAGCGCCCGTACCGCCCTCCTCGACCATCTGGCCAACACGTTCCCCCAGATTACTGCTCTGTTGTACGTAATCAACTCCAAGGCCAACGATACCATCACCGACCAGGAAGTGATAACCTACAAAGGAGCCGATTCCATTGTCGAAGAAATGGAGGGACTGAAATTCAAGATAGGTCCGAAAAGTTTTTACCAGACCAATTCGGAACAAGCCTATACTTTGTACAAGGTTGCACGTGACTTTGCGGCATTAACAGGCAACGAACTGGTATACGACCTGTATACCGGAACCGGAACCATCGCCAATTTCGTAGCCCGGCAATCGAAACAAGTGATTGGAATCGAATACGTTCCCGAAGCGATTGAAGATGCCCGTATCAATTCGTCGCTGAACAATATCGGTAATACATTGTTTTACGCAGGCGACATGAAGGATATTCTTCACGAGGAATTCATTCTGAAACACGGCCGGCCCGATGTAATCATTACCGACCCCCCGCGGGCAGGAATGCATACCGATGTGGTAGAAGCCATTCTTTTTGCCGCACCCAGGCGAATTGTGTATGTGAGTTGCAATCCGGCGACACAAGCCCGCGATCTCAGCTTGCTCGATACTGCGTATAAGGTAACCAGGGTTCAACCCGTCGATATGTTCCCTCATACCCATCATGTTGAAAATGTAGTGCTGCTCGAATCGCGGAACTAACTGCCAACCAACCACATATCTTTTTGCTGAACATAAAAGTAGTTGATTATGTTACAGGAAATAATTGTCATTGCCATCGTTGCCGGAGCAGTGATCTATACTGTTTTTGGAGTGGTTCGTTCGCTCCGTAAAAAAAATACGGGTCCGTGCGGCGACTGTTCCGGTTGTGATGTTAAGAAGGAATTCCTGCTGAAATACAAGACGGCAAAAAATCCTTCCGAAATCACTTGTGTTGACTACCGGAAAAAATAAATTGCAAAAATATTCAATTTTATATTGATTGAGTAAGAAAATATTTTTACTTTTGAGTGCTTGTATTGATTACACAAAGTTATTTAATTAAAATATATATACACATGAAGATTCACGAATATCAGGCTAAGGAAATTTTCTCCCGTTATGCTATTCCCATTACCCGGGAAAAGGTATGTTTTACTGTTGAAGAAGTAGAACAAACTGCTTCGGAATTTGAAATGCCGGTGGTAGTAAAGGCGCAGGTGCTGGTGGGAGGCCGTGGTAAAGCGGGAGGTGTTAAGTTGGCACGTTCGGTGGAAGAGGCTAAAGCTGCCGGAGAGCAGATTCTGGGAATGAATATTAAAGGCCTGACGGTTGAGAAGGTGCTGGTGGCACAGGGAATCAAGTTCAACTCCGAATATTATGTCGGACTCACCATCGACCGGAATTCCAAGTCGGTTATTTTTATGGCCAGCAGCGAGGGAGGCGTGGAAATTGAAGAAGTGGCCAAAGTAAATCCGGATGCTATCCACAAATTTGTGATCGATCCCGATCTGGGAATGACGGCCTTTCTTGCCCGCAAAATTGCATTCAAGCTGTTCTCCGATTTTTCGCTGGTAAAACAGGCAGTGGTAATGTTCCGGCAACTGTACCAGATTTTTGTCGACACCGATGCTTCGCTGGTTGAGATCAACCCCCTGGTGGTGACCGACGACGGAGAATTGCTGGCACTGGATGGAAAAATGAATTTCGACGACAACGCCTTATTCCGCCAACCGGCTATTGAAGTTCTGAACGAACCCGATGAAGATGAAAAGAAAGAACTGGAAGCAAAGGACAAAGGTCTTTCGTACATCCGTCTGGACGGATCGATCGGGTGCATGGTAAACGGAGCCGGACTGGCCATGGCCACTATGGACCTGGTGAAACATTTTGGCGGGCAGCCGGCCAATTTCCTTGATATCGGAGGAAGTTCGAGTCCGCAGAAGGTAATTGACGCTATGAATCTTTTACTCTCCGACAAGAATGTAAAAGTAGTGATGATTAACATTTTCGGCGGGATTACCCGTTGCGACGACGTGGCCCGCGGACTGGTTACCGCGCTCAACCAGATGAAGGTGGATATTCCGATCGTAGTACGCTTATCGGGCACCAATGCCCGGCAGGGATTAGAAATCATCAAGGAAGCGAATCTTCCGGTTGTAAATACGATGAGCGAAGCAGCACAGGAAGCCATCCGCTTGTGTGCAGCATGCCAGTAAGTAATTGTTAATCCATAAAAATTCAAGAAAATGAGTATTTTAGTCAATAATAAAACCCGTTTGGTCGTGCAAGGTATTACCGGTCGCGACGGAAGTTTTCACACTTCCAAGATGAAAGCCTACGGAACCAATATTGTAGCAGGAGTTTCGCCCGGAAAAGGAGGTCGGCAGGTAGAAGGCATTCCTGTATTCAACACGGTAGAAGAAGCTGTGAAGGCAACAAAAGCCAATACGTCGATTATATTTGTACCGGCGCCGCTGGCAGGCGATGCCATCATGGAAGCTGCCGAAGCCGGAGTGGAGCTGGTGATTTGTATATCGGAAGGCGTACCGACGCTCGATATGGTAAAAGCAACGACCTACCTGAAGAAAAAAGGGGTCAAGCTCATTGGAGCCAACTGTCCGGGATTGATTACTCCGGGTGAAGCCTTGGTAGGCATTCTTCCTGCGACCATATTCCTGAAAGGTAATGTAGGATTAATGAGCCGTAGTGGTACTTTGACCTACGAAATGGTGAATCAGCTCACCACCCATGGCATCGGGCAAAGCACCTGTGTGGGAATCGGAGGCGATCCGGTGGCCGGATTATACTACCAGGAGTTGTTGCAGATGTTTGAAGACGATCCTGAAACCGAAGCCATCGTACTGATTGGCGAAATCGGAGGCGACGCCGAGGAACGCGCAGCCCAGTATATAAAAGAGCATATCACCAAACCGGTAGTGGCATTTATAGCCGGCCAAACGGCTCCTCCCGGAAAACGGATGGGGCATGCCGGAGCTATTATTTCGAGCGGTAGCGGTACGGCTGCCGAGAAAATCGAAGCTTTCGAAGCGATCGGAGTACCGGTAGCCCGCCGCCCGGTGGAAATCCCGGCCCTGGTAAAAGAGTTACTTGAAAAACGCGCTAAGGCGTAAACCATCCCAGGACAGTACAAAGCTGTCTGCTATCGCAGCGCTCCAACCGGAACTATTTCGACCAGCCGCTGTTCGCAGCCGACACAGGACTCAGCATCAGCATCCTGTCGGCCGTGAACAGCGGTTGGTTCAATTCTGCATGTATTGCGTGTTAATGCGTGTGCACCATCGCCGCACAGGCCATGATGCCGGCGGTTTCGGTTCGCAGACGGCTATCGCCGAGCGATACGGCAACAAAGCCATGCGCCTCGGCCATTTCCACTTCTTCCAGGCTAAAATCACCTTCGGGCCCGATTAAAATAAGAATATCGCTGGCTGCAGCCCCCGGTTTGCGAAAATCCACCTTATCCAGGGGATAACAATGGGCAATGGTTTTGCATTCAGCCTTCGAATTTTTAACCAGTTCGTCGAACGATGTTTGCGGATGGAGCAAAGGGAAAACAGCCTGTACCGATTGCTTGCAGGCCGAAAGCACGATCTTTTCGAGCCGGTCATATTTCACCTGTTTACGCTCGGAGTAGCGGCATATAACAGGCGTAATTTCATCCACCCCGATCTCCACCGCCTTTTCGACAAACCACTCCAGGCGCTCCATGTTTTTGGTGGGAGCTATGGCCACATGCAAACGGTACGACCGGCCGGTGCTTACCTGTTGTCCGGCTAAAATCTTGTATCCGCAGCGTTTGGCATGAGGAAGAGTAATTTCGGCACGATACACCCCACCCTTACCGTCGAGAAGGGTTATTTCGTCGCCGGTCTGCAACCGGAGCACTTTGGCCGCATGCAACGATTCTTCTTCGGGAAGTACCAGAGCCGCAGGGATAGGTACGTAAAAATAATGCATTTCTATACTTGTTAATACGATACGCGAATGCAATTCACCCTTACAAATTATGCTTCGCTGCCAGAAGCGTATTGCGCAGCAACGAAACGATGGTCATCGGACCTACGCCGCCGGGAACCGGCGTAATAAACGAGCATTTAGGAGCAACATTCGCAAAATCGACATCCCCTTTCAAACGAAACCCCGATTTTGCAGCGGCATCTTCCACCCGGGTAGTACCCACATCGATCACCACCGCTCCGTCTTTCACCATATCTTCTTTTAAAAATCCGGGCGAACCGAGGGCCGCGATAATAATGTCGGCACTGCGGCAGATTTCCTTCAGGTTAGCAGTGCGACTATGGCAGACAGTTACCGTAGCATCGCCCGGATAGCCTTTCTGCATCATGAGCGAAGCTACCGGCTTGCCCACAATATTGGAGCGGCCTATTACCACGCAGTTTTTCCCCCGGGTGGGAATACCGTACCTACGGATCAATTCGAGGATACCCGACGGAGTTGCCGAAACAAAACAAGGCAATCCGATCGACATACGCCCCACGTTCACCGGGTGGAAACCATCCACATCCTTGCGGTAATCGATCGCTTCAATAATCTTTTGTTCGTCGATGTGGCCGGGCAGGGGCAACTGCACGATAAAACCATCAATATCGGCATCCTGGTTCATTTCCTGAATTTTTGCCAGCAACATTTCCTCGGTCACATCTTCTTCAAAGGCCACACGGGTCGATTTAAACCCCACCTGTTCGCACGATTTCACTTTATGAGCAACATAGGTTTCGCTCCCCCCATCATGTCCCACGATAATCACCGCGAGATGAGGCTGCTTCCCTCCATTGGCCACCAGTTGTTTTACTTCTTCGGCAATTTCCGTTTTAATCTGATCGGAGATTGCCTTACCATCAATAAGTTGATACATATCGGTATAAATAAAACCGCTGTGAAGCCTTACAGGCGACACAGCGGATGTTAAACGTGTAATTAGCGCCGGCGCATGGCCTTCAGTTTATTCGGATTCATGGTCGCCATCTTCATCATCTTGCTGGTTTGGTCGAACTGTTTCAGCAGGCGGTTCACTTCCACGATGGTGGTTCCGCTCCCTGCAGCAATACGTTGCTTGCGACTACCGTTGAGCACACTCGGGTTGGCTCTTTCCTTAGGGGTCATCGAATGAATGATGGCTTCAATGCCCTTAAAGGCATTATCGTCGATATCCACATCTTTAAGGGCTTTACCCATTCCCGGAATCATAGCTGCCAGGTCCTTGATATTCCCCATCTTTTTGATTTGCTGGATCTGCGACAGGAAATCGTCGAAGTCGAATTGATTTTTGGCAATTTTCTTTTGAAGCCGGCGCGCTTCTTCTTCGTCGTATTGTTCCTGCGCGCGCTCCACCAGCGAAACGATATCCCCCATCCCGAGGATCCGGTCGGCCATACGTTCGGGATAGAACACATCCAGTGCATCCATTTTTTCGCCTGTACCCACAAACTTGATGGGTTTATTCACCACCGAACGAATCGAGAGCGCAGCACCACCACGGGTATCGCCATCGAGTTTGGTAAGAATCACCCCATCGAAATCGAGCCGGTCGTTGAATTCCTTCGCTGTATTTACAGCATCCTGGCCCGTCATGGAGTCGACCACAAACAAAATTTCCTGCGGTTGAATGGCTTTTTTAATCGCTGCAATTTCGTTCATCATCATCTCGTCGATCGCCAAACGACCGGCGGTATCCACAATTACCACGTCGTGGAGGTGCTGACGGGCATATTTGATTGCATTGTCGGCAATAGCAACCGGATTTTTATTTTCGGGTTCGGAATACACCGGAATCTGCAGTTGCTCGCCCAGCACTTTCAGCTGTTCGATAGCAGCCGGACGGTATACGTCGCATGCCACCAGCAACGGGCGTTTACCCCGTTTCGACTTCAGCATATTGGCCAGCTTGCCCGAAAAGGTGGTTTTACCCGAACCCTGCAAACCCGACATCAGAATTACCGACGGATTTCCTTTCAGGTTGATGTCCACACTCTGGCCACCCATAAGGCCGGCCAACTCGTCGTGCACGATCTTTACCATGAGCTGCGAAGGCTTCAGCGAAGTCAACACATTCTGCCCCATGGCCTTTTCCTTTACCGTATCGGTAAAGCTTTTGGCTATTTTGTAGTTAACGTCGGCATCCAACAGCGCTTTACGCACATCCTTAAGCGTTTCGGCCACGTTAATCTCGGTAATTTTACCTTCTCCCTTTAATATTTTAAACGACCGTTCGAGCCGTTCACTTAATGATTCAAACATAATCGGTAGCTAAATTTTGCGCAAAAATACAAAAAAAACACGACATGACATAGAAAAAGCAGCAACAAACCGCTTTTTACCGGACGAGCCGGCATACCTTGTTAAATCCTAAGAAATCTTCAGAATCGAAGGTATATTAAACAAAATGCGTAATTTTGCGTTTTTATTGATTCATAATCAAGCAAACCCTATGCATTTCATTGAAAGTCTGAATAAACGCTACGCGAGTAAGCAAATGAACGGGAAAAAAGTGAGTCCCGAAAAAGTGACAACCATTCTGGAATCGATCCGACTGGCCCCCACCTCCCTGGGCCTTCAACCTTTTAAAGTGTTGGTCGTTGAAAGTCAGGAACTAAAAGATAAAATATTTGAAAAGGCAGCTCAAGGCCAGCCGCAAATCCCTAATTCGTCGCAGGTATTGGTTTTTGCCTGTTACAAAAGTATCACCACCGAAATTCTGGACGAATACACACAGCGCATTGTGACCCAGCGTCCTACCCTACCGCTGGCAAAAGTTACGGCTTACCGGCAGATGATCGATAAATCGCTGAACCGCCCTGACAAGGAGAATTTTAACTGGGCCGCCCGTCAGGCCTACATTGCCCTCGGCTTTGCACTCACAGCGGCAGCCGTCGAGCAGGTCGATTCGGTACCCATTGAAGGATACAATCCTGCGGCACTCGACGAACTGCTCGGGTTGGAAGACAAAAACCTGGGATCGGTGTGCATGATGGCCATTGGGTACCGCGACGAAGCCACCGACTATAACGCCACCCTGCCCAAGGTTCGTAAAAACAAAACAGAACTCTTTGATTTCCTTTAATTTAGAGATTTCCTTTTCATGACAGATAATTTCGTATTTAACAATAAAAAAGTTGCATTTCACACCCTGGGTTGCAAGCTCAACTTTGCCGAAACTTCGGCCATAGGGAAAAAGATGAAAGACGAAGGCTTTGTGAAAGCAAAAGCCGGAGAGCAAGCCGATGTTTGTGTAGTGAATACCTGCTCGGTAACCGATATCGCCGACCGGAAAAGCCGTCAGGCCATCAATCGGCTGAACCGCCAGCATCCCAATGCCATTATGGTAGTGACGGGGTGTTATGCTCAATTGAAACCCGAAGAAATTGCCAAACTCGAAGGCGTGGATCTGGTATTGGGTGCCAACGAGAAATTCTCGGTACTCGATTACCTCCGTACTATGGACGATACGACCGGAAAAATCCATCGCAATTCCGTAAAACGGGTTCGCGAATTCAAACCTTCCTGTTCGAAGGACGACCGCACCCGCTATTTCCTGAAGGTTCAGGACGGATGCGATTATTTTTGTACCTACTGCACCATCCCCCTGGCCCGGGGCCGCAGCCGGAATGCCTCGGTCGCCGAAACCGTAGCCATGGCCGAAGAGGCTATTCGCGACGGGGCGCGCGAAATCGTACTCACCGGAGTCAATATTGGCGATTTCGGACGCAGTACGGGCGAAACCTTTTTCGATTTAGTGAAAGCACTCGACCAGATCGATGCTCCGGTTCGTTTTCGGATCTCCAGCATCGAGCCCAACCTCCTCAGCGACGAAATAATCGAATATGTAGCTACCAGCCGACGCATCATGCCTCATTTCCACATCCCGCTGCAATCGGGCACCAACGAAGTGCTGAAACTGATGAAACGAAAATACGACCGCGAACTATTCGCTCATAAAGTATTCAAAATAAAGGAATTGATGCCGCATGCTTTCATTGGAGTCGACGTAATTGTCGGGGTACATGGCGAAACCCCGGAATTGTTCGAAGAATCGTGTCGTTTTATTGATTCGCTCGACATCTCGCAGTTGCATGTGTTTACGTATTCGGAACGTGCCGATACCAAAATGCTGGAAATCGAACATCAAAACACCATCGGGGAGCGGAAACGTCGCAGCGATATTCTCCACCAGCTATCCGACAAGAAGACCCGGGCCTTCTACCGTTCGCAAACCGGCCTCACTTACCCTGTGTTGTGGGAAAGCCGCAGTCATGGCGAACAAATGATGGGTTTTACATCGAACTACGTAAAAGTAGCCGCGCCGATGGATAAGGCGAAAGTTAACACATTGGAAGAAATAACCATCACCGACCAAAATTTGGTTTTTGAATAAATCCCTCCGCTTATGCTCGCAAAACGTATCATCCCCTGTCTGGATATTAAAGACGGTAAAACAGTAAAAGGAATTAACTTTGTCAACATCAAAGATGTAGGCGACCCGGTAGAATTAGGAACGCTCTATGCTCAAATGGGTGCCGACGAACTGGTTTTTCTGGATATCACGGCCACGAACGAAAAACGTAAAACCCTGTCGGAACTGGTCACCCGGATATCAAAACATATCAATATCCCCTTTACGGTGGGCGGAGGTATTTCGAGCGAAGAAGATGTATCGGTATTGCTGAACTGTGGTGCCGATAAAATTTCGGTTAACACAGCCGCAGTAAAACGTCCGGAGCTGATCCGGGAGCTGGCCGGCCGGTTCGGAAGTCAATGCGTTGTACTGGCCATCGACACAAAGGAAATCGACGGCGAATGGTATGTTTTCCTCAATGGAGGACGGGTTCCTACCCGGATTAAGACCCTTGAATGGGCCCGGCAGGCTGTTGCACTGGGCGCCGGCGAAATCCTGCTTACTTCCATGGATCATGACGGAACCAAGAATGGCTTTGGAATCGACATCACCCGCAGGGTATCGGAAGCGGTGAATGTTCCGGTTATCGCCAGCGGAGGAGCCGGAACAATGGAACATTTCAAGGAGGTGTTCGAGGCCGGAAAAGCCGATGCGGCTTTAGCTGCCAGTATTTTTCACTACAAGGAAATCGGCATCCCGGAACTTAAGGATTACCTTCGGAACGAAGGCATCGCGATACGCTAACAAAAAAGCAGCTCCGGCCGGAGCTGCTTTTTTGTTATTCATATAAGCGCGACTTTATCTCTTTCATCAATCGTTTACGGATACTTTCCATCACCATAAACACGACCCATGCTACCAGAATACCCAACACCATACCTCCCATGATATCCAGGGGATAATGTACGCCGAGATACATGCGCGAGTAGGCCACCAGCGATGCCCAGAAAAATACCGACACCGTATAATGCCGGTTTCGGATGATCAGCGAACTCAACATAGCGAATCCGAAAGAGTTGGACGAATGTCCCGAAACGAAACCAAACCGGCCACCCACATAGCCATTGACATGGTGCACCAACCCGGCCAGCGCCGGCTCGTGCGAGGGTCGCAGGCGTTGAAAAAGATCCTTCGTAAGATTGGTAAGCTGATCGGTTGCTACGACGCAGATAATCATGGCTACAATAATCCAGATCGACTCGAGTTTCCAACGCCGGACTGCATAAATTATAAAGGTTAAGTACAAGGGAGCCCAAATCCACACTTTACTGACAAAGTACATAATTTCGTCAAAAAAGGGCGAATTCCATCCGTTTATAATCAGGAACAGCGAACGATCGAGTTCTAACAGCGTCTCCAACATGTTTATATTTTTTCCAGGTGTTTCACTTCAACCCATCCTACATTCCCGTTCCCGGGTTTTACCTCAAACCAATCGCCCAATATACTGATTACCGTCACTTTAGTACCTTCGTGAAGCTGGTACAAATCGGTTCCGCTTTTGTCGGGAGCGCTTTTAACCACAACAACTCCCGACAACACGATGGCTTCATCGTGACGGAGCATTTGTTGCTTTCGTATTCCTGAAAAAACAATCGCACTGATACTGATAATAAACCCGGTTAATCCGATATAAAAAAATAATTTTCTTACCAGAACCGACTTCCCAAATACAAACAGCAACACCGACAAAAGCGTCAGGATGAAAATAACCGCTCCGAAATAAAACCATCCGTTGGACGACCGGAGTTTAACCAGCAGGTCGAACCATTTCTTCAGAAAGAATTCATCATTCACATCGATATTGTCGACTACTTTCAGATTAGCAAACTCCAGATTATGTTTTGCATCGGCATAATCGGGAGCAAGCCTCAATGCCCGCTCGAAATTCAATATCGCCTTTCCCAATTCATTGGATTTGAAATAGGCATTTCCCAGGTTATAAAAAAGCTCGGGAGCTACTCCTTCGTTTAAGAGAATCGATTCATATGCGGCTGCAGCTGCTTCATATTGCCCCTTTGCGTACAACTCGTTGGCCTTCGATACAGCAGGCTCGTCGGCATACCCGCAGGTTGCGAGGGTTATAAAGAAAAAAACCAGTGAAAGTGAATGTTTCATTTTTCTATCAACTTAGTTTTTAATTACATTTTCAAGATCACTTATCACACGTGCCGCTTCGGCATACAACTGATCGCGTTGTTGCTGTCCGGCATTGGGTGCATACCGTGCGAATTCGCATTCGTTGAGTACCTCGATACAACTTGTTGCAAGACCGGCTTCTACATTCTTTTCCTGTAAAACGGCAATCACCTTTTCCTTGGTGAGTTCGGCCACAGGAATCGACAGTTTATCGCTCAAATAAGTCCAGATACCCTTCATCAGCTCTTCATAGAAACGATCGGTATTACCCGCTTTCAGCAAACCGAGTGCAACCTTGAGCCGTTTACGGGCAATACGGTTGGCCCGTTTATTTTTCATCAGGCTAACATTTGCATTTTCCTTCACCTGCTTACGGAAAACCACAAACAAAATGAGTGTAAACAGAGCCGGCAATACATACATCAGCCACGAAACAAAGGCATCGATCAGGTAGTGCGACTCTTTCTGCAGCTTTATTTCGCCGGTTGCAATATAGCGGATATCGCTGCCCAATTGTTTCACATCTTCTTTGCGCGTATAATTACCTACTACAACCGATTCTTCCACCGAGCCATCGCTCTTCAGCACCTGAATGGTATAGGCAGGCGAGCTTAATGTTTTATATCGTCCTTCACTCAGATCAAAATAGCTCAACTTGTAAGGGGGGATCTCAAAAGTACCTGCATGCCGCGGGATAAACATGATCTCGACAGATTTGGTCCCCGACAATCCAGAACCCGATACTTTAAACGAATTGGTTACTTTGGGATCGTACACCTCAAAAGCCTGAGGAAAATCGATTTCCGGATTTTTGATAAGTTTCAGATTTCCACTCCCCGAGATGGAGAGCTTCAACGTTACCGCTTCGTTTACTTTCAGCTGTTCCGACGAAATACTGGAGGTTAAACTCAGCTGTCCGCTTACACCGCTAAAATCGGAAGGGCGGCCCGCAGGAAGCGGCTTCACATTGACTTTAACTCCGGGCACCGATATGGTACGGGCAACATTGGAATAGGATTCGAAAAACTCATCAAATATACTGCGAACCTGCTGGCGGCTCTGCACCCTTATTATGGCTTCAAACTCAGCTTTATCGATAGTAAGTTCGCCGTTCGACTGAGGGTAAAGTATCATTTCATACAAAATTGCGGTCAGGTAATTTTTACCATTGTAGTTTTCGTAATCCAGTTGCGTATTCCCTGTTCTTTCGGCTTCCTGTGTCAGGAATCCTTTGAAATCGGGTACCGATTTAGCCGTGTACTGCACCACATCATAGGTAGTATACAATTTATAGGTGAGCTTTACGGCTTCCTGTTCGTAAACGGTACTCTTTGAAAGAATGGGCCGGATAAAGAGGTTGTGTGCTGAAATATCGGACGATGCTGCCGACGATGATCCGGATGAGGACCCGGAAGATCCGGTTTGTTCGTCGGCCGGAAGCACTTTAATGCTCAAGCCGTTGGATGTATAGCGATTTCCGTCGACGGTTACACTTGCCGAAGGAATGGTAAAGGTACCCGTTTTTTGAGGCTGAAGCGTATAGGTGAAGGTAATATTGACCGATGAAGTCATATTACCATTAATAATCTGGGTACTATAACTTTCCGATTTGAAAGGGCCGGCAAGTATATCAAAGTTGGTTATAGCCGGAGCTCTGAAATCGGCAACCTTTGCATTGGCAGTATACGTTATCTGGAAGGGTTTTCCCATAATAACCGTATTGGGGGCCGAAGCCGAAAGCTTCACCTCGGTATTTGCCCGTACCGTCTGTAACGACAGCAGTACAAGCAGCGGATAGATCCAGTATTTTGCCATATTCTCGTAATTCGTTCAGCGGATGTATTGCTTATTCACTATTACCAATTTTTCTCGGTTCCCTTACGCGACGCTTTGGGTTGTTTTTTGGCCTTCTCCATCGTTTCTTTCTCATCCTGCATCAGCGCCTGAAGAATTTGCTCGGCCTGCTCTTTCGACATCGCATCATTTTGTTGTGCCTGCTGCTGTTGCTCCTGTTGTTGTTTATCCTGATCCTGTTTTTGATTCTGATTCTGCGGTTGATTCTGATTTTGCTGAGGCGGCTGATTTTTAAGCAGATACTGAGCAAAAGCCAGATTATACCTGGTATCGTTGTCGTTGGGATTCAGTTTGAGCGCCTGTTTGTAGGCCTCGATGCTTTCGGCAACCTTTTTCTCGAGCAGCAAGGCATTACCGGCATTGTGTAATGCCGATGCAAGTTTTAACTTCGAATCGTGTCCGAGCGGTACCGCAGCCTGGTATTGCTGCAAGGCTTCCTGGTACTTTTGCTGACGAAACAACGCGTTGCCAAGGTTGTAATTCGCCTCGAAAGATTGGCTGTTTTTAAGTAAACCTTTACGGTATTCGATTTCGGCTTCAGTATATTTCTGAGCTTTAAAATTCTTATTTCCCGCCTTTATCGGTGCATTCTCGTCCTGGGCCCAGCTCGGCGCAAGGGCCAGCGAAAGAACTACCGAGAGTATTATTTCCTTACGCATTCGTATCCCTCCCCATTCTTTCCTTTAAATCAAATATCTTCATCCGGCTCAATCGCTTATTGATACGTTCGTAAACGAAATATTCGATCAACAACAGCAAAAGCGCCAGTATGGCAAACGATTGGAACTGTTCGTTGAAATCCGAATATACGGTCGCCGAAATTTCCGACTTTGCCAGTTTATCTAATTCGTCGATTATGGTGCTATAGGCCGTATTGCTATTATCGGCACGCACATACACCCCTTTCCCGCCGAGTGCGATCTCCTTACACATCTCCTCGTTCAGCTTCGAAACCACGACATTTCCCTGGTTATCTTTCAGAAAACTCATCGAGCCCTCCAGAGGAATAGGTCCACCTTCGGGGCGTCCCATACCGATTACATGCACCGCGATTTTTTTATCCTGCGCCAGCTTTGCGGCTTCAACCGCATTATCTTCGTGGTTTTCGCCGTCGGTAATGAGCACAATGGCTTTTGAGGCCTGGCTATTGGCATTAAACGAATTGACTGCCAGCTCAATGGCAGAACCGATTGCCGTACCCTGACGGGCAATAAGTTTCGGGGAGATGGAATTCAGGAACATCTTTGCCGACACATAATCGGCAGTTATCGGTAATTGAGTAAACGCATCACCGGCAAAGACGACCATCCCTATTTTATCGTTTTCCATCCGGTCGATCATCCGCGACAATACCTGTTTCGACTTGTCGAGCCGGCTTGGCTGAATATCCTGAGCCATCATCGAGTTGGAAATATCGAGTACGATTATCACTTCAATTCCCTGGCGTTTGACTTCTTGTGTCTTGGTGCCAAACTGCGGGCGGGCCAACACCACTACGACAAGGAAAAAAGCGATCATTTGCAGGCTGAACTTCACTACCGGCCGCACCCGCGACACATTGGGCATTAATTGCGCCAATATATCGGGATCGCCAAACATACGTATATTCTTACGCTGCTTCATGCGACGGTATATGAAGATTACGGCCATCAGGGGGATAATAGCCAGTAAAAATAAATATTCCGGATCTGCAAATCTAAACATATCTTTGTAGTTTTACTATCAGGGAATTTTTCGCAAATATACATTACGCACCAGTAATTCGGCAATCAGCAGAATCAGCGCTGCCAGCGCAAACACGAAATACTCTTCGTATTTTTTATTGAACTCCCTTACATTAATCTTGGTTTTCTCCATCTGGTCGATTTCGGCATATATATTCCGCAACTTCTCGTTGTTGGTCGCCCTGAAGTATTGGCCTCCCGTCATTTCAGCAATCTCCTTCAAGGGTTTCTCGTCAAATGCCGATTCAATTTGCTGGTATTGCTGACCCAGTGGAGTTTGAACAGGAATATTCACCTTACCATACGATCCGACACCAATCGTATAGACCCTTATTTCAAGCGCCTTCGCAAGTTCTCCGGCCGACACCGGCGCTATATCGCCACGGTTATTATCACCATCGGTTAAAAGAATGACCACTTTCGATTTTGCCGTACTCTCTTTCAGCCGGTTCACTGCATTGGCAAGGCCTTGTCCGATCGCTGTTCCGTCTTCAATCATGCCGTAATTAATGCTGTTGAAGAGGTTGACCAATACGGCATGATCGGTCGTGAGCGGACATTGGGTGAAACTCTTTCCCGCAAAAAGCACTAACCCTATATTATCGTTGGGCCGGGAAAGAATAAATTCGTTGGCTACGGTTTTCGAAGCTTCCAGCCGGTTGGGGCGGAAATCCTCCGCCAGCATCGAACCGGAAATATCCATTGCAATCATTATATCGATCCCCTCCGTGTTTTCGGTACGCCACGAGTTCGACGACTGCGGACGGGCAATGGCCACAATAAGCAGGGCTACGGCCACAAACCGGAGGAAAAAGGGCAGGTTAACGAGCTTCACTCTTAAACTCCGGGGGAATTCGCCCAGGTTACGATGCGACGATATCTGCAAACTGGCATCCGAATGATGCAGTTCCTTCAGGTACCAATACACCATGGGTATCAGGACGAGCAGTCCAAGTAAATATTCTGGATTATGAAACGTCATCTTCTTTCTTCTCCTCTGTTTTAGTCAGGTTTACAAATTCAATGGCGTTACTCATACTCGATTCGTTTTCGGCAGGAGTTGCATACCACTTGGCAAACTTTACCAAATCGGCTAATTGTAAAAGTTGCTGCAAACGGGTGTACGCTTCTTTATTCTCTTTACGTAAGGCAACCAGATGGCCCAACATTTCATCGGAGGTCAACTCCGGAGCAGGGATTAAAAATGTCAATTCAATATACTCTCTTACAATATCGGTTAAGTGAGTATAATACTCTTTCTGCCTGTTTTGCTGCCACAATCGTTCTTCATTTAATGCTGCCAGTTTCGATAATGCAATTTCGTATGCCGGCACTGTACTCTCTGCAACCACCTGTGGAACAGCGGGTTTCTTTTTCAACAATTTCGACAGCAGATAAACCGCCGCAGCTCCGAATACAACCATCAGCAGCCACGGAAGCACCGCTTTCAGCCACTGCTTCCAACTAAACGGAGGCTCCATCACATCCTTGATATCGGTTATGGCATTGGCTGCAGTATCGATCTCAAACGGTTGGATCACTTTCAACGACACTGGATTGGACCAGACCGTATCGGTAGTGCCCGATTGAACGAAAGGATAAGCCGGAATCAGATAGAGCGAATCGGTGAAGGAAGTTACTAAATACGACTGATTAATCACCTGATGACCATCGGCCGATAAAGTGGTGTCGAGTTGAACCGGTTCAACCAGCTCGATGCCCTTTACAAGGGTTTCCGAAAAAACCGGCGCTTGCACCCACTGACCGGGCTGCTGGGTAATTTCAAACCGAATACGGGTCTGCTGACCAATCCATATCTGTGTCGAGTCGATCGTGGTCTGTACACTGACCTTTTGTGCAGCCAGTGGCAACGCGAGCAGCATACCGGCAATCAAAAAGCGCTGTACCATTCTTATCCTCATCTTCTTGTTCATTTCACATTCCCCCGGTTAGCTTACTAAGTTCCTCAGGCTCTCATCCTGAAAAGCTTCATCAATGACTTTACATAATCGTCGGAAGTACTCATCGACACCGAATCGACCCCCGAACGCGTGAACGTTTTTTGTAATTCGAGCTGGCTCTGTCCCCAGGCATTTTTATAAGACTTACGAAGGCGCACGTCCGAGGTATCCACCCACATCCGTTCGCCGGTTTCGGCATCTTTTAATTTCACCAATCCTACGTCGGGCATCTCGGTTTCGCGGATATCGAACACCTGTAACGCCACTACGTCGTGCTTGCGATTGGCTATAGTCAGTTCCTTCTCAAAGCCGCTATCCATAAAATCGGAAATAAGAAAAGCCGTGGAGCGTTTTTTAATTGAATTCGTAAAATACCTGAGTGCTTCCGACAGATCGGTACGGGTACTTTCGGGACGAAAATCGATCATTTCACGGATAATATGGAGCACATGTTTACGGCCCTTCTTAGGCGGAATAAACTTCTCGATCTTATCGGAAAAGAAAATAACCCCGATTTTATCGTTGTTCTGTATGGTCGAAAATGCGAGCGTGGCCGCTACTTCGGTCACCACCTCCATTTTCAGACGCGAAACCGTACCGAAAACCCGGCTTCCCGATACATCGACGAGCAACATCACCGTCAGTTCACGTTCTTCTTCAAAGATCTTAACGTAGGGATGTCCAAAACGGGCGGTTACATTCCAGTCGATCGACCTTACGTCGTCGCCATACTGGTATTCACGTACCTCGGCAAAGGTCATACCCCGGCCTTTAAAGGCCGAATGGTATTGCCCTGCAAAGATATGATTGGACAAACCGCGGGTTTTGATCTCAATCTTGCGTACCTTTTGTATGATTTCGCTGGTTTCCATAGCCGGATCGATCAGGGCACTTCTACTGAATTCAGAATTTCGGTAATAATTTCGTCGGAAGTCATATTATTTGCCTCGGCTTCGTAGCTCAAACCGATACGGTGGCGGAGTACGTCGTAACATACCGCACGTACGTCTTCGGGAATGACATAACCACGGCGTTTGATAAATGCATAGGCACGTGCGGCCAACGCCAGGTTGATCGATGCACGCGGGGATGCTCCGAACGCGATCATTTCTTTCAGGTTTTTCAATCCGTAATCGCTCGGGAAACGGGTAGCAAAAACGATATCGATAATATAGCGCTCGATCTTTTCGTCGATATACACCTGGCGAACCACTTCACGGGCAGCCATTATATCGTCGGGCGATAATACCGGTGCAACCTGAGGTTTGTCTTTTTTCAGATTTTGCCGGATAATCAGCTTTTCTTCTTCTTTCTTCGGATAGTTGATCACCACCTTCAACATGAAACGGTCGACCTGTGCTTCGGGAAGCGGATAGGTACCTTCCTGTTCGATCGGGTTTTGAGTAGCCATGACCAGAAAAGGTTTCGGCAGCGGGTAAGTATGCTCGCCGATGGTCACCTGACGCTCTTGCATGGCTTCCAGCAAGGCACTTTGTACTTTGGCCGGAGCACGGTTGATTTCGTCGGCCAATACCAGGTTGGCAAATACCGGCCCCTTACGGATACTGAACTCTTCCTTCTTCTGACTGTAAATCATCGTACCGATAACATCGGCCGGCAGCAGATCGGGAGTGAACTGGATACGGCTGTAATCGCCTTTGATTAAATCGGCAAGTGTTTTGATTGCTAAGGTCTTAGCCAACCCGGGCACCCCCTCCAACAGGATATGACCATCGGCCAGTAAACCAATCAACAGGGATTCGACCAAATGCTTCTGGCCTACAATCACTTTATCCATCCCCATTATCAACGTATCCACGAACGAACTCTGACGCTCTATTTTCTCGTTAAGTTCCCGTATATCAACAGATTGCTCCATATGCTTTAAAATGTCTGTATTTTAAAAAAAGTGGAACAAATGTACTATAAATACGATAGTTAAAAGTATGGTTTAATAACAATTAACGTCATTTTTAATAAATAAGGACAGAACCTGACGATCAGTATTTAATTCTCTTATTTTTTTATGTATTCGTCGTGAAGCCGCAGTGCATACTCGATACAACGCGGATTATTCTTGTCGATCAAACGGGCGTCAACAAGCGGGATTTTCAGGACCATTCCGGTTGCAATATCGTCGGGATGTTTCAACAAATTCCGGTTCGCCTCATAGATATACACCCAAAATTCTTTTGCTCCGTAATGCCGCTCCGATATACGGGTAATCCGGCTGCCGTCGCGCACTGTTTCTGAGGCTATAAACTCGGTATACTTCCTGGGAGTATCGAATAATTGCTGTAATGTATCGACCGGCTCTGCTACGGTTACGGTAGTGTCCATCGTCGCCGAATCGGCCGGCAGCGAATCCGGAACAAGACGGCCATCGTCGGTAATCACCGCATCTTGCGGAACCTCAATCATATTGATAGTTTCCACCTTGCCGACAGGCCAGTGAAATTCGGGCAGCAGCCCCATTGTATGAAGCACATAAACACCGGCTCCACCCACGAATAAACCAAGCAACAACATGAGCCAGTTGTAATTCCGCGACTTTTTCCGCACCCTGACCGGTGGAATATCCGCCGGGGCCTGTACGACCTCGGGAATAACCCGTGCCGGTTGCGGACGGGCTCTTTCCGCAACAACCGGAGGAACAATCTCCTCCTCTTCTTCTTCCACCACCGGCTTGTTGAGGGATGTAAACGGCAAAACAAAATCATCCTCTTCATCATCGGTATCCTCTTCGTCGGCTTCAACAACCGGAGGCGGTCCTGCAGGAACCACAGGTCCCGGCCGGCGGGGCTTCGTTTCCCCTGAGGCTTGTACCGGTTTGCCGGGAGCAGGCTCCACCGGCTCTTCCACTGCCGGCACTTCGATCGCCGCCGCAGGCTGTTCAACAGCCGCCGCAGGCTTTTGCGCAGGAATTTCCTCGTCGATCAGTACAGGATGGTTGACCGGCTTCCGCACTCCGCCCATCAGGTTCATCTCGGCCAGTATATCTTTAATTTCGATCGCCTGTTCGGTAATTGTCCGCATTGCATCGGCCAGCTTGCGCGGATCTTCCATTTCCTTCATGATTTCCTCCTCTACCACTTCCACTTCCTCTTCATCCATTTCTTCCGGCTCCGAAGCCCCCAGCACTACCGGCTGCAGATGGGCGTAAGGCGCATTTACCAACTCCTTCAGCTCAGGTTCGGGAGTAAACGAAATCTTGTAATATCCGTCGATAATTATATCCTCCGAAGTGTTTACGTCCACACTCTTCCGGGGTTCGTTCCACTGAAGTTTAAAAGATCCTAATCCTTTAATCTTCAACACATCATTGGCCAACAGCTGCTCCTCCATCACCTCGATAAGCGCCTGAATAAAAGCTTCGGCGTCTTTCGCTGCCACCGATAAATGGGTTGCCAGCAGCGCTGCCAGTTCACTGGTATTGATCCGGTCTTTACTCATGGTGCGGAATCTCTTTTAATTTCGACTTAATGGCTGCACTTTGCTTAAAGCCAACCACCTGCTTGGGTGGCACAATGGTTCGCACCTTGGTCATGGGATGCACCGACAGACGCTCTTCTTTGCGTTTCACCTCGAGCAGCCCGAGTCCCTGCAAAGCCACCGACTGTCCGTCGGCCAGACGGGACTTAACGACTTCTACTGCTCCATTTAGCAGTTTTTCAACAGCCGGCTCCGAACGATCGAGCTTCACGGCAATAGCAGTAATTAATTCCTTGTGCTTCATATTTCTTTACCTTCCAAATAATTCAAAATCAGTTGCATCAGCAATGTAGGCAGTATAAAACTCTCCCACTTTCACACCCGGCGTACCCGCAGGAATCAACACTTCGGGATCTACTTCGGGAGAATCAAACTCGGTACGGCCTACAAAATACTCCCCCTCGCTCCGATCAATAATCACTTTCAGGGTGGAGCCTATTTTGGATGCGTTAATTTCGGCAGCAATACCTTGTTGCACCCGCATCACCTCATCGAGCCGGGCCTGCTTCACCTCTTCGGGAATACTATCCGTATAATGCCGGTACGCATAGGTACCTTCTTCGTGCGAATAAGCAAACGCGCCCAGCCGCTCAAAACGAGCATAGCGTAAAAAGTCTTTCAGTTCCTCGATATCCTGTTCGGTCTCACCCGGATGCCCCACCAGCATGGTAGTACGCAAATGAATGCCCGGCACCTCTTCCCTGATACGGCGAATCAACTCATAGGTTTGCTCCTTGGTGATATGGCGGTGCATGGTGGTCAGCATATTATCGCTGATGTGCTGCAAAGCAATATCGAGATAGCTACATACATTATCGCGCTCGCGCATTACCCTCAGGATATCGTAGGGAAAATGGGCCGGATAGGCATAATGCAACCGGATCCACTCCACACCCGGCAGATCGGCGATCCGTTCGATCAATTCGGGTAATTTCTGGGCTTTATAGCGATCGAGCCCGTACGACGACAGATCCTGGGCAATCACGTGAAATTCTTTCACTCCTTTGGCAACCAAGGCCTTTACTTCTCCTTCGATATCTTCAAACGACCGCGAACGATGCCGGCCGGTAATGATGGGAATAGCGCAATAGGTACAACTCCGGTTGCATCCCTCCGATATTTTCAGGTAGGCAAAATGCCCCGGCGTGGTAAGCGACCGTTCGAGGCGCAGGTCGGCACGGTATTCCTTCCCCAAATCGGTAAGGATGTTCGTATAATTAAATTTACCATAAAACTTATCCACTTCCGGAATTTCCCGTTCGAGCTCTTTCTGATAACGCTCCGACAGGCATCCCATTACAAAGAGTTTATCCATCTGGAGTTGCTTACGCCGGCCGGCAAACTGAAGAATCGTATTGATACTTTCTTCTTTTGCATCGCCTATAAAACCGCAGGTATTAATAATCACAATTTCGCCGTCGGGCTCGGGAGAGTCGTGACTCACCGTATAACCCAATGCGTCGAATTGCCGCATAAGCTGCTCCGAATCGACCAGATTTTTCGAACAACCCAGCGTTACTATATCTACTTTTCCTTTTTTCACGATTCAAATAATGTATTCACAAATTCATTTTTATCGAACACCTGTAAGTGCTCCATCCCTTCGCCCAGTCCTATGTATTTCACGGGAATCTTAAACTGATCGGAAATCCCGATCACCACCCCGCCCTTGGCCGTGCCGTCGAGCTTGGTAATCGCCAGGGCATTCACATCGGTAGCTTTGGTAAACTGCTTCGCCTGTTCGAAAGCATTTTGCCCGGTCGAACCGTCCAACACCAGCAATACTTCATGCGGAGCATCGGGTATCACTTTGAGCATCACATTCTTAATCTTGGTGAGCTCGTTCATCAGGTTGATTTTATTGTGCAAACGGCCGGCAGTGTCGATAATCACCACATCGGCACCGTTGGCCTTGGCCGACGACAGGGTATCGAAAGCAACAGAAGCCGGATCGGCGCCCATTTTCTGTTTTACAACCGGCACTCCGGTGCGTTCGCCCCAAATCACCAGCTGATCGACTGCGGCGGCGCGGAAAGTATCGGCCGCACCCAGGTACACCTTTTTACCCGCCTTTTTAAACTGATAAGCCAGTTTACCTATCGTGGTCGTCTTACCTACTCCGTTCACCCCTACTACCATAATCACATAGGGCGACCGGGGTAAGGGATCGGAAAAATCGACCGGCGCATCGGCATTATTCTCCGAAAGCAAACCCGCAATTTCTTCTTTCAGTAATTTATTTAATTCCGTCGTAGTAATATATTTATCCCTGGCCACCCGCTTTTCAATGCGTTCAATGATCCTCAGCGTAGTTTCAACGCCCACATCCGAAGTAATCAGCACCTCTTCCAGGTTGTCGAGTACCTCATCGTCGACTTTCGACTTGCCAGCAACCGCCCGGGTGATTTTTGAAAAAACACTTTCACGCGTTTTCGACAAGCCCTGATCGAGCGTTTCCTTTTTTTCTTTGCTGAAGAAATTGAATATTCCCATGAGAATAGCGTTTACGGATAAAAATATAGAATTACAAAAGTAAACAAATTTCTTGAATGTAAAACAAAAAAAATCCTCTCACTGTTGAATGAGAGGATTTCTTCGGTATCGTGAGACAAAGACTTATTTCGCGAAAAACTCTTTCACTTTGTCGTTATGTACAATTTCTTCCTGGAAGATGTATGCTCCGGTTTTAGGAGATTTCACCATCTTAATTACTTTCGAGAAGGAACGTCCTTCTCCTTTTTGCATCGACGCAACCGCTTTCTTTGCCATGATTCAACTTATTTAATTTCTTTGTGAACTGTTACTCGTTTCAAAATGGGGTTGTATTTCTTCAACTCCATACGGCCCGGCGTGTTCTTACGGTTCTTCATAGTGATGTAACGCGAAGTACCCGGCATTCCGCTTTCCTTATGTTCAGTACATTCGAGAATTACCTGAACCCGTGCTTCTTTTGATTTCTTTGCCATGATAAATTTCCTCCTAAATTATGCGTATAAAAATCCTTTTTCGGCAGCTTTCTTAATAGCTGCATCCAAGCCCACCTTATTGATGGTGCGCAATCCGGCCGCTGAAATCTTGAGGCTGATCCAGGTATCTTGTTCTACCCAATAGAACTTCTTTACAAACAAATTCACATCGAATGTTCTCTTTGTACGACGCTTCGAGTGTGAAACATTGTTCCCAATCATTGCCTTCTTTCCGGTGATTTGACAAATCTTTGACATTGCTGTATATTTTATTATTTACTTTTTTCTCAAAAACAGTGTGCAAAAGTACAGTATTTTTTTTAATCCTGCAAACTATAGCTGAATATTTTTCAGGAATTTTATCAACAACTCACTGTATATCACTATTTTTTTGATATCCAGTTTTTTACAACAGACTTTCGGGCCGCACGCCCCGTAAAAGATCGAGCAAAAGCAGCATCGCCGTTTGCGTGGTACGTTCAATATTCAGCTGCCGGCCCAGACTAAACCGATACTCCTTGCTGATGACTCCGCCGGGGCTTGCCACCGCCACCCACACCATGCCTACCGGCTTTTCGTCGCTGCCGCCGCCGGGACCTGCAATTCCGGTGGTAGCCACCGCGTAGTCGGTATGCAACAAACGCTTCGCACCCACGGCCATCGCCTCGGCCACTTCGGAGCTAACCGCGCCCACCCTTTCCAACAGGGTTGTATCCACTCCCAGCACTTGTGTTTTCACTTCGTTGCTGTAGGCCACCACCGAACCTTTGTAGACGGCCGAACTTCCCGGAACCGATGTAATGCGGCGGGCCAGATTACCTCCCGTACAGCTTTCGGCCGTAGCCAACGTAAGACGGCCCGCAGCAAACCGTTCAACGATCAGCTGTTCGGCCGGGATATCGTCTTCGGCCAGAATGGCATCCCGGAGTATATTTCTGAGCGCGGCAAGGTGGTGTTCCAGTTGAGCTTTCACCAGTTCGGGCGTAAAGCTTACCGCGCTTAAGCGTAACTTCACGAGGTTAAAATCGGGGAGGTAGGCCAGATGTAAGGTGTCGGGTAAATTATTTTCCCAGCCGGCGATCGTAATCGCCAGCGCCGACTCGGGTATGCCGCGCACCAACACCGTTTTGTGAATCACCTCCGGAGTAGTGAACTTTTGCTGCAAACGCGGAATAATGTCGCTGCTCATTGCCGTTTTCATCTCGTAGGGAACCCCCGGCATCGAAACAACCACTTTACCTTCTTTTTCGAACCAGGTAATGGGTGCAGTACCCACTCGGTTGGGAACCAGTAGCGCCTTATCGGGCACCAGGGCCTGGGTGCGGGTCAATTCGTTGATCGCCCGCCGGCGGTGGCGAAGCAGGTCCTCGATATGCCTCAGCACTTCCTCGTTGAATACAAGCCGTGCGTCGAAATATTTACAAAGTGTTTGCTTGGTAATATCGTCCTTCGTAGGGCCGATACCGCCGGTACACAACACCACATCGGCCCGGGTAAGCGCCTGATCTAGCGCCTGAACGATATGATCCTCCCGATCGTGAACCGAAGTAATCTGTTCCAGCTCGAAACCGGCCTTATTGAGTTCCACAGCCATCCAGGCCGAATTCGTATCTACGATCTGACCGATCAGAATCTCATCGCCGATGGTTATTATTTCTACCTTCATCCGTATCTCGTTTGAGTTCTTTTGCAGCATATTCGACCTGCGCGTACCAGTCCTGCCCGAAAGCACGAATCAGCGGTTCCTTCAAAAAACGGTACACCGGCACTTTCAACCGTTTACCATGCTCCACTGCACATTCGCAAATCTTCCACCGGTGATAGTTTACGGCCCTGAAGCCATCGTATTGTTTCACCCGAACCGGATAAAGATGGCAGGAAAGAGGTTTGATAAAATTGGTTTTACCCTCCCGATAGGCTTTTTCGACCGCACATTTCCAGATCCCGTTGGAATCGGTATATGCAAAAACACATTCGCGGCCGCCTACTATGGAAGTAACCGGCTCGTTTTCGGGATCGAAATAAAAAACGCCCCGACTGCGAATGACTTCCTGCGAAGCCTCCGGCAACTCATCGATAATCAGCGGAACCAATTCCTCCAACGCATCGATTTCCGCTTCGGTGAGCGGTGCTCCCGCGTCGCCTTCCACGCAACAAGCGCCCTTGCAGGCTGCAAGATCGCATACGAAGTGCTCGTCGAGCACGTCAAAACTCAGAATAGTATCGTCAATTTGTAACACGGCACAGTATAAAAATAAAGCGCATCAAATTACTTTGATACGCTTAATGAGTATTTTCAAATCAGCTTACTGCTGACCCTCTTCAGCAGTTTGTTCGCCGGCTTCTTCGCCGAAACCGGGATTGGCAGTTGAAGGTAAATTCTGCTGAGCTTCCTGATATACATCACGGATTTCCGATTCGTCGGCAGCAACACCGTTCGAACGGAAACCAACTGCGGCCACCGAAAAAACCACCAGTGCAATCACCAGCGTCCAGGTTGCTTTTTCAAGAAAATCGGTCGTTTTACGAACACCCATAATTTGGTTGGTAGATGTAAAACCAGCGGCCAGACCACCTCCTTTTGAATTCTGAACTAAAACCAGCAAGGTAAGCAGGATGGAAGCAATTACGACAAGAATAATAAAAAAAGTGTACATATTAATGGTGTATTATTTTAAATTTTCTACAATTTTCTCCAGAAATCGAATTTGGTCTGCAAAGTAAATACTTTTTTTCGGATTAATCAAATTTAATTGCTTCAATATTTCGATCGCTTCGGAGTATTTTGCATCGTGAATGAGCAAACGAACCTGTTCCTCCATCCGGTCGATCTCGGGTTGCTGTACTTCGGGACTTTCGGCCTTTTGCATCATGGCACGCGATTCTTTAAGCCGCTGCGCAATTTTCTTCAACGATTCGCCGGCATCGCCGCCCTCGGCCGAAGCGGCATTCAGGATATCGAAGTAGCTGCCCGAAAACCTGTCGTGCCTCCGGTGGACGGGTTGCTCTCCCGACAGTTCCATTTCGGGATAGAGGTAAAAAAACAACCACCGCAGGTCGTTGGAATGCAATCCGGCCAACTCCAGCTCATCGTCGCTCACCGGATCGGCCGAAGCGAGCTGCGATGCTTTCATCCACAATACCCGGGCCTGATTGAAGTAGGGATATTTTTCGGTCCACCTTCTTAACTCGGGTTCGTGTATGGCTTCAACCAGTTTGGGGTTTTTCGCCAGCCGTATAAATGCTTCGGTGTTCATACTGATTTACCAACGGGCAACGGTATCGTTGTAAATATTATCGGCAATATCCTCGGTCATTTCGGCCAGCAGCTGATCCTGAACATCGGTAATCATCAGGTTACTATCGAAGGTGCGAAACGCCGTATATTGTTTATCCTCAAAATTCTCTTCCGGATTCTTCGTATTCACAAAGCGGACATTGACCGTGAGGGTAAGTTTGGTTTCGGCTGCATAAGCATCCTGCCCCACCGCCATCGGAGTAAGCGTATAGGCCGTGATTTCGCCTTCCAGCTGCAAATCGCCACCCGACTTCAACACCCGCAACCGGGTTTGTTTGGCATACTTATCTCTCACCCGTTCCGAAAATTCCTGAGCAAGCGGAGGATGGATCAGCTCGGCCACATTATTAAAATCGGCCACCGAAATGGTTTTTACTTTCGTATAATCGATGGATGCTCCGTTGAAAGTCAGGCTTACCGAACAGGCCGATACCGTAATCAGACTGACCATCAGCAAGAGCCATCGCACCGTTTTATTCAATTCCATATTCTTTAATTTTCCGATAAAGCGTCCGCTCCGATATTTTAAGCTCTTCGGCAGCAGCCTTGCGCCGCCCACGGTGCTTCTCGAGTGTTTTGCGAATCATTTGTTTTTCCATTTCCTCCAGGCTGGTAGGGTGAGGCGTGGTTTCCACCTCGTCGAACTCTTCGGCTACCTGGTAGGTCAGATCATCGTCGTCGCCCGGATACGGAGCAGCATGATGCAGGTAGGGCGATTCTTTCAAATCGGCCTCTCTTTTCAGTATAAAATCGGCCGGATCGGCAAACTGAGGAGCCACCGGATGTTGTCCGCTCATGATTTCATGCACCAGTTTTTTCAGTTCGTTCATGTCCTTTTTCATATCGAACAGCACCTGGTAAAGGATTTCACGTTCGCTGCTAAAGGTTTTCTGATCCACATGCGAAGCGAAAAGGGCCGGCAATCGTTCCACATCTTCGTTGGGCAGATAGGTTTTCAACAGTTGCGGCGTTATTTCACGCTGCTGTTCGATAACAGAAATCTGCTCGGTAATATTTTTCAATTGCCTGATATTGCCGTGCCAATAGTAATTGGTAAGCATCGCCTTGGCCTCGTCGGTAAGCCGTACCGGAGGCATCCGGTATTTATCGGCAAAGTCGGAGGCGAATTTACGGAACAGCAGCACCACATCTTCTTTGCGCTCGCGCAGCGGCGGCACGTAAATCGGCACGGTATTGAGGCGATAAAACAAATCCTCGCGGAAACGGCCATCGCGGATGGCCTGTTTCATCACCAGATTGGTGGCTGCCACCACCCTTACATTCGTTTTCTGAATTTTCGAGGAACCCACCTTTATAAATTCGCCGGTTTCGAGCACACGCAGCAAACGCACCTGCGTGGAAAGCGGAAGTTCGCCCACCTCATCCAGAAAAATGGTACCGCCATCGGCCACCTCAAAGTAACCTTTGCGATCGCCGGTGGCACCTGTAAAAGAACCCTTCTCGTGACCAAACAATTCAGAATCGATGGTACCTTCGGGTATGGCACCGCAGTTGACGGGAATATAAGGCCCGTGCTTACGATGACTGTACTGATGAATAATTTGCGGGAAAGTTTCCTTTCCTACTCCACTTTCACCGGTGATGAGTACCGACAGATCGGTAGCCGCCACCTGCACGGCAATATCGATGGCCCTATTGAGGAGTTCCGAATTGCCTATGATCGCGTAACGTTGTTTAACCGACTGTATTTCTGAATATTGCATATCACGGATTTTCAATTAAGCCTTGGGTTGCCAGAAACAAACTTTAGGCGACTCAATGGCACCTTCGGCTTTGAGTGTTTTCATCGCCTTATCCACTTCCTTCTTGTCGAGACCGGTCATTTCAACCAGTTCTCCCGCTTTTACCGGCTTACCGGCAGCTTTCATTGCATCTAATACTTTGTCTTTTGATTCCATAAACGTTTTTATTTAAGCGATATTTGAACGTACTTTTTTCAGGAAACCCTGCATGGCCAGGGAATCGCGTTTCTCGATCATTTCCAACAGGGCTTTTAGCTCCTGACGGATATTTTCGACCTGCTGAGGGGTATAGGGATTGAATAAAATTTCGGTGAGCAGGTAATCATCTTCCGACAGCAAACCCTTGGCGATATCCATGTGCCGTTTGAACGTAGTACCCGGAGCTTCCTGGTGGCGCATCACCGATGCAAACACCAGCGTGGATGCAAAGGGAATCGACAGCGAGTAAGCGATGGTCTGGTCGTGCTCCTCGAAGGTGTATTCGAATATATTCAGCCGGAGCGAGCCATACATATCTTTAAAGAAAGCCTTACCCAGGTGATCGGATTCGGAAATGACAATGGCACTCTGGTTGCTCAGGTTGTCGAGGGTAGCAAACGTTGGACCGAACATGGGGTGAGTGGATACATAGCGCATCCCGGTACCGGCATAATATTCCTTCAAGCCCGTTTTTACCGAAGCGATATCCGACAGGATACAAGTAGCTGGCAAATAGGGCAAAACCGCACGAAAAGCATCGATGGTAAATTTCAAGGTCACACAATTGATTACCAGTTCGGGCTTAAATGCTTCGATCTCCTCGTATCGAGTCATGCGAAGCGTATTAAACACAAACCGCAAGCGCTTGGGATCGGTATCGAATAGCGCAACTTCGTGCTGAAAACAAAGCACATCGGTTATAAACGTGCCCATTTTTCCGGCACCCAGAATCAAAATCCTCATATTTTACTTGTATACTGAGCTTTTATGCTGATGAATACCTCTTACTGAAACTCGCAGCAAAAATACTCAAAATATTTATTTTTTCTTACCAAAGGCAGGATCAATCTTTACAAACGACGCCACCAGCACCGTGGGAATAGTGAGTATCACAATAATAATAAAAAACCATTGATACCCCACCAGTTCCTGCAACCAGCCGGCCATCATGCCCGGCAGCATCATACCCAGGGCCATGAAACCCGATGCAAAGGCATAATGTGCTGTTTTATGCTCTCCCTCGGCCACCATGATCATGTACATCAGGAAGGCGGCAAAGCCAAATCCATAGCCAAATTGCTCGATCGCGACACATATCAGCACCGTATAATAACTTTCGGGTTGAAAAAGAGCCATATATACATAGGCCAGATTGGGTAAGGTGATGGAGAGCGCCATCGGCAACATCCAGAACCGAAGACCTTTCCATGAAATGGCGAATCCGCCCAGAATACCGCCCAATACCAGCGCTGCCACCCCTACGATACCATAAGCCAATCCTATTTGTTCGGTGCTCAGCCCCAGCCCCCCTTCGGTAACCGGATCGAGCATAAAAGGCTGCGCCAGCTTCACCAGCATCGCTTCGCCCAACCGGTACAGCAGCAGAAATAACAACGACAGTACAATTCCTTTTTTCCGGAAAAACGACAGGAAGGTAACTCCAAATTCCTTCAACAACTGATTATTATTCACAGCGCCTTGCTGCCGGTCGGCCTCGGGACGAGGCAAAGCGAAGCGGTGATACATCATCAGAAGGATAAAAATGCCGGTGAGCACAAAAAACGTGATGGTCCAGGCCAGGCGTATATTGCCGGTAACCCGCTCCAGTGCACCGGCAAACACGATGAGTACACCTTGCCCGGCAATCATCGCGAAACGGTAGAACAAACTGCGGATCCCTACAAAAAACGACTGTTTACCCTCATCGAGCGCCAGCATATAAAATCCGTCGGCCGCCACATCGTAGGTCGCCGAACTAAAGGCCATGAGCCAGAAAACAGCCAGCGTTGCCTGAAAATAAAACGGCATGGGAATGAGCAAGGCAACTCCGGCAAATCCCGCTCCAATGAGCAACTGCATACTCACAATCCACCAGCGTTTGGTTTTAAACAGATCGACAACCGGACTCCAAAACGGCTTAATCACCCAGGGCAGATACAACCAGCTCGTATACAAGGCTATATCGGTATTCGAAACACCGAAACGTTTGTACATGATTACCGAAACCGTCATCACGATTACATACGGAATGCCCTGTGCAAAATAGAGCGTAGGCACCCAGGCCCAGGGATTAATAGATTTTTCTGACTTCTGCATGGCTGAAATAATGAGTTAATATTTGCTGATAATCGAATCCTTTTTCTCCCATCACCGCGGCGCCTATCTGACACAGCCCTACGCCGTGCCCCCAGCCTGCGCCACGAAGTATAAATCCGGAAGGAATGCCGGGTTCATCGTATACTGCGTCCACTACGAAGGCTGAACTGTACAGGTGCGACTCGGAAAGCCATTTCCGGATTTCAAGTTCTTTCCCTACAACGACCGTACGAAGCGTACCGACGATTCTCAGTTCGGTGATCCGGCCCGAAGCACCTCGTTTGAGGGGCTCCAGTTGCACGACCTGTCCGAAGTCGATACCCGATTTACGGGCCAGCAGGCCGGCCAGTTCTGTTTGCGAATACTGTAATTCCCATCGATAAAAATCGGTGGTTTCCTGGTCGTAATTGTTCAACACCTGCGAAAGCACCTGTCGGTCGGTTGTATTGCAAAATGCTTCGGGCGTACCAAGTATCCATTCACGGGCATTGTCGTCCCGGGTCAGATCGGGCAAGCCGCGCTGCGGAAAGGTATCGGTCACCGGTTGCAAATAGCCGGGATTCGAATCGGCCCAACACGAATCGAATCGTTCGGTAACTCCTCCGCAAGCTTTATAATAACGGGCATCGCAAATTTCATCGTTGTACATCAGCACCTTACCTCTCGTTTGCTCGATAGCTTCGCGAACCTGAGGCGTCGAAGCCCTCGCAATGCCCTGATAACGCTGACAATGATCGTCGGCACACACATCGAAATGCTGATGGGCATCGCGCTCGTACCATTTGATGATGCGATCGCCATCGCCCAACCGGTGAGCCGGGGTAAACGATTTATGTTCGGGATGGAGGATGGGATACAGCAGCCAGCTCCGCGACACCACAGCATGGGCCTTGAGCAGTTCGACCGATGCGTTGGCCGACATCTCGCTCGAGATCACACTTAATAAATACGTTTCTACCGGTATACGGTTGATGACCCGAATCAGCCCTTCTTCGACGATCAGGCGGAGCTCGCCTGAAAAACGTTGCGTTTCGCGCCGTTCCCAATGAAAATCGACACCGATTACAACATTATGAATTTCAAAATACGACGAAGCATCGACCGGACTGAACACCCACTCGGCGGCGGATTCATTTCCGATAAACACCTGATTATCATCGACCTCGGCTATAAATACTCCGGAATAGCCGGCGCTATTGCTACGAAACACACCATCGAGCGTGAACGACAGTTCGCCGGCCACAACAATTCCTACATCGATTACGGGTTCCTTCATGGCATATCGGGGCTTATCTGATGAAACAAATCGGGAATATCATCACGGGTTATCTTGTTATAATGCTCTTCGACCGGAGTGATCAGCACTCCGGCCATTTCGATCGCTGCCGGACTGATCAGCAATTGCCCGGTAGCTTCGGCAAAATACTGCCTGGGCCTGAAAACTTCCCGTGGCAGCACAAATGTAACCCATTTTTTATTTTCGTACAATACCAGCACATTCATCATCGGTTCTTCGCCGGGTAGCGCCGGCAGGCTGTTGTACAATCGGACAAACAGTTCGTGTGAAGCACCGGCCGATTCGGCTTCTATCACCCAAACTTTTCGAAGCACGCCTTTAAACCGGAGCAACTGCGCACCCTCTATCGATTGATATAGGGTTGAAAGAGTATGCCGGTTGCGGTTGAAATCGTCGATCAAAGGCAAAAACCCTTTGTTCCCTGCCTGAAAATGAAGATGATCGGGGGCCGAAGCTCCGCAACGAGGCCCGTTGTAAAACACAACAAACTCGTGCAACTCTTTGGCGAATTGTAAAAAATCGATGTAATAGGGTAATAATTGCTGAGGCAGGTGTTGTTTATGGGGGATGGTAAAATGCTGTTGGAAAATAGGAAAGGGATTGACCAGAATCAGAAAATCGCCGGCATCGACTTCCCTTTGTTCGGCCGGGCGATTTGCGCTGCACAGGAAACACGGCCGTTTGGCAATGGAGCCGGCATCGGTTTTTGCCGTGGTCGAATGCACACGGGCAGGATTGAACTGAACGAGCACACGGGTATGATCGTACACGAACTCACGGGTAAGCACCTGCGGTAAACTACCGTAGAATTGTGCAGCCAAGGGCCAGTTCGCCACCTGCTCGTTCCACAATTCAAGCGCCTGTTGCATTAACGATTTCATAACACCTCCTTTTTACCGGTGCGAACATGGGCCAGTTTTTCCTCCCACAACATCCACATCAAAAACAGCACGATGTAGAACAGATATTTAAAAACATGCTCATGCATTAAGTCGAACGATGAAGGATTCCGTTCAAACAAAAAAGCAATCATTGTGATCCGGAATATATTAAATATCCATACGATGAGCAAACCCACCGGGATGTACCACAGTTTTTGCTTCCAGGGACCGGGATACAACAACATGATAATAAAAAACAGACACCCTTGTTTGATACCTGTACACGACCATACGACTTTCAACCGCTCTCCATGACTGAAGGCCAACACATTGCCATCGAGCCGTTCGGGAACTGCCCCCATATAAGGCAGCATTTCCATTACATGATCGGTTACCCGGTCCGATGCCCATGCAAAAGGAGGGGTGATTTCGGTTCCCAACCAGGTTACCCGGTTGTCGTCGTCGTATCCGGTTACAGTCAGCTTCCAGGCAAAGTGACTGGCAAACAGCAGGATCGCGAAAAGAGCGACTGCTTTAACAGGCCGAGGCAGATCGGTAACTTTTTTCATATTTACAACTGTTGTGACATTCGGGCATAGGGTACCACGCCCCAACCGGCAAAATCCGATTTCAAGTACCGGAAATAACCGGCCATGGCTATCATAGCAGCATTGTCGGTGGTAAACTGCACCGGCGGAATATAGACTTTCCATCCCGATTTCCGTCCCATCGACTGCAAACCGCTGCGAAGTCCCGAATTGGCCGATACCCCGCCGGCCAGGGCTATCGATTTTATATTCAGTTCGTCGGCAGCTTTTTTTACCTTCTTCAGAAGTATTTCAACGATTGTGTACTGTAAGGAAGCGCACAAATCGTTCAGATTTTCGTTCACAAAACCGGGATTACCGGCCTTTAAATCGCGCAACTGATACAAAAAGGAAGTCTTCAGACCACTGAAACTGTAGTTATAGCCGGCAATCGAAGGACGGGCAAATTTGAATGCAGCCGGATTACCGGTCTGCGCCAGCCTGTCGATATGCGGTCCGCCCGGATAGGGTAACCCCATCACCTTGGCACATTTATCAAATGCCTCACCGGCGGCATCGTCGATGGTTTGCCCGATGATCTCCATGTCGGAATCGGAACGAACGACAATCAGTTGCGAATTCCCCCCCGATACGAGCAAGCAAAGAAAAGGATAAGCGGGGATGGAATCGTTGCCCCCGGGCGTACGGATAAAATGCGCCAACACATGTGCCTGCAGATGATTAACTTCCAGCAACGGAACCTGTAAAGCCTGGGCAAAACCTTTGGCAAACGAAGTTCCTACCAGCAGCGAACCCAACAAACCGGGGCCGCGGGTAAAAGCCACCGCCGATAGTTCCGATTTACGCACTCCCGCGTCGGTAAGTGCCTTGTGAACCACCGGAATAATATTCTGCTGATGGGCCCGCGATGCCAGTTCGGGGACCACGCCACCGTAAAACTCGTGAACCTGCTGGCCCGCGATCACATTCGACAACAGCACGCCATCGCGTAATACAGCTGCCGATGTATCGTCGCACGACGACTCAATCCCTAAAATTATAGTTGATTGCATGATTTGCCATCCTGTTAGCCCTCCCGCATGTATTGTAATTTCGGGAGAAATCTCTATTTTTGTACGATTTAAAAGCCCAAAGGTATAAAAAAATCGGCAAAAATATTCATAATTCTTGGAGTCAGTATACTTATTCTGACCGCAACACCAGCTATCCTGCTACAATTCAGCACGATACAGAATTTTGTTGTCGATAAGCTGGCCACCAGCCTTTCCAATCATTATCAAACCCGGATTACGGTAGGCAATGTTAATTACCGCTTCTTTAACCGATTCCGCGTCGGCAACCTACTTATTGAAGATCAAAAAGGCGACACTTTATTAAGTGCAACAGCCATCGATGCCGATTTTAACTTCTGGAAGTTGTTTCGAAAAAAAATTGCAGTCACCTCGCTCACCCTTAACGAAGTAAATGCCAATCTGGCGAAAGAACCCGATGGCACCATGAATTTCAATTTTTTATTCAGCAGGGATTCGGTCAGGAAGGACAGCCTTTTTTTCGATTTAAGCATCACCACGCTTACCCTCCGCAATTCGAGGGTAACCTACAGCAATCTGACCCGGGAACGCAGGTATGTAGCCTTCAATCCCGACCGGATCCGGTTCGACAATATTAATTCCGAGATTTCAATCGGCATGTTCAGCCGCGATTCGCTCAACCTCACCGTAAAGTCGTTCGGGGGCACCGAACAATCGGGATTGAAACTGGAGAATTTGAGATTTGCCGCACGAGGATCTCACAAGGGAGTAACCATCAGCGACTTCAACCTCCGGCTGCCCGAAACCAATATCCTGCTCCGTAAAATCAACCTGAAAGCCGAACGGCTGCAGCAAATCCTTGCTTTCGACCCGGGCCTGCAGGTCAACATCCCGATCGATGACGCCACTATCGCGCTCAGCGACCTGAAAGCATTCGTTCCCGGCTTTGCGGGATCGACTGAAAAAATCAAACTGAGCACCACCATCTCGGGCCGGCTATCGAGCATGAAAGTGCAGGACTTGCACCTCCGTTACGGTTCGACGGTGCTCATGAACGCCAGTGTGGAAATCAGCGGGTTGCCCGATATCGAAGAACTGTTTATCTATGCGCAGGTAAACAACCTGCAAGCCAATCATACCGAGATCCAGGACCTTGTGGCCCGGTTGCAGAACCGGCCCTTCATTCTGCCCGAAGAAATGCGCCGTCTGGGATTGCTGTCGTACCAGGGAAATATTACCGGATTTTTAAGCGATTTGGTAGCGTACGGAATCATCAAAACAAATCTGGGAAATATCTCATCCGACTTATCGTTGAAATTTGAAAATCACCTGCACGATATTGCTTACAACGGCACCCTGCGAACCAACCAGTTCGACCTGGGACGGTTTCTGGCCAGCGATCAGGTGGGAACGATAAAAATGAGTATGAACACGAAAGGTACCAAGCTGGTCGACAAACCGTTGAAAGGTACCATGACGGCCCTGGTCGATCAGCTCGAATTCAACAGATACACCTACTCACAAGCTTCGTTCAAAGGCGAATACGACGGAACCGGATTCAATGGCAACATAGTCATTAAAGACGACAATGTGGATGCCGATTTCACGGGAATCCTGGACTTCAGAAACCCAAGGCTGCCCGTTTTCAATTTCGATTTGCTGGTAAAAAACACCGATTTACATGCACTCAATCTCATACGCGAATACCCGGGCGGTAAACTGTCGTTTCATGGTACCACCAACCTGACCGGGAATAACCTCGACAACCTGAATGGGAACCTCCATCTTGAAGATCTTAAATTCGTGTACCTCAACGATTCGCTCACGTCCAACGATATCAGTTTTCAGTCGAGAACGGATATCGACTTTACGCATGTGAGCATTAATTCCGATTTCCTGAACGGCTCTTTTTCGGGCGATTTCAAATACAGCACTATCGGCAACACCTTCCGTATGGTGCTTGCCCGCTACCTGCCCTCGCTGGCCGAAGGCGACAACAACAAGAAATACATCCCCAACAATATTCATATCGATCTCGAGCTCGGGAATACAGCCGACATGATACGGGTATTAAAACTTCCGTATAAGCTGGGAGGCGTCGCCACAGTGAGGGGCGATATCAACGAATCGACCAATACCATAGAACTCACCGCCCATCTCGATGCATTATCCACCGGCAATCAAACGTTCGAGAACTTCACTATCAATCTGGCCAACAACCGGCAGCAGCAATTGATTCTGACAGGCCGCACCCAAATGTATAACAGGAAAAATGAACTCCAAAGCTTCGTTTTGAATGCCAGTGCCGCCAAAGATCAACTCGATGCGCGGCTCATCTGGCAAAACAACGAAGCACTTACCAATGCCGGCGAAATCAATACACGAACACGATTCAGCCGTGCTGAAAACGAACTGGCCGTGAACAGCCGGATTTTGCCCACCGAAATCATCATTTCCGATTCGATCTGGAACCTGAGGGCCTCGGAAATCAATTACCGTAAAACCGAAGGACTGCACATCCGGAATTTCTTATTCGAAAGCCAGAGTCAGTTTATCCATATCGACGGTATTGCTTCCGATAAATCGAACGACAGCGTATTGGTGAGCATGAACGACCTGAACCTCGATTATGTGATGCGGCTTATCAACCTGAAAGGAATCTCCATCGGAGGGCTCATCACGGGCGATTTGATTTTGTACAGTTTGTTTAATGAACCCATTTACCTTGCCGATGTTTTCGTGGAAGATCTATCGCTCAACCAGTCGGTGCTGGGCAATGGCACCATCAACACCCACTGGAACCAGAATCTGCGGCAATTGGACATTAAGGGCGAGGTATTGCGGAACGACCGGAGCGAAGTGGCCCGGCTCGGAGGAAGCTTTACACCCTCGCTCGACTCCCTGGATCTGCAAATCGATGCCCGCGATTTCCCGGTCGATTTTCTGAACCGCTACTTCGAAGGCGTTGCCAGCAATTTCAACGGGCGGGCCCAGGGCGATTTCCGGATTGCAGGACCTACAAAAGCCTTGCGGTTCTCGGGCGATCTGATGGTAAACAGCGGACAGGTAACGGTGGATATATTACAAACCACCTACCGGTTCAACGACCGCGTAATACTTACACCCTACAATATAGCCCTGAATTCGCTTACCATGTATGATGAAGAACGAAACAGGGCCCGGATCAACGGAAATATACGTCACGACGGCAGTTTCGACAATATGGAATACGATGTACGCATACTTACCGACAATCTGATGGTGATGAACACCACTTCGCAGGACGACGACTTTTTTTACGGGAAAGCTTACGCGAGCGGACAAGCCCGGATTTTCGGCGATTTCTCGGAAACCAATATTGTGGTGAACGGGGTGTCGCGCCCCAAAACGAAATGTTACTTGTCGATGGCCAGCACCTCGTCGGTTCTGGAAGGCGATTTCATCCGGTTCGAGAAAAAACAGACCAACGAGATCTACAATCCGGTCGAAAACGAAGAAAAACGACGTGCGTTTACCGACGAAACACCTTTCAACGTAAAAACCGACATCCAGCTGGAACTCACTCCGGAAGCCGAGATCGAAATCCTGGTCGATCCCCGGGCGGGCGACAAGATTACCGGAAGAGGCAGAGGAAATCTGCGCATCCGATTCGACACCTTTTCGGATGTGGAGTTATTTGGAACCGTGGAAATGGATCAGGGGAATTACCTCTTTACGCTGCAAACGGTGATTCGAAAGGAATTCCGTATCAACCAGGGAAGTACAATCTCCTGGACTGGCGATCCGTTTGAAGCACAAGTAAACATCAATGGTTACTACCCGCTTACGGCCTCGCTCACCGACCTTATCGAGCCCGGCGAACTGCAGCAGATTACTTCGCGCTCCACCGTACCGGTCCATTGCTTGTTGTACCTTACCGATGACCTCATGTCGCCCACCATCCGTTTTGGCATCGACCTGCCTTCGAGCGACGAGAGCGTGAAAAGCAGGGTTACCAACATCGTAAATACCGAAGAAATGATGAACCGGCAGATTTTGTACCTGCTGTTGTTTCATAAGTTTTTCACGCCCGACTATATGCGTACTACAGCTGCAGTCGGTGTAAACGAAGGCTTATCGTTTGCCACGGCAACCTTTAGCGCCCAGGTCAACAACTGGATACAAAGCACCCTGAATACGAATGTGTTTTCGATCGGTGTCGACTGGCAAAAAACCAATGCCGAATCGGACGAAGTAAAAGCACAGATTCTGATTCAGCCCAACAACCGGCTGGTAATCAACGGCAATATCGGTTACCGCAACGATAATATCAGCGAAAATAAGTTTATCGGCGATTTCGACCTGGAATATAAACTGATCGAGTCGGGGAAACTCCGTTTTACAGCCTACAATCACACGATCGACAGGGCTCAGTTGCGCGAGGCGAAAACTACACAGGGAGTGGGTTTGATTTACCGGGAAGATTTTAACAACGTGCGTGAAATGTTTGAATACTACTGGGATAAAGTGAAGAAGGTATTTAAAAAACAGGACGAACAGGCGAAAAGGAAAGCGGCGCCGGCGGAAACATCAGCCAACTAAAACCCTAACTAATTCTTAAGTAAAAAAAAGAGGCTGTCTCAACATAGAAATTAAGTCTCTGAGAATTGAATATTCAGATTTGTTCCCGGATAGGTATCCGAATAAAAAAAGGGTGAAATCACCTTGTGATACACCCTCTTTTTTACATCGCTCCGACGAAGCAGATTATTTTTTCTCCATACGCTTTGCGTAACGGTTCATAAACTTATCAACGCGACCTGCAGTATCCACCAGTTTCGACTTACCGGTATAGAAAGGATGTGACGAGCTCGAGATTTCAAGTTTAACAATCGGATAGGAAACACCATCGATGTCAATGGTTTCCTTTGTGTTCACTGTTGAACGAGAGAAAAACGTATCGCCGTTCGACATGTCTTTAAACACAACTACGCGATAGCTTTCTGGGTGAATTCCACTTTTCATATCTTATTCTTATTTTATATTTTCGTGCACTTACATTTGGGCTTGCAAAAGTACAATAATTTATTGAAATAAAAAACATTCAGTCTAAAAAAATATTCTCCGGATACTGCACATCGGTCAGATAAAGCCCATGCGCCGGCATCGACACACCGGCTTTACAGCGATTCCGGGCTTCGACCACCCCTTTCAGATCGTCGATCGACATCCTGCCATATCCAACTTCCAGCAAAGTGCCTACTACCGAACGCACCATATTTCTCAAAAAACGATCGGCGCCGATCACAAATACCCATCCGCCGGACCGTGGTTCCCACGCTGCCCGGATTAATTTACAATTGTTGGTTTTCACATCGGTATGCAACTTACTGAAGCTCGTGAAATCGCGGTACTCCATCAGTACCGTGGCGGCCTGATTCATCAATCCGAAATCGGGCTCTCGATACAAACGCACCGAACGTTTCTCACTAAACACGTCCTTCCCGGTATGAACATGATACTCGTAATAACGGGCCGAGGCATCGAACCGGGCATGCGCATCGGGCAATACCTGCCTGACGCGATGCACGGCAATATCGTTGGGCAAAAGGCTGTTCATGCGTTGCAGAAAGTCGTCGTGCAACCCGCAATCAGTATCAAAATGTGCTACCATCAACCGGGCGTGAACTCCCGAGTCGGTGCGTCCGGCCCCTGTAACTGGTACCGGGCGGCGCAATAAAATCGCGAGCGACCGCTCCAGCACCTCCTGAACCGAAATCCCGTTGGGCTGTACCTGCCAGCCATGATAAGCTGTACCGTTGTACGACAAATAAAGAAACCAGCGCATAACAATGAAGCCTTAAAGTTTCGGCAAAGATAGTGATTTCTTAAAAATTGAAGAATCGCACGATACGATTGCTGTTTCTAAATTATTTTATTAATTTTACAGCCGAAACTAAATTAACAACCAATTCACATCCTCTGTTTATGAAACGACTTTTTTTTATGGTACTGGTAGCCCTGCTACTGCCTCAACTCAATGAAGTGGAAGCTTCGAAAGGAACCGGAAAACAAAATCCAATTGTTGTAAAATCGCCTAAAAGAGCAAAAGGACAAACCGATGTAATCGAACTTCGCGCAGCTCCTATCGACACCGTACGGGTTGCCTTTATCGGACTCGGCAACCGCGGCGTAGGCGCCGTGCACCGGTTCACGTTCATCCCTACTGCAAAAATCACCGTATTGTGCGACGTCAATCCCGATTACGTCAAACGCTCGGTCGACTACCTGACCAACAAGGGGATACCCGCTCCTGCTACCTATACGGGTGCCGACGACTGGAAAAAAGTATGCGAACGCGAAGATGTCGATCTGGTGTATGTATGTACGCACTGGGATTTGCACCATCCTATCGGGGTGTATGCCATGAAACAGGGAAAACACGTGGCACTGGAACTGCCCGCCGGACTCACCATGGAAGAAATCTGGGACCTGGTGGACACTTCGGAAAAAACCCGTCAGCACTGCATGATGCTCGAGAACTGCAATTACGACTTCTTCGAGATGGCCACACTCAACATGGCCCAGAAAGGCCTGTTCGGTGAAATCGTTCACGCCGAAGGTGCTTACATACACGACCTGCGCGACCTCAACTTCAGCGAAACCTACTATTGGAACAAATGGAGACTGAAAGCCAACGCCACAGAAGAAGGAAACCTTTATCCTACTCACGGCCTGGGCCCGATCGCCCATGCGATGAACATTCACCGCGGCGACAAAATGAACTACCTGGTAACCGTTTCGTCGGATCAATTCGGAATGACAGAATACGCCAAAAAGAAGTTTGGCGAAAATTCGCCTCAGGCCAAAGCCGAATATAAACACGGCGACATCAACACCACGCTCGTCAAAACCGAGAAAGGAAAAACAATGATGATTCAGCACGACGTTACCAGCCCCCGCCCCTACAGCCGCCATCATGTTTTAAGCGGAACCAAGGGATTTGCACAGAAATATCCTGTACGCGGACTGGCATTCGATCCCAATGCGCACGGTTTCCTGAGCAACGAAAAAATGGAAGCCATGCTGAAAGAATACGAACATCCCATTGTTCAAGAAGTGGGCGAACTGGCCCGTAAAGTGGGTGGACATGGCGGAATGGACTTTATCATGGATTATCGCCTGGTGTACTGCCTCAACAACGGCCTGCCGCTCGATCAGGACGTGTACGATGCCGCCGAATGGTCGTGCCTTGTGCCGCTCACGAAACTGTCGGTTCAAAACGGCGGCCGCCCGGTTCAGATACCCGACTTCACCCGTGGAGCCTGGAACAAAGTAAACACAGTCACTTACTACACAAAATAACACCCGAAAGCAAATGCCCGGTCACGCTTCAATGCAAACCGGGCATTTATATATCTCCCCCATAAAAAAAGGCCGGAAAACCACCTTTCAACAACCAGGCAATATCCTGGTCGAAAGACAGTTTTCCGGTCTTGCTTTTATTGCTCGTTCAAAACCGGTTACAACGCTCAAAAAAATTGATAGCCTCCAGTTCTTTTTTCATGGAAGCTTCTTCGGCATCGGTCATATTCTGAAACGGAGTGCGGTTTTTACCCAAATCGAGCCCAATTAATTTCATAATGCGCTTCCCGCCCACGATATTACCACGGTAATTCACAATCACATTAATCACATCCTGCGAAAAGTTCTGCAATTCGCGCGCCGTCGCCAGATCGCCTTCGGCCCAGGCCTTACCAATACCAACCAGAGCCCTGCCGTTATAATTGGTCGTGCCGCCGATTCCACCCTGCGCACCACCCATCACAAGAGCCGAAAGAATGGTCTCGTCCTGACCATGAAGCATATCGAACTTCCCGCCGGCATACTTCATACATTGATTGTATTCGTACAAACTCTCGTAAGTATACTTAATACCGGCAAAATTCGGTATACGGCCATCGACAGCCTTCAGAAAAGGCAACATGGGCAGAAAAACACCACTTAATGCCGGAATATGATAAAAATAAAACGGCAACCCGGGAGCACCCTCGGCAATCTCTTCACAATACTTGACCAACTCCTCGACACGGCCGGCCTTCGGAAACGGACTCGCCATCGCTCCTACTCCCCAGGCCCCTATCTGCTGAGCATGCCCGGCCAGCTTCCGGCTCGACTTCACACAGGTAGCACCCACATGCACGATCACCTTAAAACCGGCAGGCGAAACCCGCACCCATTCCTCGGCAAGCAGCATGCGTTCCTCTTCGGTGAGCATATACCCCTCGCCGCTGGAACCGTTTATAAACACACCCTGCAATCCGTTCTTCTGCAACATCGCCGCATAGGCAGCGATAGGCTTTAAATTCACTTCTCCCCGCTCGTCGAACGGCGTAAAAGGAGCATTAATCAATCCTTTAATCTTTTCCATATCTCTCATGGTATTTAATAATCGTACAAATATAAATAAATTATTTTAATAATTATCCGTTCGATAAAAAATTTTATCTAAATCGATCCGAGACCTGAAAATTCAACTTCCCCGCTTTCAGCAGCTCCTGATGAGTAATACGGAACTCCTTCACCGTACGTGAACCCACCTTCACCGCAGTCGTATAGGGATTGGCGCTTGCACTGGCCGACGTTTCGATCACCAGCTTATCGCGCCCGTGCACCCCGGGATCGAGTCGGATCTCGATCCTGTCGAAGACCGGAGTAGTCAAGGTATACTCGGCAACTCCCGGCACATCGGGATAAAAACCCATCATACTGAACACCGCCCAGGCCGACATCGTTCCGGTGTCGTCGTTACCCGGTATGCCTTTGGGCTTATTTTTATAGTGCCGATCCAGCAACCGCCGCACCTCCTTTTGCGTTCGCCAGGCTTCATCGGGAAAATAGCTAAAAAGATAAGGATATGCTATATCGGGCTCATTGGCCGGATCGTAACGATCCAGATCGAACACCGACTGCAATTGAGCCACAAAAGCCTTTTTCCCTCCCATCAACCGGGTCAGGCCTTTCACATCGTGAGGCACATAAAAGGTATAGTTCCATGCATTACCCTCGTGAAAACCCGGGCTCGGCTCAAAATTTTCACCTTGCATCGGATTAAATGGCGAATAAAACTTCCCGTCGGGCAATCGCGGTCGCAATGTACCGTATTCGGCACTATAATAATGCCGATAGCCCAGCGAACGTTTATAGAACAATCCGGCATCGTTTTTTTTGCCCAACTGCCCGGCCAGAGTCGAAAGGGCAAAATCGGCAATATAATATTCCAGCGCATGCGACACCGAATTATCGTATTGCTCTCGTAAAGGAATATAACCCAGCTGCATATAATCGTCGTTATCGGGACGCAGCAAATTCTGACTTCCCGGCAAGGTAGCCGATTTATACATAGCCTCATAGGCCAGGTGAATATCGAAATCGCGTAAGCCCTTCATCCAGCTATCCACGATCACAGGGATGGAAGGATCGCCCTCCATGGTCAGCGTTTCGCGGCCATACAGCTCCCATTTGGGCAACCAGCCATGTTCGCGGTACATATCGAGCATCGAGCGAATCATATCGATTTGCCGTTCGGGATATACCAGGGTCATGAGCTGATGCACATTGCGGTAGGTATCCCACAACGAAAACACAGTATAGCGGTTTCGTGAAGTTGTTTTAATTTCGTGACTTTCCATGGCCGGATATTCACCATTCACATCCTGCAAAATATTCGGATGTATGAGCGTATGGTACAAGGCGGTATAAAACACTGCTTTTTGATCGCCGGTACCTCCTTCTACTTTTATACGCGACAACAAGGTGTTCCACTCCTCACGACTTTCCGTGCGAATCTGATCAAAATTTTTATCGAGCTGTTCGGCAATCAGGTTCAGACGGGCATTTTCGACACTCACGAACGAAACTCCCAGACTCACCTCTACGGCTTCTCCCTCCCGGGTATCGAACGACAACCAAACACCCACATCATCGCCACTCATCTCCTTTCGGTACGAAGTGTACAATTTATATTTACCGGCTGTTGTATCCCACTGGGCCTCGACTCCCATCGGACGCATCTTTTTCCAGAAGCCCGACGACGAAGGGACCTTATGTACCTTCATCACAAAATAAACCGGGAAGACTGCCTGCGGAGCATAACAAAATCCACCCAATAATTTCGAACCCTCAATTTCGTTCTCCCCTACAAACCGCACCGTAGCTCCTGTTTCGTTGGTAAGACCTTCGCCCAGATTCAGCAAAATATTGGAATGCCCCCTCGGAAAGGTAAAACGCGCCCTGCCTGTGCGGAGCGTAGAGGTGACCTCGGCCAGCACATTGTATTTCGACAACCGTACCGAATAATATCCCGGACCGGCTTGTTCGTCGGCATACAGCGAACCGTATTCCCTATAATCAGGATTCACTCCGCCCGTAGTAGGCATCAGCAACAAAGAGCCCAGGTCGGGGCAGCCTACTCCACTCAGGTTCACATGCGAAAAACCCGTCAGGAACTTATTGGTGTGATCATAAGGCGTCGACCACCATTGCCGGTCCTTGTCAAACCGGTTCAGATCGGACCCCATCACATTGAAGGGTACCACCGACATCAATCCGTTGGGACGAACCGCTCCGGGATGCGTGGTGCCGTAATTAGTGGTACCGATAAAAGGGTTGACATAATCGACCGGTTCCTGTGCCGCCAGCACTTGTACTGCAAGCAGCGCCACCAGGCAGGATAATTGTATTTTCATATTTTCGTTTCTAAATAAGTACGTACCAAAACCGCATCAGTTCCTCTCGATGCTTACTCGACAATCACTTCATCGGTAAAAATCCAGCCTCCCAATTCCTTGCTGCTTTGTGCCGAAATTTTCACAAACCGGGCTCTCGCCCGTCCCTTCCATTCACAGGTACGGAAAGCAACCGCCCCGGTTTTCACCACCTCGAACTGTTGATGGTATAGCCTGGTATAGCTTTCGCCATCCTCCGATATTTCCACTGTGAAACCGGCAGGCAGATACACTTCGGCTCCCTCGCTCTGGATAAAATCAAGCGCGACCGACTTCAATCGCGTGACTTGATCGAGATCGATCACCAACTCCAACCGGCGCGGCGAAATAAATCCCTGCCACCGTCCGTCGCCGTAGGTCCAGCCACCCCGCCAACCGTCGGTCAGCGCACTGTCGCCACCGGCAGCATACACCTTCGCGTACGGAGCCAGGTAAGCTACCCGCTTTCCAAGCGCCTTATGGCTCACCCTCGACTTAGCCGCAGGCCGGTTTCCCAGCTCATTCTTCAGCTCAAACGGACGATAAGCCATCGCCTTCAGGTAATCCACTTCACGCAAAGCAGCCTTGCGAAACAACGAATACGATTTATTTTCCGCTTTCGACCAGCCAATTTCGGAAAGCGCCATCGCCCTGGGCCAAAGCATGGTTTCGGCATGAGCTTCGGCCGACACATACTCGGTCCATAAATTGGCCTGCACACCCAGCATCGAATCGCGATCCACCCGGTGAGCGACGGTACCAAAGGGTTCGTAGGAGTAAATCTTTTCCAGCGGCGTAAATCCGCCAATAGCTTCAGGCTGCGTATGAGGTGCGTCCTGATAAGCATCGAGGTAACAATATTCACCGGGCGACATTATAGCTGCGTGCTGTCCGGTGAGCAGGGCAGCAGCACCTCCTCCCTCTCCCCGCCACGACATCACCGTTGCACCAGCCGGTATGCCGCCTTCAATTATCTCGTCCCAACCGAGCAACCTGCGGCCATTCTGCCGCAAAAAGCTTCCCACCTGGGATACAAACCAGCTTTGTAGTTCTTTTTCGTTGTGTAAACCATGATCGTGTATGCGCGCCTGGCAATCCGCACATTTCTCCCACGACGATTTATTCGCCTCATCGCCACCAATATGAATAAAACGGGAAGGAAACAAGTCCATCACTTCGGTCAATACATTTTTAATAAATGCCAGCGTAGTGTCCTTCCCCGGGCAAAACTCGCCATGATGGTAAGGCATGCCGGTACACGAAAGCTCGGGATATACCGCCAGCACCTCCTCCGAATGTCCCGGCATTTCAATTTCAGGAATAATGGTGATATGCCGTTCGGCAGCGTACCGGATAATCTCACGCATATCATCCTTGCTGTAAAACCCTCCTTGCGCTCCGGGAGTATCGCGATGCAGGTAGTTACGGTCGCCGTTCCACCAGGGCTTCCACTCCCGGTGTGTTCGCCAGGCAGCCACCTCGGTAAGCAGCGGATAACGGTCGATCTGCAACCTCCATCCGGCCGCATCGGTAAGATGCAAATGCAAGGTATTCAACTTATACCGGGCCATGGCATCGAGTTGTTTCAGAATAAAGGCCTTCGGATAAAAATGACGCGACACATCCAGCATCAATCCACGGTAAGCAAAACGCGGACTATCGGCAATTCGAACCGAAGGAATGCGCATCACTCCCGACCTCGACACCTTCATGAGCTGAGCAAGCGTCTGCAGTCCATAAAAATGACCCTTCTCATGACGGGCTTCCACCCGAATACCTGCAGGACTTACCTCCAGCCGGTAACTCTCGTCCGACGGAAACCTCATCCGGTCCGGAGAGACAACCACCTCCACCTGTTCCCGCAGCCAAACTTCCGGAGCGCCGTGTATTGCGGCTTTATACTCTCCCTTACGCCATTCCACAGAAGCCGGAACCGGGATTATGCGCACACGCTCCCGGGCACAAACCCACGAAAACTGTCCCACCAATACGATGATCATCAATATTCTCATATCACTCCCCCATTACCAATTCCAACTTTCCCCCCTTCATCAACTCCGCGTGAGTAAAGAAGGGCTCCTTCCGTTTTTTACCGTTCAACTTCATCGATCGAATGTATTTCGCCGAACGGGAATTATGGCGGGCAACAATTTCAAAGGTTTTATCCCCGGGAAGCCGAATCACCACCCTGTCAAACAACGGGCGGCCAATCGAATAGGTAGGATCGCTGGGCGCAATCTGGTAAAAACCCATCGCGTTCATCACATACCAGGCCGACATTTGTCCGCAATCCTCATTACCCGACAAACCGTCGGGATCGGCACGATAAAGCGATTGCAGCACACTATCGGCCAATTCCTGTGTTTTATACGGCCGGCCGGCCTTGTTGTACAAATGAATGATGTGATGGCTCGGCTCATTTCCATGCGCATACTGACCAATCAACCCCGTGATATCGGCCGACACCAGTTCACCCTCCATCGCCGACTCCGCCATAAACAACGAATCCAACCTCTCGGCAAAACGTTTCCGTCCTCCCATCAGCTGCTGCAAACCCTCTACATCGTGCGGCACAAACCAGGTCCACTGCCAGGCTGTACCCTCACAATAATCGTCGCTGCGATGATTCGACGAACGCGGATGAAAAGGCGTACGCCAGTTGCCCTGTGCATCTTTTCCTCTCATAAACCCTGTCGACTTATCGAAATAATGCCTGTAATTCAGCGCCAACTGCTCGTAGCGATCGGCAATCGCTTTCTCACCCATCGCCCGGGCCATTCGCGCTATGCACCAATCGTTGTATGCATACTCGAGCCCCTTGGCTACCGATTCGATTTCCGAATCAAACGGAATATACCCCAGGGTGTTTTTATACTGCTTCGACAAAGGCATCAAACCATGATCGCGCACGTAGCGGGTCGAACGAATCGCCGCCGTATCGTATACCGAACTCCGGATCATCGCCTGCAAAGCCTTTTTCGCATCAAAACTCCTGTCGCCCTTCATATACGCATCCACGATCACCGGTACCGCATGATAGCCGATCATCGTACCCGTGTAATTAGCCGCCAGCTCCCACATCGGCAGAATACCTCCTTCGTCGTATTTTTTAAGCAACGACCCGATAAAGGCACTGTTCCGGTCGGGATCGATAATCGTGAGCAGAGGATGCAAGGCCCTGAAGGTATCCCAGAGCGAAAACACGGTATAGACCTCCTGACTGCCGGTCGTACGCACCGACTTATCCATCGCCTTATAACGGCCGTCTACATCACTGAAAACATTCGGGGCGATAGCTGTATGATACAGGGCTGTATAAAAAATCTCCTTCTGCGTGGCATCGTCGGTTTCGATTCCGATCTTCGACAGATAACTGCGCCATGCCTCCTTCGCCTCTTCGTGTACCCGGTCGAAATCCCAACCGGGAATTTCGGCCAGGAGATTTTTGCGTGCGCCTTCCATATCCACATGCGAGATGCCCAGCTTCACCAACACCTGCTCGCCCTCGGCCGTAGCAAAATGCAACAGCACTTTTTTGCGCGGATAGGTCTGCCGCCGGGCCTGCACCTTCAGAGTATCGTCGATAATCGTGTAACCGAAAGGCTTCGAAAACACCGCATAAAAAGCAATCTCCTGATCCCATGCCCAGCCTTGCGTATTTTTCCGCCCCCTGATCGTGGAATCGTTGACCACCTCCACCTCCATCATCGTATTGATGTATTTCTGCAAGGTATAATCCATATCGAGCACAAATCCGGCACTATCGGTTTTCGGGAATGTGTAGCGATGAATAGCGGCACGCCGGGTGGCTGTGAGCTCGGCAAACACCTCGTAGCGATCGAGCCATACCGAATAGTAACCCGGGGAAGCTTTCTCGTTTTGATGCGAAAAACCCGAAGCATACGACACATTTTGGGCGGCAGTACCTTCAAACTCCATATCCTTGGTTCCCACGGTGGGCATAATCAGAAAATCGCCATAATCGCCTATGCCCGTCCCGCTGAGATGGGTGTGCGAAAAACCGTTGATCAGCGAATCGGTGTAATGGTATCCCGAACAGGCATCCCACCCCAGCATCCGGGTGTCGGGACCGGGCTGAATCATCCCATGCGGGAGCGTAGGCCCCGGAAAGGTATGACCATGCCCTCCGGTACCGATAAACGGGTTCACATACGACAACAGGTCGGGTGCATACAATTCGCCGGGAAGCTGAACGCTGTAGCTGTCGGACGAGCGCACACCCGGCTTCGTTTCGCCCTGAAAAACGATAAGCCGGTTTCCGAACCGGGCCGCAGCCGCTCCCGCCCGCGCCAGCTGAGGAACTTCCAGCACCTCCTGCCAGCGGTCGGTCTTCACATTGTAAATCAACACCAACGGATTGAACTGATACCATTGCGGATCGTGCGACAGGTAACGGCGGCGCAACGACAGAGCTTCGACACCCTTGAACCGGGCTTCGCGCTGCAAGGCTTTCAGGAACACGCCGCGATGTACGCCGCCGGTATACACGAAAAGCGAATCGTTCCACTGCGTCGCGGTAGCTCCTCCCAGCGAAACAGGCTGTCCGCGGCGATCGGTGGGCGGAAGCAAACCGGTCCACCTGTCCTCGTCGGCATCGTACCGCAATCCGTCTACCGAGACCGAGGCCGGACGATCGTCTCCGGCAGCAGCAAAGCCACCGAAAAGGAAAAGCTGCAGTTTGCCATTGGCCTGAGAAGCAGTGAGCACTGGCTGAACGCGAGGCGGACCCGGGAAGGATGCCAGCTGCTCCCAACCCTTATCGGGCTCGTTCATATCGAGACAATACAATGCATTGGAGGGCTGCCCGGCAACAAGTCCACCCGCCACAAACACCCGGCTCCCGGCCCTCACACCGGCCATATTATCGATAGGATGCGGCAGCGAAGGCAACGATTCGATGACAGGCAGCGCTCCTGCTCCCATATGGTACAGATCGACCGACGATTGCGACCCTCGTGCGTTTTGTCCGCCAATGTAGATAAATCCATCAGAAGCCGGCACTGCCACCCCATAGGCGAGCGGCTGCCGGAGCCGGCCGGCAGACCACCAGCTCCGGCCGTTCCACCCCAGAATCTGGCTGTAGTAACGTTTGGCTCCACCATCAACAGCGGGCGTTTCGGGAAAATTGCATCCTCCGGCAACAAACAATACCGAACCCGATTGTACCAGGGCTGCTGCAGAAACTCCGTGGCCGGCACCTTGTTCGGTATAGGGCACTGCCGGCAAACGGTCGACGCGGCCCTTTCCGGGAGCCGCGTTCAACACCAATACCGACCAGCAAAGCAGTACCGCCGCCTTCATCTGTACGTTCATATATAATGTGTTTTATTTCAATACAATTTCATCTACAAACAAGAAACCGCTACGGCCGCGACCTCCGTGCCACTCGGGAATCGAGCGTTCCGATCCGGCAATTACCTTCACATAGCGGGCCTTTACCGGAATAAAATTCAATTCATGTGCATAAATGCCGCTCTCGGCCTGACGGGTAGCGGCAGGATATTCCTCACCGGCTACCCGGGTAAAGGTTTCGCCATCGGCCGACACTTCGACCGCAAAACTACGGGCATCGAAAATCCAGTCGCCATTCACCACATTGCAGGTGATAGAGGCATGCGACAGCTCGGTAGGTTCCTCAAAATCGATCACCACCTCCATATCGTTGCCCGCAAAGGCAATCCACCTTCCGGTTTTGTAGTTCGCATTTCCGCGCAACCCGTCCACCAACACCGAAGCGCCGTTGTAGCGGTACTGCCGGTTGATGGGTTGCAGAGCCTTAATGGGCTTCAGGCTGGCTTTGCTCAAGGCTACCCGCTCGGTAAGCACCCTGCTTTTTTCGTTCCCTCTGATTACGACGGCCGACACCTCGGCATCTTTATTCAACTGCAACAGAGGAGTATACACCGGAGAGCTTTTCGTAGGTTCCGATCCGTCCAGGGTGTAATGAATCGGTGCATTGTCGATGGTCGAGAAGGCAATATCGAGCGTACCATTGGCCGCATTGGGCTTAAAATCGGCTGTAATATCGAAAAGATGCCGGGCATACCTGTAATTATGATAGCTGTAACGCTCCATCATAGGCAACAGCCGTTTCAGAAATGCATCGTAATTTTTCTTTTCGGGTTGCATCCACTGCACTTCGGCCAATGCAGCCATACGGGGAAGCACCATGTATTGAACATGACCGAACACCGGCATATACTCGCGCCATACATTGGCCTGTACTCCTAAAATATGTTTTTGCTGACCGGGAGTAAGTTGCGAAGGAATCGGCTCGAAATTATACACCATTTCAACCGGAGAATAGCCCCCTATAGCCAGAGGTTCCTGATCGACATCCTTGGTTTGATAATGATCGAAATACAAAGGCGAATTGGGAGTCATAATCACATCATGACCTTGCCGGGCAGCTTCAATACCGCCTCCCATTCCCCGCCACGACATTACGGTAGCATTAGGGGCCAGTCCGCCTTCCAGAATCTCGTCCCAGCCGATGAGGCGGCGTCCGTGCTTATTCAGGAATTGTTCGGCATGGGTAATCGCAAAACTCTGCAGGCGATCTTCGGCGGAATGATGTTCGTCGGCAACCAAGCCCAGCGCCTTGATACGCGCCTGACACCTGGGACATTCTTTCCAACGGGTCTTGGGACATTCATCGCCTCCGATATGAATGTATTCCGAAGGGAAAATCCGGAGCACTTCGTCGAGCACATCGGTGATAAACCCGAGGGTTTTATCGTTACCGATGCACAATACGTCGTCGGACACTCCCCACATGGTCCATACCTCGTAAGGTCCGCCGGTACATCCCAGCTCGGGATAGGCTGCCAAAGCGCCCAGCATATGGCCGGGCATATCGATTTCAGGGATGATGGTGATATAACGCTCCTGAGCATACTTTACGATCTCGCGAAGCTCATCCTGCGTATAATATCCTCCGTGCGGCTTCCCGTCGTAGGTCCCGGAATTACGCCCGATTACCGTTTCCTTCCGTTTCGAACCTATTTCGGTGAGACCCGGATATTTTTTGATTTCAATCCGCCATCCCTGATCGTCGGTGAGGTGCCAGTGAAAACGATTCACATTGTGCAATACCAGCATATCGATGAATACCTTCACGTTCTCGACCGATTCAAAATGACGCGATGCATCGAGCATCATGCCACGGTAACCGAAACGGGGCGAATCCTTGATGACCACTGCCGGCAACGCAACCGGACCCCGGGCTCCAAAAGGAAGCGACTTGCGCAGGGTTTGTATGCCGTAGAATACCCCGGCGGCCGTGGAGCCGGAAATGGTTACGCCCTTTGCATCTACTTTCAGCACATACCCTTCGGGATGTTGTACCGTATTATCAATCAACAGATGAATACCCGTCTTACCCTTACCCGCTTTTACCGGCGATCCCGCCCCCAGCGCATCGCGCAGGTAATTGCTCAGATACTGGGCATTACGCTGCATTTCGGCATTTTTCCCCGGGTAATACACCTTCACCCCGGGTTGAAGCTGGTAAGGCGCTCCTCCCTGCAATTCGATACTGCCGGGAAGCGGAATTACCTGATAATCGACGGCGGCAAACAGCCGGGTACATGCCAATACTAGAATTGTTACTACTGATAATCGTTTTAATGTCTTCATTTCGTTCTTTTTATTAGGGGTAAGTCGCCCGTATATGATTTAATTTTATGGTTTTTGCATCAATCTTTTCTCCCTTGGGAGTGGTAACCCGTATCTTTTTTGTTTCACCGGGGAGCAAATCGAAGAAGTTGTCGGTAAACCGGGTGCCGTGAACGGGAATTTCAACGAACACATCCTTGGCCAGCTTGTCCGATTTCAGGGTCAGTTCGTACGAACCCGCGGCTTCTTTCAAACTGAACCGGATCGCCGGCTGTGGAAGATTCAAATCCTTGGTCTTGTTGAAGAAATATACATCGCCTGCCTGAACATTGCCTTGCGAATCCACCAGACGCACCACTAAATAACTTTCGCGACGCTGGACTTCATTCAGCACGCGGCTCACCGGCTCTTCGTACACCACTGCCGAACTATTGGCCGGAAGTGCAACCGGCAACCGCAGGGTTTTTAGCTTTTTCCCCGAAAAGCCGGTCCATTGCAACTCCAGGGTCATCCCTGTTTTTTCTTCCAAATAATCATTTACCAGGTAAATCCGCAGCGAATCGTTGCGTTGCATCGGGCTGATGAGCAGCGGTGCAAACGCTTTGGCCGTATGATAGTGAAGGGCTTTCCAGTTGTTGTAATAATCGATCGACGACCACGACACCACCGGCCAGCTATCGTTGAGCTGCCAGTACAAGGTGCCCATGCAATACGGACGGTTGCGCCGCTGCGCTTCAAAACCATAGCGCATCCCCCTGCCTTGCAGCACCGAACCTACATACACAAAATCCTCAAACTTCTCCGGAATTATGTAATCGCGCTCCATATAAGTCCTGATCAGCGAATTGCCGATCGTACTTTTCTGATGAGCATTCATCACTTCCGACTCGATCGCATAATCGGAAGGGTCGGCAAACGAAGCAATGGTTTTCATTTCGGGAAACGACTGAAAACCAAACTCACTCATAAAACGTCCGAGATCGGTATCAAAACTTTCGAAAGGCTTGCGACCATACCATACACCCCAATTATGACTATCGCCACGCGACCAGGACTCCGGCCGCCCCCAGGTGCTGGTAAGCGGCGAACCGTGAATATACGACCTCCCCGGATCGTAAGTCGAAACTGCATGAGGAAGCAATTCACGGAAAAGACGGTCGTAGCCCACGAACATTTCATCATACACTTGCGGAGTGTACCGTTTCGCCCATCCCCAGTAATGCATCCCTTCGAGAATCTCATTGTTACCGCACCACATTGCCAGCGAAGCATGATTCCGGAGCCGGGTAATATTATACGCCACCTCATCCTGTACCCGCTTCAAAAAAGCAGGATCGTGCGGATAAGTGGTACACCCGAACATAAAATCCTGCCAAACCAGAATCCCGTGCCGATCGGCCAGTTCGTAAAACAGGTCGTCTTCATATGCACCCCCGCCCCACACACGGATCATATTCATGTTGGCTTGTACAATATTCTCGAACAACAGCCGGTAGCGCTCCGGAGTCACCGAAGGTAGCATCGCATCCGAAGGAATATAATTGGCACCCTTGGCATAAATCGGAATACCGTTCACTTCGAAATAAAACGACTGCCCCCACCGGTCGTCTTCATTTACCAGCTTGACGGTTCGCAAGCCTATATGCTGGCTGTACGAAGCAATGGCCTGTCCTTTCTGCATCAACACCACCTCTTGCCTGTACAACACCGGCTTACCCCATCCCCGGGGCATCCAGCGCTGAGGCTTCAGAATATCGACCGGAATTTCAACCTGATTCACCGAAGGCTTCAGGTTCAGCATTTTTGTTTGGCCGGCAGCTACCTTACCATCGAGCAGGTAGCGCACGATCAGTTCGACCTGCTGATCGGCTCCCGAAACATTATCGATCCGGATAACATTGGCGACCGACGCTTTTTCGTCGTTCAGGGAAAGCTGCCGGTGATGCACATCGTCGATAATCGCCGTATTGAACATCCGTAGAGATACCGGGCGCCACACACCGCTGGTAACCATGCGTATTCCCCAGTCCCATCCGTAGCTGTAAGGCGCTTTACGTGTATAAACACTCAACTTTTTATCGTGATGATCGTTGTCGGCAGGATAATTAAATCCCGTCGATTCCCATTGGGGCAAGGTTTGCCGTACAGGCGAATGAAAATAAATATGCAGGCGGTTCTCACCTTCGCGTACCACCGGCTTTACATTTACCACATGGCCTACGAACATGTTATCGGAACGCAGAATAAGCGAACCATTCAGGTATACATCGGCATAGGTATCGAGTCCTTCGAATACGAGCTGGAGCGCATCGTGCTTCAGCTGCGATGCCGTGAGCCGGAACTGCGTACGGTATTCCCAGTCTTTTTCTTCTACCCATTGAATTTTCTTTTCATTGGTACCCCGGAACGGATCCGGCAACTTTTGAAGGCGAATCAGGTCCTGATGCACAGTGCCGGGCACTTCGGCCGGAAACCAGGTATTGGTTCCCGCTTGCGAAAACTCCCACTTACTGTGAAGCTGAAGGGTTTCGGCAGCTAAAAAGGGCGCCGGCAATAACAGGAGGATAAGTAATAACTGTTTACACGTTGGTTGCAACATAAAATAGGTATTGGATTTAAAAAATCTGATGCAATATTACTAAAAAAACAACGCAAAAGCAACCGCCTTTTCACAAAGGCAGTTGCTACTCAAGAAAAGTGATCTATCTATGAGATTTTACTAAGTCTGATACTTCTATTGATTGTATCCTGCCGTTTGTTTTAATTCAGGATTCTGATTCAGCGTATTCACATCAACCGGCCAAAGCAATTTATAGGCTTCCGATGCCGGTATAAGGGGAGTTCCGGCAGGATAACCCGCCACAGGTGAGAACGCGAGTGAATTGCCGGCTGCATCGCGCATGCGCACTACGTCGAACCACCGTTTGCCTTCCCATACGAATTCCTTATCGCGCTCCTTCAGAATAGCCAGTTCGTTGTCGGCAAAACTACCGTCGGCATAAGCATGAATAGCGGCATCGTAGGCAGCTCCAAACGCTCTTTTACGGATTTCGTTCACATAACTGGCACAACTGCCGGTGAGTCCGTTCTCGATTTCGGCCATCATCAGGATGGCATCGGCATAACGGTATAAAATGATATCGGCATCGAAAATCCGATCGTTGGTCGAATTGATCGAACCTAACCCTTTTTTCATTACCAGACCGGGGCCGGTGCTTGCAGCAGCATCGTTGTAGTAATCCATGAACGTAGCGTCGCGGCGAATGTCGCCCGGTGCATACGACTGGAACAGCTCGAATTTATACTCATGGCGGAACACCCCTCCACGACCTTTAAGCACCAGGGTATCGCCCATTAATTTACCATTCCGGCCATATTTCTGATTCAGGAATACTGCATCCTGATAAAGGTACATTCCACCGTAGTTGGTTGCTTCGGTATCGGCAAAACGTAAGGCAAAAATTACTTCCTTATCATTCTTGGTCGAGAAGACTTTCGCAAAATCGCTTTGCAGTGCAAAATTACTATTACCGATTACACTTTGAAGTGCCGTTTTAGCTACCTGCAAATCGGCATTTCCTCCTTTAGGCTGATCGAGTACAGGCACTTTGGCCGCCCACAAATAGATTTCGGCTTTCAGCATTTTTGTAGCGTACACCGACCATTCCGAACGGGCAGGAATAGCAGTGGAAGCACCGAACAAAGTTTCCGACTTGTTGATATCCGATTTGATAAGCTCCAGCGTTGCCTTGGCAGTTGCACGCGGAATATAGAATTTATCGGCCGATACTTTTCCATTCAACACCTCTACCGTCGTAACCAGCGGCACATTGCCGTAGGTGCGGTACAGGAAGAAATAATACAATGCACGGATACCGTAAGCCTGCGCCAGGTAAGTGCTACGAGCTTCGGCGGTAAGAAAAGGAGTTGCTTTTTCATCCTCTACTTTCAAAATGAACAGATTGACGTTGAGCAGACGGCTGTAAATTCCGTACCATCCCGAAATTCCGGTATTATTTGCATCCAGGTTGTTGGTTTTAATCCGCTCCTGATCGAGACTGGTATTTTGCGACGAAGTACCGGTTTTGTGGGTACCACCACGGGCTTCACCCAAATCGTGCAACATAGCATAACTATTACGCAGGGTAGCATGCATGCCATACATAAAACCTTTCACCTGGGCTTCGTTGTTCCAGAAGTTATTGCTGCCGTAGTAGTCTTCCGGACCGATATTCAGCGAATCTTCGCAGGCCCCGAACAATAAAGCAAGTCCCAGGAAAGTGAATATATAAATGAACTTTTTCATATTGATGTCTTTTTCAAAAAATTAGAATGTTAAATTAAGACCAAAAATAACAGTTAACGGCAGAGGGTATCCACCCCAAACACTCGATACCTCGGGCGAGAAGATGTGTGGAGCCTCGGTCCAGTAACCTAGATTCTGACCGGTTACCGAGAATTCGGCATTGGCAAGACGGGCTTTTTCGACGATTGCTTTCGGCAGGGTATATCCGATGGTAAGCTCCCGGAACGAGAGATAATCGCCATCGTAGGCAAACATCGATGTATTGCGTGCATAATTACGTTTACCAAGCTGGTCGGCCCAAGTATAAATCGGATAGGCTGCATTGGGATTTTCGGGGGTCCATGTCAACTTCGTATCGTTGATGGAGTTATACGTCCCCTGCATATTACCCATGATCCACGGTGTACGCTGATCCACGATAGTATGCCCTAAAGCATAGTCGAAACGGGCATTCAGACGGATACCTTTGTACGAAACATTGGTATTGAAACCACCGGTAATGGTGGGCGTCGAATTACCTACTTTTACAAGATCATAATTATCGATAATATTGTCGCCATTCACATCGCGCCATTTCACATCACCTGGCTCAATAGGCAGAGAATTGGCTTTTTCGGTTGCAGTCAGCGTATTAAAAGCTTCAGTTCCTCCATAAAGCGGACGACCGTTGGACCCATTATTACCGGAAGTACGGTCGATGAGGTTTGCAGGTATTTCGTCTTGCGACTTATAGATCCCTTCGGCAACGAACAGGTAAATATCGCCGGGACGCTGCCCTTCCTGCAAACCGCCTACCCATATTTTTTCGTACGGATCGTTGGGATTAGTCCCCGAATATACCTGGAAGGCATTCTGACGGTTGAGTTCCAATCCGTTTTCGGGTAGTTTAATTACCTTATTGGCATTGTAGGCCCCCAGTAAACTCACATTCCATTTCAGATTCTTGTTGTCGATAACCGCGTAATTGAACTCGTATTCAAATCCCCGGTTCTGAAACTCTCCGTTATTGGAAGTAATGGTCGAAATACCCGACAAGGAAGGAACTGTGATGTTGGCAAATTTATCGAAAGTATTACGGTTGTAATAGGTCAGGTTCGCAGTCAGACGGTTTTTGAAGAAACCTAAATCGAGACCGAATTCGGTAGTATTCGAAGTTTCCCAAATCAAATACGGATTGGCAATTCCCCCGATAGTATACCCTACCAGATTGTTGTATTTGGTGCTCGCATACGAACCCTGCACGGTGTAGTTTCCTACCCAGTTGGCCGACACATTACCGTTGCGGCCGTAGCTGGTACGGAACTTACCGAACGACAGCACATTGTCGTATTCGGTCATGAAATCTTCTTTGGTGAATACCCAACCCAACGAAATACCGGGAAAGTTACCGAAACGGTTTTGTTCGGCAAGTTTCGAGTAACCGTCGCGACGGAATACAAACGAAGCCAGGTATTTGTCTTTGTAGTCGTAGTTCAGACGTCCGAAATACGAGACGATACGGTTGCGGGCATGTTCGGTATCGATCGAACGCAGCCCTTCCTTCGTACTGGTGTATTGCAAGTCGGCAAAGTCGTCGGTCGGAGCACCCGATCCCGATGCAGCCAGGTTGCGGTAATAGCTTTCGTAGTACTCGTAACCCGCCATGGCCGACACATTATGAGCCTCGGCGAAGGTACGGTTATAGTTCAGCACTCCGTTGTAAGTCTGATCCACCATGCGCGACGACGAGGCAGAAGAGTTGCGCGTAGTTACCAGTGCTGTCGGAGAGTTTTTATAGTCCTTGTTGAACGATTCGTAACGGCCATCCGAAATATACCAGTTGGCATTTAATTTCAGCGACAAACCTTCGGCAAGTGCAATGTTGAACGATTGCGCCATGGTAAATTTCGTAGTATTATTGTCGCGCACAAATTTTTCGAGCTGGAACGCCTGGTTACCATCACCGGCATTGGGCCCCAACAGGGCTTCGCCTTTTGCATTGTAACCTCGGAAAGTGGTAGGAAGCGAAAGCACACGGGTAAAATAATTCTGCTCATCACCCTGTGTAGGAGCCAGCCCATACCATTTCGCATCGGCAAAGTTGAACGTCGAGCTGGATGTCAACCAATCTTTTACCTTATAATCGCCGTTGAACTGGAAAGTAAGACGTTTATACCAGTTACCCACAGCAGTTCCCTCGCTGTCGTTGTATCCAATACCGGCATAATAGTTTCCTCTATCATTGCCTCCGCTCATGTTGATATTATAATCCTGTGAAGTGGAAGGCGATACGATATTGAAATCGGAAATATCAAAATTCTTGTAAATGATTTCACCTCCAAACACCGGATCGGTCATGGTGAGCCAACCTTCGTTTTTCAAAAACTCCAGATCGCTGGTAAGTTTCATTGGGCTCCAGATAGCTTGTGTATTTGTATTACCGTCCAACGGTATCGTGTTGGCAGCATCGGCCCAATATTTATTACCTGTACCATAGGGGGTAGCATTGTTGAGTGTACCGATAGCAGCCCATGCTTTAATATTGGTGCCGTCAGGATACTGACGGGCAGGTACCACTGTACCATCGGCCTTTGTATATGTACCTACATTGGCATTCTTATACGACATACGCATCCAATACAAATAGTCGGTAGCATTCATAAAATCGTAAGGCTCACGAAAATAGTTCATTCCCACTTTTGCTTTTACGCTTACGATACCAGGTCCTTTTTTACCACGCTTGGTCGAAACCAGCACCACCCCGTCATTGGCACGGGCACCATAAATAGCTGTTGCTCCGGCATCCTTCAATACTTCCATCGATTCGATATCTTCAGGATTAATGTCGCTGAGCGAACCGCGCACCTGACCATCCACAATAATCAGCGGCGAACCCGAACCATCGAAGTTCGTTCCTCCACGAAGCGTAATCGATGGAGTAGCACCCGGATTCCCCGACGACTGCACCACCCGCAAACCGGCCACAGCACCCGAAAGGGCCTGCGCTGGGTTTGAATAAATACCCGTGCTTAACATGTCTTCTTTCACCTTCGAAATCGAGTTGGTCACCTTCGAACGCAGCTGAGTGCCGCCGTATCCGGTCACCACAACCTCTTCTAAGGCCTTGGTATCTTCGACCAATACCACATTAACAATATTGCTTGCGCCTACACTCAATTGCTGCGTCACAAATCCGATATACGAAACGGAAATTTGCGAACCCGCCTTTATACGCAAAGTAAACGCTCCGTTGATATCGGTAATCGTACCGTTACCCGGAACCCCTACTTCCACGACACTTGCTCCAATAACCGGTTCGCTGGCAGCATCGACTACCTTACCGGAAATTGTCCTGTTCTGTGCCGTAACCGACCATACGAACAGTAAATTAAAAAATACAAAAAGCAGTTTTTTCATGTGTTTTGAGAATTAAATTTGTGTTTGAATCGCTATTATTTTTTAAGGAAAACTTCGTCGTTAAGCATTTCTTCACAAAGCAAATGCGCGTAAATCATCATCCGGGGAATATGAAAAGGACCTTTAAACAAATTCCCTTTTGCAGGCTGGGCAACCTTCCCGTCGCGGTGCAGGTAACCGTACCATTCGCCGTATTCCCTGTCGGCAAAATGTTGGTAGGCGTATTTATGTATCTTGCGGTGCATTTCCAGGTATCGGGCATCGCCCGTTGCCCTGTAGGCATAAAGCGTCGCAATAATCGCCTCTGTTTGAGGCCACCAGAACTTCATGTCCTGGGCATAGTCCTGACAGGGCAGATTGCGGCAATCGCGGAAATTGATAATCCCACCGTGTTCCTCGTCCCAACCCCATTTCCACGACCAATCGAGAATAGTGGTAGCCATCGTAACAAGCTCCTGATCCCATCCCCGGTAACGCGCTTCGTCGAGCAAAAACCAGGAAGTCTCGATAGCATGCCCCGGGTTGATCATGCGCCCCATACCGGTATCGATGAATTCTCCTTTCATGCCCACTGTTTCAAGCACCGCCTCAAACTCGGGATGCATGAAATAATGCTTGATTTCAAAAACCGATTCTGCAATCTGAGCTTCGAGCACCGGATCGCTGATGGCTTCACGAATACGGGCAGCCGTATTCAGCAAGATCATAGGAAGCGAATGTCCTCTGACCTGAAGATGCTCCGTGTACTTAGCCGTTAACGCACCCGGAGTATTTTTAAAATAAAGAATCCGCTTGAAAAGATCGACTGCCTTCGCAGCATACGAGGTATCGCCCGAAGCCTGCGAATACTCTGCCATCGCAATGGCGGCAAAACTTTCCGAAAACAAATACCGGCGTTTCCGCAAGGGCTTACCCTCGGCAGTCATTTCAAAATACATTCGTCCGTCGGTATCAAAACAGTATTTTTCGATGAAGTCGATGGCCGATCGCGAGGCCTCCAACCACTCGGTACGCGGCTCGATTTTGTTGTAAGCCGATGCAAATGTGTAAGCCGCTCTCCCCTGAAACCAAACCGATTTGGTCGAATCCATCAATGACCCGTCCCGGTCGACACAGGTGTAAAATCCGCCGTGAACACGGTCCAGACCGTGGGTTAACCAAAAAGGTAAAATATTAGTCACCAAATCTGTGTAGTACCGTAATCCACACTCTTTCAGATAATGCACTTCAGCCGATTTCATACGATCCGTTTTTTCCGATTCCTTAACTTCTTGTTCCTTGACTCCTACCTGAAAAGTATTCGTCTCTTTTTCAACTCTTCCGTTCAACATAGCTATATTTTAATAATAATCCCTATTTTATATAAAACCAACATACACACCATATTAACAACTTTGAAATATGATTGTAAGTTAATTTAAATGCCCAAATAAAACACATCATTTTATTTCGACAGCAAATATAAATATATTATTTTATTAATTAATGCGTTTTTGTAAAATATTTTTATTTTATGCTGTTAAACATATTTTTCATAAAAAAACCAGCCGGATGTAGTTAAACTACATCCGGCTGGTCGGAAAACGATCAACTGTTTAATGCTCAGGGAGTATGCTCCACCCAGATTAATTTACCGGTATCGAAGCCGATCGACTGCGCGAATTGCACGTAACGATCGCGCACTTCCTGCGGTATCGTTTTGGTACGTGCCAATATCCACAAATAATCGAGACTGCTCCCCGCAACAAGAGCATAGGTATAGGCTTCGTCGAGCGCAATCACATTATACCCCCCGTAGAACGGACCGAAAAAAGAGACCTTCAATCGGGCCTCGTCGGTGGCGTCAACGAATTTCGCTTTTCCTACCGACTCCTTCCATTGCCCTTTTACATAGTTGAATCCGCGATTCACTACTTTAATCGTACCATCTTCATTCAGCGAATAGTGGGCCGTAGTATTGTTCAGATCTTTTTCAAACCTGAAATCGAATCGCGCTATTTCATACCAGGTACCCAGGTATTTATCCTTGTCAAACGGCTTTACAGCCACCGCTCCCTCGGGCACAGGATAGCTCCGGCAGCCCGCCAACAGAGTTATCAAACTCATCATCAGCATTAATTGCTTTTTCATATACTGCTTAATTTTTAAATCCTCCGGCACAAACCACAGCGTTACCGGACTCCATTTATCCGATCAGCTAAATAACTTTTCAATCTGATCTTTGTAACGCTCCTCAATCACGTTACGTTTTATTTTAAGTGTCGGCGACAGCATACCGTTAGGCTGCGTCCATTCGTCGGGAACCAGAATCCAACGTTTCACCTGCTCAAAATCGCCAAAATTCTGATTGTATTTTTTCACTTCTTCCGTATAACGCTTCTGAACTACCGGATGCTTTACCAGCTCTTCGTTGGTAGCGGCGTCTACATGGTGCAGCTTGGCCCACGACTTGAGATATACAAAATCGGGAGTCATAATGGCGGCGGCAAATTTCTTATTCTCTCCTAGTACAATCATCTGATCGATAAGGGGCGATTCGGTAAACTTCGACTCAACGGCCTGCGGATTCACATACTTGCCGAACGATGTTTTGAAAATACTTTTCAGCCTGCCGGTAATGATCAGCTGACCTTCGGTGGTAAACTTACCGGTATCGCCGGTATGGAACCAGCCATCGGCATCGATCACCTGGGCAGTCAGATCGGGATCGCGGTAATAACCAAGCATCACATTATGCCCACGGCACAAAATCTCGTCGCGCTCGCCCAACTTCACTTCTACGCCCGGAAGCGGCAAACCTACCGTGCCGAACTTGCGCCCGTTCTTTCCCCGCTGACTTACGGCAATCACCGGCGAAGTCTCACTCAATCCGTAACCTTCGAACACCGGCATCCCGATTGCCGAGAAAAAGGAAGCCATATGCGGCTGAATCGCCGACCCGCCCGATACGACTATATCGAAATTCCCTCCGATAGCCGCACGCCATTTCGAATAAATCAGCTTATCGGCCAGCTTCAGCTGCCATTGCTGCCAGGCACTCATCCCTTCGAGCTGGTAACGGGTGGCCAGATGAAAGGCCCAGTAATAGATATTGCGCTGTACAAACGACAACTTCTTACCGGCCAGGTACAATTTATCGTAGATCTTTTCGAGCAGGCGGGGAACTGCCGACATCATGGTAGGATTCACCTCTTTAATATTGTCGGCTATGGTAGCCAGACTCTCGGCATAATACACCGACATGCCCAGGAATTGGTACAGGTACACCAACATCCGTTCGTAAGCATGGCACAAAGGCAGGAAGCTCAGCGAGGTCTTGCTCCAGGTGGAGGGCGTCGTTTTCAGATTTTCGATCTGACTTACAATGTTACTATGCGAAAGCATCACTCCTTTGGGATTACCGGTGGTGCCCGAAGTGTAAATAATGGTGGCAAGATCACCGGTTCTTACCGAATCTTTCAATGCTTGCAATTTTTCCGGCGCCTGATGTTCGCGACCCAACTCAATCAGTTGATCCAGAAACTTATAATCGCCATCGGTTTCGTCGAACACGAAAATCGATTTCAGCGTTTTCACATCGGGCAATACCGGCTCCAGTTTACGACGCAGATCCTTTCCTTCGATGAAAATCATTTTCATCTCGGCATGGTTAAGAATGTAACGATAATCCTCCTGACTAATGGTGGGATAAATAGGAATTGAAATGGCTCCAATCTGCATAATGGCCATATCGAGCATGTTCCACTGCGGACGGTTGCCGCTTACAATGCCTACATTATCGCCGGGCTTGATACCCTGCTGCAGCATCCCGTAACTAATCAGGTTGGTGAGTTCAACATATTCCTGAATACTGTACTTGCGCCACTGCCCAGCTCTTTTGTAGGCCAGTGCTGCCTCTTGCTGCGGATACTGTTCCAGGTAGTTATCCAGCAAATCAAATATACGCGTTATCTTCATATTTGTAAAAATTTGTTATTCAGGTCAAAAGTATAAAATTATTTGAAATCCACCTGCATATCATTAACAATTAATAGTTAACAATTACTTCAATACCATATACACGGCTACGACCACCAGAAAGAGTGCATATATTTTTTTAAAGTGATTAGAGGCCATTTTCACCCCCACCAACGAACCCAGCAATGCGCCCGCCAGAATTCCTCCCGCTATCAAAGCTGCCGAGGCGATATTCAGGTGACCGGCATCGGCATAAATCAACACGCCTGGCAATCCTACCGGCAATTGCAACGAGGCAAGCGAAGTAGCCACCGCCATCTTTGGCGAGTAGTGAAACACAGCCATCAGCATGGGCACAATCACAATTCCTCCCCCCTTACCAAACAGGCCGGCAAAGACGCCTGCCGCCAGCCCCACCGCCACAAACGACCAAACCGGAAACGATTTTGCCGGAGGAAGGACTTCCGTCTTTTTTTCTTTTTTACGAACCAACGAAGGGACATCCAGGTAACTAACCGCTACATAAATAAGTATGGCGGCATACAAAGCCGAAAGTAATTTTTCGCTGATATTGACTGCGATTTCACCCCCGAAAAAAGAACCTATAAACAACCCGAGCGCTATCCACAACGATTCTTTAATATTGACATGTCCCGCCTTATAGTACGACCATACGCCCAAAATCCCTACCGGCAACAGCATGGCTGCCAGCGATGTGGCGTTGGCATCGAGAATCTCCATCCCGAAAAACACAATCAGCGAAGGCACAAGCACGATCCCGCCGCCTATCCCAAACAGCCCCGACAGCACTCCCGCAGCCAGTCCAAGCACTATATATCCTGCTTCAGTCATTGTTCCGAATAAAAAAACACAAAGATACGATTTTCCGGGCCTTCTTCAAAGACAAAAGTTTTTGCTATTTTTGCAGGATAACCAAATCGGGAAACACCATATGAAACGGATTATCCTCAAATCGATAGTCGGAGCGCTGCTGCTGGCCATCGTCGGCGGACTGTACTACATCCACCTGCTCACCCCCGTCATTACCGGATATGCTGCCAAAAACCTGGCGTCGGGGGTTTTCGTAGCCCATCGCACCCAGGAAAGCATGGAACAAACCGACCTCAACTTTTCGTTCATCCGTTTTACGTCCAACACCGTCGACACGGTTAACAAAGAAGTGACCAGCCGGTTTCTATGGGCCGAATCGAAAGCAATTTATATCGATGGTTTCGGCTGTACACTCGTGCGCGGCTTTACCGAAGAGGAAATTCGCAACCGGCCTTACACCCGCGTCGAACTACCTGCCACCGATCCCGACACGGTCGACTGGCCCGCCGGCGATCGACTGGCCGATACCGTTCCCGGCAATGTCGATCGGCAACAGCTGAATAGTGCACTCGACAGAGCTTTTGCCGACACCACCGGCACGCAGGGTACGTTTGCCGTGGCCGTTGCCTACCGGAATCAATTGATTGCCGAGCGGTACCGCGACGGATTTTCGGAGCAAAATCGCTTTCTGAGCTGGTCGATGGCCAAAAGCATTACGCATGCACTCGCCGGAATACTGGTCAGAAAAGGGCAACTCGACATCCACCAACCGATAAATCTGCCCGAATGGCAACACGATGACCGTTCGCAAATCACCCTCAATCACCTGATGCATATGAACGCCGGGCAAGAATGGAACGAAAACTACGGGAATTTGTCGGACGTAACACTGATGCTCCACAAATCGGCCGATATGGCCCGTTTTTCAATGCAGAAAAAAAGCGTTGCTCCCCCCGACTCGCTCTGGCTGTATAATTCGGGCGCTACCAATATTGTCAGCCTGCAGATCCGCCGCATCATCGACAACGACGCCGACTATTACGCTTTTCCCCGACGGGAGCTTTTCAACCCGCTGGGAATGCGTAGCGCTATTTTCGAAACCGATGCATCGGGTACATTCGTGGGCTCGTCGTATGTGTATGCGTCGATGCGCGACTATGTACGCTTCGGGCTGCTGTACCTCAACAAAGGCAACTGGCTGGGCAATCAGCTGTTACCCGAAGGCTGGACCGACCAGGCCATGCAGCCTGCCGGCGGCTCGGGGGGCCGGTACGGCTCCCTCTTCTGGCTCAACCGGTCGGGCGATTATCCCGACGCTCCGGCCGACCTGTTTATGTGTCGCGGCCACGACGGACAATACATCTATATAATCCCTTCGATGCAGTTGGTAATCGTACGCACCGGCTTCTCGAAAAAAGGGCAGTTCGACTATAACGCATTTGTCTCATCTATTCTAAAATCCATTCAGCATTAATCATGAAACGCACTGCAAGCCTTTTCGCAATGATGCTCGCAACTTTTCTTGCGACAGCACAAACCTTCACACTTCAATCGCCCGATAAGAAACTAACAGTCGGTATCGACACCAAACAATCGCTGCGATATTCGGTAACCCACGAACAAGACCGGTTAATAGCACCATCGGAAATAGCACTGGAACTTAGCGATGGAACCTGCTGGGGAAAAAACGCGAAACTACTACGCCGGCAGACCCGAACCGTCAACACCTCTATCGCCACACCGATTCATTTCAATGCCGAGGTTAAAAACCACTACAACGAACTCACGCTCGAATTCCGCGGTAACTGGGGCATCCGGTTCCGGGCCTACAACGATGGAATGGCCTATCGCTTTTATTATACCGGCACACAGCCGATCCGTATTGCCAACGAATTGACGGAGCTTCATTTCACGGGCGATCCTCAGGCCTACATACCCTACTCCAATGGCCAACACGACAGCTTCGAGCAGCAATTTCACAATTCATTTGAAAATCGCTACGTATACCTACCGGTATCGCAACTCGACCCCGAACGCCTCATTTTCCTTCCGATTCTGGTCGAAGCTACGGCCACAAAAAAAATCTGCTTCACCGAAGCCGACCTGGAATCGTATCCCGGACTGTACCTCAACAAACCTGCCGGAGACAACTTCCTGAAAGGAGTTTTTGCTGCTTATCCGGCCGCAACGACCGATGGCGGGCACAACAACCTGCAAACCCGTGTGGCCCGGCGCGAGAACTATATTGCCCGCGTGGAGGGTGCCCGCGAATTCCCCTGGCGCACAGCCATCGTCAGCACCAGCGACAAAAACCTGGCTGTCAACGACATGACCATGCGACTGGCAGCGCCCAACCGGGCAGGCGACATCAGCTGGATTAAACCCGGGAAAGTGGCCTGGGACTGGTGGAACGACTGGAATATTGCGGGTGTCGACTTCGAATCGGGAGTCAATAATGCTACTTATAAATACTACATCGACTTTGCTGCTTCAAAAGGGATTGAATACGTGATTCTCGACGAAGGTTGGGCGGTGAACCGGCAGGCCGACCTCCTGCAGGTAGTGCCCGGAATCGACATCCGTGAACTGGTCGAATACGGGAAGGAGCGAAATGTGGGGATTATCCTGTGGGCCGGCTATCGTGCCTTCGATCGCGACATGGAGAATGTATGCCGTCATTATGCTGCTTTAGGAGTAAAGGGTTTTAAAATCGACTTTATGGACCGCGACGACCAGCAAATGGTCGATTTCATTTACCGGGCTGCGGCAACCACCGCCCGCTACCAGCTACTGGCCGACTTCCACGGCATGTATAAACCAACCGGACTGCAACTCACCTACCCTAATGTAATCAATTTCGAAGGGGTCTTCGGCCTCGAACAAATGAAATGGGAACCCGAAGCAACCGACATGGTAACCTACGACGTCACAATTCCTTTTATCCGGATGGTGGCCGGCCCCATGGATTATACCCAGGGAGCTATGAAAAATGCCGCCCGGGGAATGTACCGCCCGGTGTATTCCGACCCCATGAGCCAGGGCACCCGCTGCCGCCAACTGGCAATGTACGTGGTATACAATTCGCCGTTGAACATGCTCTGCGACAGCCCCACCGAATACCTGAAAGAACCGGCTTCGACCGACTTCATAGCCAACATCCCCGTTGTATGGGACGAAAGCCGCGCACTCGACGGGAAAGTGGCACACCACATCACACTGGCCCGCCGTAAAGGTAACGATTGGTACGTGGGAGGACTTACCAACTGGAACCGTCGCACCGCCGAACTCAGCCTCGACTTTCTGACCCCGGGTAAAAACTACACACTTACCTTGTTTAAAGACGGAGTAAACGCCCACCGGAAAGGTACCGATCACACGATCGAAACCCGGGAGGTGAATTCCACTACACGCCTGACGATACCGATGGCGCCCGGCGGAGGTTTCGCCGCTAAAATCTCGGCTTATTAACAGCCACGGTCACCTGGCATCCAGCGCATACAACGCGAAGGATGCCAGCCAGTGACTTCCTCCGTACGACGCTCCGATTACCGGCAACGTTTGCCCGATATAACGGCTCGCCGTCGACTCAAACAAGGTTTTCAGCCGATGCCCCTCCGGCAATGCCTGTGCTATCCCTTTCATACACCAGGCTCTGCTGAACGATAAACCGTCGAGATGTACGATCTGATAATCGGTGCGATCGCTCACTACCGGCGGTGTAATCAGATTCCGGATGCCTGCGTCGGTAAAATAACCCTCCACCCACTTTACATATTCCTCGCGAGAAAGAATACGCCGCATCAAATCGGCTGCCAGTAACGACGGACTGAAAAAATCGGAAGCATCGGGCTCCAGATGCGAAGGCATCGATTGATTGCCATGGTAAAACTGCATCGCTTTATCGATCAACCGATGCTCGAACTCCCGGTTGCCTGTTTCACGTGCCCAATCCAGTGCAAATGCCAGTCCGAAAGCGGTATTCGGATGCACCCCTGTGCGGTTGGCATAACTCTGACGAGGCAAATACGCTTGCCACAGCTCGACAATACGGGCTGTGAGAGGCGCCATCGACCGGTGCCATGCGCCGGCCAAGGGATCGTCCCACCTCATCAACTCTTCGTCGAGCTTCAGCAACCAGGCCCAACCATAGGTGCGTTCAAAAGTGCTCGATCCGGTGTAAGCCGAAAAATAAGCAGCCTCGGCTTTCATTTTTTCCGGACTGAACGATTGGGCCAGACAAGCAACGATACTGTCACGATTTTTTATAGCGGGAAATAATTTGAGCACTTTTACAAGCAGCCAATGACCATGAACACTGCTGTGCCAGTCCAAACAGCCGTAAAATGCCGGGTGAAGCTCCGAAGGCAGCAACCGGTGGTCGGCCGGCCCATCGGACATGTGTGACGTCTTATTCGGCCATTCCTGACCAATACAATGCAACGGCATCTGCGAAAGCGCGTAGGCCTTCTCCTCAGTAAGCTGCGCCGCAACCGGTCCCACGTATATCAGAGCAACCAGAATCAAAATCAATTTACTGCTTCGCAAAACCCTAAACCGATGCCCATCTTCCATCTTTTTCCGGTAATCACGACACGTATTTCCTGAGCTCCGGGTTACGCCGCTTGCTGATTTTTTAGATAATTCGCTGTACATAGTTTATGATAGTTGATCGTAGATAAATCGACAATAAAAACCAAAGATATACAATATCGATCGGTTTATCTATCGCAACAGAGAAATTCCGACCGGAAATGATGTGAAAAACACCCCGCTATCCCGTAATCAGGCCAAGAATGACCCGGGATTTCCTTGGCTCGACTCAGCTATACTCCATCTGCCCCTCACGAACACATGAGGGGCAAATACAAACAAGTCTCTGTCATTATTCACAGCACCACTTCCGGCACTACCTTTCCGTCGAACAAATTAATTATTCGATCGGCAAAACCTGCATCGTGCTGGCTGTGAGTTACCATTACGATCGTAGTACCTTCCCGGTTGAGTTCGGTAAGCAGGCTCATCACCTCGGCACCGTTGCGGCTGTCTAAGTTTCCGGTAGGCTCATCGGCAAGGATGAGCCTGGGATTGGCCACTACGGCACGTGCAATGGCGACACGCTGCTGCTGACCACCCGAGAGTTGCTGCGGAAAATGCTTCTCACGATGCGAAATAGCCATGCGTTTCATGGCTTCTTTTACCCGTTCTTTACGTTCGGCTGCCGGAATTTTCATGTAGAGCAAAGGAAGCTCGATATTTTCATACACATTGAGTTCTTCTATCAGGTTGAAACTCTGGAACACAAAGCCGATAACGCCTTTACGAAGCGAGGTGCGTTCGTTTTCGGTAAATTCAGTCACATCGGTGCCGTTTAAATAGTATTTCCCCGACGTTGGATTGTCTAACAAACCTAAAATATTGAGCAAGGTGGATTTGCCACACCCCGACGGTCCCATGATGGCGACAAATTCGCCCTCGTTGATTTCGATACTTACTTCGGTCAATGCCCAAGTTTCCACTTCTTCCGTGCGGAAGATTTTTTGTAAGTTTTCTGTTCTGATCATGTTTATTTCAAAATTTATAAAGCCTGGACTTTTGTCCTAAAGGCTGTAAAACAATCATTTTAACGGTAAGCTGCAACACTCATCTGCCAACCTACCAACGCTTATTTCAAAATCATTACCAAGAGTTCAAAGTCCGTCATTTCGCTGTGTAATGACTGTAATTTTGCTCGTTGCGCCGCGGGGAAGGCGGCGAACGCATCGGAAGAAATTATTTCACTCAACTGCCTTTTGGTATAGGATGAATAAAACTTGTTTTTATATACGCTGGCGTTGGATATACTGACAGGAATGGTGCCGTCGATGCTGTTGGTAAGTGTGAATACTTCCGGAAAACCGCTGCGTGGCAGGGCATATCGTTTCGCTGCTTTCTTGTCGAAATACGAATAGAAAAACCTTACCGCACCGCTATTTCTGTTGTTCCTGCAATCGTAATCTTCGGTGTGTGTAATGAACAGGAAATCGTCGGTTTCCAATAATTTACTTATAAATATTTTCCCTTTTTTATCGCCTTTCAAAGCGGTTTGTACATCAGGCTTTTTGCTCCCGGAGCTGAGCACATAGACTGGTATGAGCTTCTCGGCCGTTACACGGAAAATAGTGTCGTTGTAGGCTTGCCGCATAGTCAGGTATTTCCCGTGGCGGTAGAAGATCGTGCTTTCCGGATTGGTGTACGAGCCTCTGCCTACATCGGCCAGAGGATTATAATTAATAAATTTAGAGAGTGTATCGCCTTTTATATCAAAGCAGTACAGCATCGGTTCACGTCCTGTACTTATGGCCCGATACATATCGGCCACATACGTATCCGGCGAAAGCAACAAGACACTGCCGGGTGAACCCGGACGGCTCAGGTAATTTTTACGTGTACCGAGGTGATGAAAAACAAAGGTGCTCTTCCTGTTGTTTGTACTCATAATCAAACAATTATCATCCAAAACCGAAATACCGTGAATCGTTTCTCCCTCCGGCGACCAATGCAGGCTTGCTTTATTGTTTTTCAGATCAAAGTCGGGAAGTTCTTTTTTGGCAATCAGTGTGTGAGTGTAATTGCCTTGAAAATCGAAACAGTGATAACCGAAAAAATTATCGCCGGCAATCAGTTTATCTTCTGTTAAATAAACCCTGGAATTGGCGCCGTCGCCCATCATGCCTCCTTGGTCATACAATACTTCGTAACTGCTGTTTCCTAAAAATGCGATGCCTTTTTCGCTGAGCGGATGTTTTAATTTGATGTATTCTACCTCTGCATAATATTGGGCTAAATCCAACTCCCTGGCTTCGGCAACCGTTTCCAGGTTAATCACCTTCGGTGGATTTTGCGGGTCAATTTTCCGCTGCTCAGGATATTTCACACCCGGATTGGGCACGATCGTATCCAGCACCTCTTCGCTGGCATACAGTTCGGTTAAGTTCACTTGTTGTTCTTCAGCCTTATCGCCGAGCGTTTGCCTGTTGTTTTTGCAAGCTGTTGCGATCAGGTACAACAGCAATATTGCTACGTACTTCGTCTTCATAATTTTAATTGTTAATATTTTTTTTACTTATTCGTTTTTTAATGCATCTACCGGGTTTTTCTGAGCTGTGATATGGATTTGCAGACTGATAATCAGATATGTAACACCCATAATCGACAGCGGAATGGCCAGAAACAGCCACCAACTGAGCGAAGTGCGGTAGATATAAGTCTGTATCCACCGGCTGAGAATATAATAACACAGCGGAATAGCAGGAATGGATGCCACAAGGGCTACCTGCAGAATGCTTTTTGAGAAAAGTTGCACGATATCCCTGGTTCTTGCCCCGTTGATACGCCGGATGGCTATTTCTTTGCTGCGTTTTTCTACTGTAAACGAAATCATACTTACGATCCCCATCAGCGCCAGCAGCAGTGAAACAACCGCAAATACGGATAACATCCCGGCAGTACGCAACTCTGTTTCGTACATTTCGTTATACTCATCATCCACCGTCCGGTACATTATGGGCAGGTTGTTTCTGTTCGGTCGTATCTCTTTGTATTTGTCCAGAATATAATTCAACGTCGCTTTTTTGTCTTTCCCGGTGGTTTTGATATACAATGTATTACATACTTCCGGATTAAAACTGATAATAAGCGGCTCGATCTTTTCTTTGAGCGGTTTGAAATTAAAATCTTTGACCACACCAATAATTTTGCCTCTCATTCCCCAGGCATAGTTCACACTTACGCCGATAGGGTTATCCAAACCGATAACTTTTTTAAACGCCTCGTTAATCACGATATTGAAGGATTTTTCTTCGGAGTATTGCCACCAGCTAAGCCCGGGCGGAATAAATTCTCCCTGTATGACCTGCAGTCCAAAAGTGTTGGCATAATTATGGTCGCAGAAAATCTGTGTAAACTCCATCTCTTTCGAACTCTCCTTGCCTCCCGTCCAGCTTACTCCGCTGTAGGAGTACGAACTGTTGTATGGCGCCGACATCGCTATGCTGGCGTCGATAATGTTGGGATTTTCTTTTTTTATTATTTGAATAAAATCTTCAGCATCGTACCAGAGCATCGTGTTAAGAATGACGATATTCTTTCTGTCCACACCCGTTTCGGCATTGTATATGGCATTTATTTGCTTGTAAAAAAACAAGGCACCTATCAGCACCGATATGGAAAGGAAAAACTGCACTCCGATCAGAAGTTTTCGCAACCCCTCCTTCGACCCGGTTTTCATGCCTCCTTTCATGATCGTTATGGGATTGAATGCCGAAAGGTAAAATGCCGCGTATCCGCCCGAGAGCAGACTTACAATGATGCACGTGCCCAGGGCTATAAGCAGGGTGCCAAGATCAAAGTTGAAGGCTATGCGGTGCCCCATTACCTGGCTGAACCAAGGAAAAAACAATTCCACTAACACCATGGATATAAAAATGGCGACAAATGAAATCACAAAGGCTTCAAGCAGAAATCGCTGGATCAGCTGCCGCCTGTTTGCACCGAACACTTTTCGTACGCCCACTTCTTTTACCCTGCTCATAGCACGAGCGATGGAGGTGTTCACGTAATTGATGACGGCAACCAACAGAATAAGCAGGACGGCAACAGAGAAAAACCAAATCTGAGCCATACTGCCGTAGGTTTTATCGGCGATCTCCTTGGGCGAGTGCAAGTGAACATCGCGCAAGGCTTGAAGTTTTAACTTGTTTTTGGTGTCGCGCGTGGTGGAAAGAAAGGCCGATACTTGTTCCTCAAATTCGGAGCTCATGTTGAACTCGTCTGCCAGTTTAATATAATGGACCCCGCCATAGCCTTCGTTTTTCACGTGCGGATTGAGTATGCCGAATTTCAAGTGCGTATTCTCGGGCACTTTTACCACGGCGCCAATCATGAATGTAGCATGTCCGCTACTGCCGAAACTCAGCATCTCCCCGATCGCCGATTTTTTCCCAAAAAACTTCCGTGCCAGTTCTTCGGAGAGTATAGCGCCCCGGTTTTTCATTACTGCTTCGGGCGAACCCTCTACGTATTCATAGGCAAACATCTTTAAGTAATCTTCGTTGGTAGTTACCAGCATTGCCATTATGCCGTCGCTCTTCGTATCGCCGCCCGCTACCGTGAAAGGCAATTCTTCGTTCGATACATACGTAGCGTATTTCACTTGCGGGAAAACTTCTTTTATTTTAGCCGAAAATCCGGGACGTATCCATCCGTTATAGTTTATTCCATCCGTGCGGGTTTCTTCTTCCAAAATTTTGTAGATTCTGTCCACATCGGGGTGGCCGGTTTCGTAACTTAACTCAAATCTGATCCAAAAAATCAGAAGGAAACAAAAGGTCATAGCTATGGCCAACCCTAGGATGTTTACAGCAGAATACACCCTGTCTTTGAGCAGGTTCCGCCACGCGATTTTTAAATAATGTAAAATCATATGTTTTTTATTTTAAGAACCGAGTTTCATGCTTCTACTACTGTCGGTGGAACACACAGGCCTGCTCACTACCGGGTTGTATTCCGTTTTTATGAGTATAGTATGTTATTCCGACTTTATTACCACCGCTGGATTTTCGCTGGCGGCCTTATGCACTCTGAAGAAAATGCTGAAGAACACAACCACCGATATTACGATCAATACACCTGCAAAAAGCCACCATTCCATAGATACCCTCCGGGTGTACTGCTCCAACCAACGCTGCATCACATACACGCCAACAGGAAGTGCCACTATATAGGCTGTAAGGGTAACAATGAAATATTCCCGAAAAAACAGAAACAGAACTTCATTCATTCTTGCACCGTTTACTTTGCGAATAGCAATTTCTTTCCTTCTTTGGTTGCAGGCTAATGTAATCATGGAGTAAACACCGAATACTGCTATTAGAATAGCCGTAACCGTCATCATACTCAGCAACTTTAACAGATTACGTTCTGATTTTGTGTAATTTGAATATTCATCATCCATATATCGGAACGTGGGACGATGAAGGCTTTGACTTTTTTCCGCAATTATTTTTTGTAATGCCTGCTCGGTTTCCAGCCTTTTACCCTCGGCAAATCGGTAGGCATAAGAATTCTCATTGGCACCAGAGGTATATATTGCCGGCTGTGTAGGCAGCAGGGGCGAATTGGTTTTTAAATCCGCAATAACACCCACAACCGTCCAACTTCCAAGTTTTTTACCAATTACGGTTTCATGTCCCTGACGCCGGCTTGCTGTTTCGTTTAGTAAGCAGGATTGAGTTTCGTTGCTATACAAATTACGTCCTTGAAGCAGCTGAATTTCAAAAAACTCCAAGAAATCAGGACTCTCTATGGGATAGATCTCATAACTTATTGTCGGTTCGTCGGGGGAGCCTGCATCTGCCGGTAGGGTAATTCCTGATGTAACCAACGACGGCAGGAAGCCTGGACTGAACAGAATCGCATTCTCAATATAGGGCAGACTTCTCAGTTCGTTTTTACTCATTGGCAATCCGCTGATTGTTGCCACATTGTGCCGGTTAAATCCGATATCGGAATGATTCAGATAGTATATTTGAAATAAAAATACAAACGTACAGAACATCAACAGTATGCTTATTGACAACTGTGTGAAAATACTCGTTAATGTGAATTGGTTTTTTATGCCCCCATGCGACATTGTTTCGGGCTGAATATTTTCTCGCACGCTGCGTTGCATAAAATAAAGCGTCGGAAGCGTTATAGCGATGATTGAGAATGCAACGATGCCGACACTGTACAAAGCGGCTTCTGCCAGGAAATAAGCTTTAGGTGCTTCGATTTGCGATAACGACAGAAAGTGAGGAAAAAGCCACTCCGTCAGAACTCCACCCATCAACAGCGAAAACAGCAACAAGAGCAGAAACTCGGTGATCAGCAAACCTGCAAGCTGATAGTCGGACGCAGCATTTACTTTTCGCAAAGCCAACTCTCTACTTCTTAATTTTATTCTGTTTACAAACAACATTATATAATTGAACAAGCCACTTAAAATAACCAGAATGGCAACTAAAGCAAAGATTTTCAGATGTGTGTATTTAACATTTGCATGCTGGTCGGGAATTGTATAGTGAGTTTCGCTCAGTGGAATAATTTTAAATGAAAAGCTTAGTTTGCGCCCGTCGGTATCAACACTGATGGTGGTTAGTTTTTTTATAAGCTCATCTGCATTCACATTTTCACGTAAGCGTATATATACGGCACCCCCCATTCCTATACACCACGGGCAATACGTTTCATTGGACGATGAATAATCAACAAATCGAAGCTGGTCAAAAACCACATTACTGTGCGTGTTTTGGTCGGCCACAACACCTAAAAAACCGGACGATTTTTCAAGCTGAAAGTCATTCATTTTTTTATCAAACGAGCTTGTATATACATAAGCAATCGAAGGTAAGGGTTGGGGAAATATCAAGTTGATTTCAGGATAAAAAACCCGAAAAAAAGATGTGTCGGCAGTTATCGTCCTTACATTTTCAATACTGTCCTTTCCCGCATTGATCCATAAGGTCTGTGTACTCGAGAATAAGAATGAAGCAGCTTCTATTTCGGGATAAGCCTTGGGTAAATAATCCGCTAAAGGATCAGGAACCATATTGCTCAGGCCTTCAATTTTGGTAGTATCCACCTGAACAACCCGATAAATCCTGTCCCTGTCCGGATTATGGCTGTCGTACGAAAGCTCGTACCGTATCCACGACATTGTAAACGAAAATGCCGTAAAGCCAATCGCCAGGCCCATCATGCTGACAATGGTTTGGGTTTTGTACTTCAACAGGTTCCGCCACGCGATTTTTAAATAATGTAATAGCATATAGATGTTATTTTACGATTTCTAACCACTCCTACACAAAGACTCACAACAATTATTGAAGGAAAAACACTCAACAACCCGACATCCGGCATTATTTTATCACCAATTCGCCCACATCCCCGAAATTGGCGTAACCGTTTACCACCACGCGGTCGCCGGGTGCCAGACCGGAAACCACTTCGTACTGCACGGGATTTTGCCGCCCGATGCTTACCGGTGTACGGATGGCCCGGTCGCCCGATTTGCTGAGTTTATAAATCCATTGTCCGCCTGTGGTTTGAAAAAAATCGCCGCGAGGAATCACAACGGCAGTTTCGGGTTGCCCCAACTCTACCTGTACGCGGAAACTTTTACCAATGCGGACGTTATCCGGCATGTCGCCCGTAAAAACAAAATCTACCTGAAACTGGCGATCTTTGACTTCGGGAATAACCTTCGACACTTTCATCGGGAACTTTTTACCCTGATAGGTGACGGATGCGGGCAAGCCCACGCTTACACGGTCTATGTAGTACTCGCTCAGCTGAGTGTGGATTTTGAAGTTGTCCATCACTTTTATCTCACCTATATTGGCAGAAGTTCCCACATTCTGCCCCGGCGTAACGTTCAGAAAGCTAAGCTGTCCGTCAATGGGTGCACGTACCACAAGATTTTCCAGCCGGCTACGGGCGTGAGCCGTGTTTTTCCGGGCACGTTCCAGGTCGTTGTCCATTAGTTCGCGGCGCAGGCGGGTAGCGGCACTGTCTTGCTTCAGTCCGTCCAATTGCAGCGAAATGCTTTGAGTCTTATAAATGTATTCTTCATGCTGCACGTCAAGCTGAGCCTTGCTTTTTATGCCCATGCGATACTCTTCTTCACCCAGGACAAAATCTTTTTGCAGGCGGCTCAGCTCGTAGCGCGCCAACAACATTTGTTGTTTTAGCAGAATGGATTTTTGCTCCATTTCAATTTTTCTTTCCTGATACAGGATACGCTGTTTTTCCCACTCGTCTTGCTGTTCTTCTATGGTGCGCTCGAGATCCGGGTTTTGCAGGGTGAGGATAATGTCGCCTTGTTGCAGCATGGCCCCCTCTTCGGCCGCAATTTGCTTCACCGTACCACTTTCCTGCGTGTTCAGTTTCAACGTAAGAATAGGCTGCACGATACCCTCAGCATCCACGTAGTCCAGAAAGTGAGCTTCCGTAACGTCGGCAATACCGATTTTTTCGTTATCGATACGCAGTTTCCGGCCGCCCGACACACTTACAATTACAAAAACCAGAAAGGCCGCGAAAGCAGCTCCGGCCAGCATGTAATATTTGTATTTTTGAAATGCCGATTTACGGGGCAGCCGTTTGTCCATTTGCGTATCAAGAGCTTCGTTAAACCCTGTTCGAGTTCCGGAGTTTGAAGTTGAGTTGTTCATTTTATGTTTATTTTTTAATTTTCAGGAAAAACACCGATGTGCCAATCCACCATTACCCTAATAACTGCTATCAAAATTTAGTTTTTCAGCCTTCTCGAAATCCCATCCCGTAATACTGCGCAAGGTATAATAAAACCGCCAATAGTTTTGCAATTCGTTGATATAAGCCCGTTGCGAGGCATCCTTTTCCGAGATGGCGGCATTGAGGTCCAGAACCGACGATTTTCCCATTAAATACAGCCGGTAGGCTACTTCATTTCGTCGGGCGGCGCGAACGGCTGTTTTCTCGGCTATATTTACCTTGCCGGCCTGCAGATTAAATTGCTTGACTAATTTGACCACATTGGCATCAAAATCGATTTTAGCCTGCTCAATATCAATTTTCACTTTCTCAAGATTGCTTTTAGCCACTTCTACACGTCCACGCCCCACACCCCAATCCAGTAGGGGGATGCGAATGCCGAGACTCAGCAGTTGCTGGTCGAGCGGTTTTTTATAGGCATCACCCCATTGCGCAGCCGTCTGCGTAAGTCCGAGCTGCATATACAGGTCGGCTTTCAGTCCGCGTTGCGATCTGGCATAGGCAACGTTGCTTTCGCTCTGCAGCAGCTGCAGGCGGAAAGTTTCAATATCCGGACTGTTTTGTCGAGCCAATTGCAGCACCTCATCGGGCGACACGGAAAAGTCAGGAACGCTTTTGTCGATCAGTACCACAATTTCCACCTTATCTCTAATCCCCAAAAAGCTGCGCAAATCCTGTACACGGTCGTCCACATCAATACGTGCATTTAATCGGTTGCTTTGTTCGGTCAGGTGATTAATTTCCAGTTGCAGCATCTCGTTTTCCGAAATCGTTCCGATATCGTACCGCCCCTTGGCATATCTGAACAGCGTATCAGCAGCGGCGTAGTTCCAGTCGGCCGACTGCAAACTACTCTGTGCCAATGCCAGTGCGAAAAACTTATTGGCCGCCACAGAGGCCAGCAGTTCCAGGGTTTCGGAGTACGATTTCCGAGCTTCACTAAAGCGTGTGGGCTCCATCTTTTTGTTCCACTTCAGGTAGTTGTAGCCAAACAAATTCTGCGAATACCCGATTACCACAGGCATAGAATTGTAGGAACTGTTCTTATCGGTAAAAAGGTCTAAGCGCTGCAAGCCCGACTGCACAAACACGCTTCCGCCCAAAAGAGCGATGTTTTGATGAAGCGTAACATTACCGTTGTTGAGCAGCTGGTTTCGGTGTACAAAGCTATCGCTTCCGTCGGGCATGGTTACCGGGCTGATACTTCTGTTCAGCGAACTGTTGCTGCTAAACGAAAGATTGGGTAGGTATTCAGCCTTAAACGACCGCCAATTCCAATACGCCGCTTTGTATTGATGCTTGGCCGCCACGGCTTGGGGCGACTGTGTACGGGCAAGCCGGACCACATCAGCAAGCGACAGACGTAGCGTGTCTTGCGCCTCCAGTTGGAGTGAAAAACAAAATAAAATGGAGAAAATAAGGAGCTTGTTCACATTCACTTTATTTTTGAGAGTTCGTTTCAGCTTCGGCACCTGTCATAACAAACCAGATACCACACAGCTAATAAATTGATTACATGCAATATACAGCACATATCAACAAACCTAAAGTGTTCGGATCCGCACGATCGATGTTCGAATTCGCACGCTTTTGTAAGCAACAATGTTTTATCTTTGTACCATCATTGTATCGAACTGTTTTGGATACTACACTTCAAAATTATGCACAAACAAGGAAAAATACTGATTGTAGACGACAACGAGGATATACTCTTTGCACTGAACTTGCTGCTTCAACCGCATGTGGAGAAAGTAAAAGTAACCACGCAGCCCGAACGCATCGGACATTTCATTGAAAAATTTTGTCCCGATGTAATTCTGTTGGATATGAATTTTCATCAGGATGCCAGCAGCGGGCAGGAGGGGTTCTTTTGGTTAGATACAATTCTGAAGACAGATCCGTCGGCAGTGGTTATTTTCATAACAGCCTACGCCGATACCGAAAAAGCCGTACGAGCCATCAAGGCCGGTGCCGCGGATTTTATCCCTAAACCCTGGGAAAAAGAAAAACTGCTTGCCACGGTTTCATCGGCCGTGCAGCTCAAGCAGAGCCGAAATGAAGTCACACAGCTCAAGCAGCAGCTCGCCGCCCTGGAAAGCAACCGACCGCCGCTGCCCGAAATTATCGGCGAAAGCGGGAAAATGATTTCGCTGCTTGAAACGACCGAAAAACTACGTGATACCGATGCCAACATCCTGATTTTAGGCGAAAACGGCACGGGAAAGGACCTGATTGCAAATCTGCTTTACCACTCATCGCCACGTGCCGGGAAACCATTGGTTCATATCGACCTGGGCTGTATTCCCGAAAGCTTGTTTGAAAGCGAATTGTTCGGTTATGAGAAAGGGGCATTTACCGATGCTAAAAAAGAAAAGCCCGGACGATTTGAAATTGCATCGGGAGGAACGCTGTTTTTAGACGAGATAGGCAACTTAACACCTGCCATGCAGTCCAAACTGCTCACGGCTATAGAAAAACGCCAAATCACACGCCTGGGTTCCACGCAGCCTGTCCCCATCGATGTCCGGCTGATTTGCGCCACCAATGCCGACATTCATAAAATGGTGGACAACAAAGAATTCCGGCAGGATTTACTGTATCGTATCAATACCATTGAACTGCATATACCGCCGCTACGTGAGCGAGGCAACGACATTTTGCTGCTTGCCGATTTTTTTCTGGTCAAATTTGCACGGAAATACAAAAAAGACATCCGCAGTATTTCGTCTTCGGCTCAGCGAAAACTACTGGAATACGCCTGGCAGGGCAACGTACGTGAACTTCAACACGCCATGGAACGAGCCGTTATTCTTTCAAAATCTTACGTACTGGGCACCGACGACTTTATGCTGACGAATGTGCCAGGCAGAAAAAAAACGGAGACGTTTAACCTGGCTGAATTAGAGCAACGAACCATAGAACAGGCTCTTATTCAATGCAATGGGAATATCAGTCAAGCGGCCGATTTGCTCGGCATTTCACGTTTTGCATTGTATCGCAAAATGGGCAAACCAGAAAAATAAAGCCTGAAACACAGCTGTTATGTATTTTTATTTAACTTTGCAGAAAAGGTTATTCATTATTTTCCATCTGTCAATCGAACGGTCGGATGTCTTCATTTTGAGAGCAGTGCTTTAATTGAACACGAATACGAAGAGTATGAAACTTCAAGCCAGATATCTGTTTGTCATTAAAATAGCAGCCATAGTGCTGTTGGCATTGGCAGGTGCATGGCTCATGCTGAAAGGATTGTACTTTTCGGCCATTCTCGTATTAGTAGTCATTGTAAGTCTGGCGGTTTCGGTGTATCTGGACCGACGAAAACTAATCAGCCGGATGGAAAGAATGATTTCCAGTATCCAGAACTCAGATTTCTCTTTTCATTTGCCCGAAACAACTACCAAAGACGAACTTCATAACTTGTCGGCAGAAATGGAAGAGGCCTTGCAGGCTTTTCGCAGGCAAACACAAAGCTCATTCATGGACGAGGCAGAAACACAGGCCTGGCAAAAACTCATCAGTGTACTCACTCATGAGATAATGAACAGCATTGCCCCTATTATTTCACTGTCAGAAACCCTGAGCGACACGGCCGAAATGCCCGCATTACCCACCGAAGAGGAATATAAAAACATGCAGCAGGCCATGCGGATTATCCACCGGCGCAGCAAAGGGCTTCTTTCGTTCGTGGAAAATTACCGGAAACTGACCAAAATCCCGGAGCCGGTTCTTCAACCCATCCCGCTGGAACCGATGCTGAAATATTTACAACAGCTGATGACGGCAAGCGGCATCAACCTTTCGTATTCCGTTTATCCGCAGCCACTCACTCTTACTGCCGATAAAAGCCTGGTGGAGCAGGCGCTTATAAATCTCATTAAAAACGCTTCGGAAGCTGGTAGTGCAGAGCAAGAAACCATCATCGACATAAAAGCGAACAAGATTGGCAATGAGATTCATATCATCGTATCAGACAACGGAAAAGGAATTAGCCCCCAGGCCATTGAAAAAATTTTCATCCCTTTTTACACGACCAAACCCACAGGCTCGGGCATTGGCCTGAGTATCTGCAGGCAGGTAATGCTGAGGCACAAAGGCAAAATTTCCGTGCAATCGGATGAACACGGAAGTCGATTTACGCTGACATTCCCCTCTTATTTATAAAATACAAACAGTTTGTCTTTTCTTCAGGGATCTCGCACCCTGATGGATAGTATTCATGCGCATCAGAGCATGAATCAGCAATGCCCTTTCGTTGGGTATTCCGCCACAGGTGTAATGAAATGAATAGGACACAACGATTATAAGGAGATGAAGCCCTACATTGACATTGCCGATGATATTAAGGTCAGTGCAATGGACAAGTTTAATCAAATACGATTTTTATGTTCTAAGAAATCAGAATATTTTGATTTTTTAGAACATATTAAACGGAAAACAATACGGAAATCCCTAACACTCATACCTCATTATTAACAGACCTGTTACCCCAATACAGGCTGATTAACCCTATTTACGAGCAGGTCATAGATAGTTTGAAGTTGAATTTTGATCGCCAGTACCATATCACGGATTTCTATAATACGTTCAAGGATAAACAAGCATTCGAAAAAGCTATTTTAACTCTGCTTCTTTCTAAAGACACAGAGAAACTAGCATTAATCACCACCAACCTAAGAGAGGAAATAAGCAAGAATATTAAGCTATACACTGCTCATAAAGAACTGTTTGACAATATAGAAGATACCCTCAACGTCTGTACGGGTAGACACAATCCGCTTCATACTAAAATAGAGGGATAACAGAAAGACACTAACAAACCCTGGCAGGAACTTACGCAAGTCAGAAACTCTTTGGAATCGGCAAGTTGGAAAGATGATAAAATCGCAATACAACGCTTAACCCAAGATGAAGAACGGTTTGAAGATTTACATAAAAAGGAGCAAGAGAAACTTCAAATTCTTTTTTAATATAGGATTTTCGGACGGAGAGTTCATTTTCTCAAAAGAATATAATTCTGAAGTTTTACAAGAGAGAAGAGTGTATTGCATGCAACTCTTCATTGGCTGAAAGACTTTGGAACAATTGATAATGAAGATATAGCTATTTTAGGACAAGTCATTTCTTTAAAAATTGAATTATCTTTGCAGTCATATTGACTCCCAACTTACAGTTTACTCGAAGATATATCTCGAAGTCGGTTACGAATTGAAGATTCAAATTATCCAAATAGATGTCATTCTTGGAATATTGATGAAGCATAAAGCCTTGAACCCGTCGATAGGCAAGTTCATACTTCTTATAAGTATCTATTACCCTACCGTAACCAACTAACTTTAATTCATCGTCATTGTGTTTTCTAAATAAAGTGAGCAGTGTTTGGGAGTACATCTCGGTTTGCGTATACATTTTTCGAAGTTTGTCTGCAGTTATTATTTCACGCTTCTCGCTTAGGTTCCGGCAATACGTATAGAGGGTCATTCGAATTGAATTCAGGTCGTTATTAAGAGTTACAGCCTCGTAACTATTTCCCTTTGCTTCTCCAATATCGGTATTCCATTGGGAAGCAACAATGCCTAACTTGGTACTAAACTCCACTTTTTCTCCATTTAAAGTGATTCTTGCAATAATCGGTGACTTGCCATTTTTCCGTACTGTACTCTTCTTCAGGAAAAATGAGATTCTAAAGGTGTACTTCATTGATTTTAATGTTACATGATTAAACTTATACCTAACGAAAATAGTTGGGAATGTATGATTTATCCTGAATTATTTGCAAAACCCAAAATATTGAGTAAATTTGCTATCCGTATTGAGTAAAATTGGAATTTATGTTTGAACGTCCTTATCTGAAGTCGGTTAAATCAAGAATTGAAGAGCCCAGAAAGTTTATTCAGGTTATTCTGGGGCCTCGCCAAGTGGGCAAAACCACTATGGTGACACAACTTGTTGAACAACTGTTAATCCCAAACTTATTTGAATCTGCAGATGCCATTTCAGCTACAAACTCAGCTTGGATCACACAAATTTGGGAATCAGCTCGCCTGCGGATGAAAGCGTCGAATGCTTCAGAGTTCTTGCTTATAATTGATGAAGTTCAGAAAATAGACAATTGGAGTGAAGTCGTGAAACAACAATGGGATAAAGATACTCGTGAGAAAATCAACATAAAGGTGATTTTACTTGGTTCTTCTCGATTGTTAATTCAGAAAGGATTGACCGAATCTTTAGCTGGGCGATTTGAAACACTCTATCTTGGACATTGGTCTTTTCCTGAAATCCAGGAGGCATTCGGGTGGAGCATCGAGCAGTATGTCTACTTTGGTGGCTATCCGGGATCGGCAACGTTGATTAATGATGAAGAACGTTGGAAGAATTACATAAAGGATTCGCTCATAGAGACGAGTATTTCCAAAGATATTTTGATGCTGACACGTGTTGATAAGCCTGCTTTATTAAAACGATTATTTGAATTGGGCTGCCTTTATTCAGGTCAAATACTCTCTTACACGAAGATATTAGGTCAGCTTCAAGATGCCGGAAATACAACAACGTTGGCTAACTATCTAAAACTGTTATCCGATTGTGGATTATTAGGCGGATTAGATAAGTATGCCGGAGATATAATCCGCAAACGTGGCTCAAGTCCCAAATTCCAAGTATATAACAATGCATTAATTACAGCACAAAGCGATGATACCTACGAAAAAGCAATTGTCGATCCAAAGTTATGGGGACGATTAGTTGAATCTTCAATTGGAACTCATTTGATAAATCATGCTATTTCCGAAAGATACAACCTCTATTATTGGAGAGATGGCAACTACGAAGTTGACTTTATCTTAGAAAGAGGAGATAAGGTGATTGGACTTGAGGTAAAAAGCGGAATGAAAGTCGAAAATGCAGGTATGGGAGTTTTTGCTGAGAGGTTTCATCCTGAAAAGGTACTGCTCGTTGGGACAGGTGGAATTCCTTATGATGAGTTTTTGAAGATTAATCCGAAAGAATTGTTTTAAAATTTACAATATGAAAATAATGACACACGATCCATCAGAATATATTAGAGGCTTACAAGCATTACTCGTTTCTGACAAGAAAAAAATAGGTTTTTTATTTGGAGCAGGCACTTCATTGGCTAAAAAAGATAAAATCAAATCAAAAAATATTCCTGCGATATCCAAAATGACTTCTGATATTGAGACCGAATTGTTCAAAACTGATAATTATAAAACTGCAATTGATGAAATAAAGAACGAAATAGGAAAAGACAAGTACACTATTGAAACCTTATTGTCTGCAATTGAGCAGAAGAAGATGGCAGTAGGAAGACATTCAATAAATGGTTTGAATTTCTCTGAATTTGATGATTTATGCAAAGAGATAAAAAAAGAAATTCACAAGATAGTCAGCATTCATAAAAACATTGAGAATGAATTGGAATACGTTATACATGTTGATTTTGCAGATTGGATTGAGAGAGCAGATAGATATTATCCGATAGAAATATTTACTACAAATTATGATTATCTATTTGAACTGGGCTTGGAGTATAAGAATGTTCCTTATTATGATGGTTTTACAGGAAGTCTTAAACCCTTTTTTAATTCTCATTCAGTTGATGATTTAAATTTTCTCCCGAAGCAAACTAAACTGTGGAAAATACATGGCTCCTTAGGGTGGCATTATGATGAAGACACCAAAAGGGTTTGGAGAAAAGATTCTGATTCTGAAGATATACTAATCTATCCATCAACACTAAAGTATAATGATTCAAAGAAACAGCCATATACAGCTTTGGGGGATCGCTTGACGAACTTCTTGAAACAATCAGATACAATTCTTATTATAAGTGGATACTCTTTCGGAGACGAGCATATAAATGAACGAATTTTGACAGCCTTAAAAACGAATACATCTGCACATGTTTTCGTTTTATTTTACGATGCTATATATGATAGTATAGGTAAGAAGATAGGTTATATTTTAGAGAAAGAAGATTGTACATTAAAAGATATTGCAAAAGCAAATAATAAGATCTCTGTCTTGGGTTGTCGTCACGCAATCATTGGATGTCAATATGGAAAATGGAAATTAAAAAGAGAACCGGATAATGATGATGCCATTCATATTGATTTATATTTTGACCAAGATGCTCATGCTGATGCTAGCGATATGATAAATAATAAAATAGAAGAGCAAAAATGGACAGGTGAAGGTGAGCTAAAGCTGCCAGACTTTACTTCATTTGTGAACTTTCTTCAATCAATGATTCACTTATCAGATTTAACTAAAGAGGGAAAATGAAAAATATTCAAACAGAAGTTGGAGAAATAATTAGTGTTAGTGGGAATACAATTAGTGTTCAACTATCTGATTCAATAAAATCAAATATTCCTGTCATTGATGGAATTGTATTCCGTATAGGCCAAATTGGTTCATTTCTGAAAATACCTTTAGGATATACAAACTTATATGGCATTGTGACACAAATAGGAGCTTCTGCAATTCCAGATAATTTGAAAGAAATTATAGAGCAAGATTATTCAAAACTCGAAAATAGGCAATTCTTGAATATGGCTTTAATTGGAGAGCAATATGGTTACAAGTTTGAAAGAGGGGTATCTCAATCTCCGACTACAGGAGATAAGGTTCATCTAGTAACATTAAAAGACTTAGATGCAATATATGGTGGCTATAATAAAAACAACTCTATAACTATTGGGAATATAAGCATATCTGAAAGCTTAAATGCAAAAATAGATTTAAATAAGCTTATTTCAAGACATTGTGCAATACTTGGATCTACGGGAAGTGGAAAATCAAATGCAGTTGGAGTATTGTTAAAAGCAATTGCAGATAGAAATTTTAAAAGTTCGCGTATCTTAGTTATTGATCCTCATGGAGAGTATAATAGTGTTCTTAAAGATAAAAGTAATGTTTACAAAATTAGGGCAAATCAAGATGAAAATGAAAAAGAACTGTATGTTCCTTTCTGGGCTTTGCCTTTTAATGAACTAATAAGCATGTTTTCTGGATCAATATCAGATCAAAATCGTGATTATATACGAACGCAAATAGTTGAAGCAAAGATTGCCTCTGCAAAAAAGAATAAAATAGATATTGAAGCCGAATTAATAACAGCGGATACTCCCATTCCTTTCAGTATAAAACAGTTGTGGTTTGATTTAGATGATTTTGAACGTCAGACATTTAACGAAAGAGCTAAGCCTGAAACTATAACAAAAAAACGAATTGAAGGAAATGCCGATAAATTAATATCGAATGAATATCAGCCAGCAAGTGCAGGTGGTGGCGCTCCCTTTTTAAATAATCAAGCAAAAGCTATATTAGGATTCTTAGATAATATTCGTATAAGGTTGAAAGATTCAACCTATAATTTTCTTTTTGCCCCTGGAGAATATGAACCTGATTTAAAAGGAGAAGTAAAAAAAGATTTAAGTAATCTTCTTTTTGAGTGGCTGGGAGGTAAAGTTCCTGTTACTATTTTAGATTTATCGGGAATACCAAGTGAAATAATGACATCTATTTCAGGCACATTGCTAAAAATTATATATGATGCATTATTTTGGGGGCAAAACTTACCAAATGGAGGAAAAGAGCAACCCTTATTCATAGTTTTAGAAGAGGCTCATAATTATCTTAAGGCTGGAGAAAATTCTATTTCCTCAAGAGCTGTCCAAAGTATCGCAAAAGAAGGTAGAAAATATGGAGTTGGTTTAGCATTGGTAACTCAAAGACCATCCGAATTGGACGAAACGGTATTAAGTCAATGTGGCACCATTATAGCTTTACGGATGAATAATTCAAAAGACAGAGGTCACATACGTTCTTCGATACAAGATGAATTACAAACCATGGTAGATTTATTACCTAGCTTACGTACAGGCGAAGGGATTATATCAGGTGAAGGGGTTAAAATACCTTCTAGAGTGCAATTTTATAAGCTCGCAAATGCTCCTAAAGGTTCAGATCCATTAGTCTCAATGAAATGGATGGAAGAAAAAAATGTAGAAGTTGAAGATTACAATAAATTACTTTCTCTTTGGAGAAATCAAAAATTAAAGGAGGAAACAAAATGAATTATCCGGAAATGAAGGTCGTAAGTTCTTCTAATATAGCAGAACTTGGTTATGATCAAGAAAGTCAAACTGTTTATGTGAGATTTTTAAATGGAAGTCTTTATATCTATAAAGGAGTTCCAGAATATGAATTTGATAATTTATTTAATGCACCATCATTAGGTTCATATTTACATAGAAATTTTAAAAACGTATACCCATACGAAAGAATTGAATAATGTCAACAATAAAATTAAACCAGCAACTCAACCGAGTTGAAATCAAAGAATTTGAAATAGAAAATCCCATTGTTTTTAACTATTTCAATAATCTTCCTGTTAATGAACGGGATGAAAAGTTATTACGTGCCATATACATTGGTGTCTTAGCATTGATGGAAGATAGAATTTCTGCATTCTTGTCGAAAACCTCCAATGAATTGGGAACAGAACTTGAAAGTCTCAAAATGATATTTGAGATGAAAAAGGAGCTCTTTTACAAATCAACTATAAAAGGAATTCTGGCTGAAGACGAAATAGCTGAATTTCTAAATAATTATTTTCAAGAAAAGCGACTGAAAGATAGGGCTGTATTAACAGGAAATACAGCCGGAAATATAGCAAAAAATAAGACAGGTGATATTGTTTGCGAAATTAATGGAGACAACAATCTAAAAATTGTTATCGAATGTAAATTCGATAAAAGCATTCGCTTGGGAGACATTGATTCCAAAGATATTTTTACTCGAAAAACAGATACAGCCTGGAGTCAGTTAATTGAAGCCGAAGCAAACAGAGATGGGAAGGTTAGTATCATTGTTTTTGATAGATCGTTAGTTGACAATTCTATTCTGAAATTGTCCGAAAATGTTGGATATATTTCAGGGATTGGATTTACGGCGATTATCGATTCTCAAAAAGGTGATTATTCAAACTTATCCATTGCTTATATGTTGGCTCGTGATATTGCCTTAAATGCTAAACAAGTTGAACTGGACAAAGATTTGTTAGCTATTCTTGTGAATAGAATCATAAAGGATATTAACGAGGTTTTATCTATAAAATCTCTTGTTCATAGCAATATAGAGAATAACAAGGCTATTTTAAAACAATTAGAAAAATCAATCTTATTGATGGAATTTAATCAGGAATACATGAAGAAATTCTTGATAGAGGGAACTTTGACAAAAAAAGACTTGCTTGACTTCTATTCTGGCGAAGATATAAGAGATAAATATCGGATTATAGAAAAAGAAATTAAGAGTGAAATTAATGACAGGTAGATTTTTCTAACAGTTCTTCTTCTATGGATTGCCAAAAACTTGAAATACAGCTTAAAAGCGCACCAAGTCTTAAGTTGTTGCGTTCCCGTAATGCTCCGCTTATATGTATTGTGTCCCTTTCTCATTTTCTATAAAAAGAGACACGATTTGGACACTGTTTTATGGCAAATTCAAGCAGAAAAACACCTGATTATAGAAAGGGGTACAGCTTAAATTATTGATTTACAGCAATATGTAATGGATTTGGGCCGAGGGTTCGAAAAAAGAAAAACCTCTTATAATCGATTGATTATAAGAGGTTTACATTTTCTGCGGTATGGACGGAAGATGAACTTTTCGCTTTAACTGACTGTCTGTTAGTAGATTATCCCTTATTTTTAATGTAGGGGGTACAGTTAATGTACGTTTTCTACTTACTCTTGACAATCAAAGACTTACATTCGTCTTTTTGTCCTTTTCCCATTTAGCGGTCCGGACGGGTTTAAAACCCTACCCGTATTACGCTAATATTCAGTGATTCAATATTTCAATTTCGTTCATGGGGTACAAATGGGGGTAAATTGCTTTACTTGGCCTTTTTGGCGGCTATTGTCACCCGTTTGACTGCTTAGAACTCAGGTTCAAAATTACACATTTTTTCAATAACAACAAACATTCTCACTATTAATCTTTTATCCTTTGTGCAAGGTGCAAGCATCTATATATAGATAGACTTGCACCTTGCACAAATTTTTTTCCATATAAGAATTATCCTATCATGTTAAAAAAATCCATATCTTTGCAAACATGAGATTTAGGAAGGTCATATCATATCTAATTCTTGCGGTATATGGTTCGGTATTAATACATACCATTATCCCGCACGACCATCACACGCACCTTTGGGAAACCGTTAGTGCGGCGATTGATGTATTCCATGATAATGACGACGAACATCATCATGCTGACGGTTCAACCCATCACCATGATACACATAAGTTTCCCCATCATGAGGAATCGCAGCACCCCGAAGTTTATACATTAAGTTCAAGCAATACCATTGCCCAACTGTTTGCAACCCTTACGCTATACTGCCATGCGGTTCAAACATTTGACTTTACACCTAAAGAGGTTGAAATTGACAAGCAGAACATTTATTATGTCCCGCTTAAAATTCCAATAGCCTTTACTTTAGGCGTTCCGCCACGCGCCCCACCTATCGTTTAATTTTTTATCGAGCGTTTTACAACCACAGCCCGTAACAGGCTTTGTGGTTTGTGATTATTCAATTCAGTTCAAAAAAATTAAACGAAAATTCAAATGAAAAAGATATTTTTAGCCATCGCAATCTGCGGTTTCCTTTTTGCCTCATGCGGCAACAAATCCAACAGTAATAACGGTACGCATAAGCACGATGATGGTAGCGTACATACCGACCATGCCGCCGACCCAGCCAAGCCTGCACAAGAAACTTTCAAGGTAGAAGCCGACACGACTGCCGCCAAGAAAGACAGCCTAAATCAAAAGCACGATGACCACGGTCAAGCGCACGACCACGGCGACGGCAAACCTCACAAACATTAATAATCGAATTGGGAATTGACAATCGGGAATAGTTGCTTTACGCAATTCTGTTCCCCGGTTGCTGATACCCTATTCTCTAAAATCAAGTAAAAGATGAAACGCATCCTATATTTAGTATGCCTTACTGCCGTCATGTTCGGCTGTAAAGGCAAATCAGAACAACCCGCAGGCGACCATCCGCACGACGAAAAACTTCAACTCACCGCATACAGCAGCGATTTTGAGGTTTTCGCCGAAGCAACGCCTTTTGTCGTGGGACAACCGAGCGATATTCTCGCCCACTTTTCCTTCCTGAAAAATTTCAAACCGATTACAGAAGGAAAAATAACGGTAAGTTTAATTGTCGGAACCGATGGCGCACGTCAAACACTCGAAACACCTACACGCCCCGGCATCTATAAATTTTCGCTGCAACCTGCCACCGCAGGAACGGGAAAATTGGTGTTCGACATTGCAACACCGCAGGGAACTTCGCAAATCGTTGTTTCCAACATTAAGGTTTATACCGATGTACACGATGCACAGCACGACGCGGCAGATGCCGTGGCTTCGAGCAGCAACGGCGTAGTATTTACCAAAGAACAAAGTTGGAAAGTCGATTTCTCAACTGCGGCAGCCACACGCGAACCCTTCGGGCAAATTATCCGAACCACTGCGCAAATCCAACCTTCGCAGGGCGACCAACAAATTATAACGGCTAAAACCGCAGGCATTGTACTTTTTCCGAACGGTGATGTGGTGGACGGAAAAGCCGTTGGCGCAGGACAATCGCTGTTTTCCATTGAAGGCGGCGGAATGGCTGACAACAACCTGATGGTACGTTACAGCGGTGCTGAAAGCGAATACAACCGAGCTAAAGCCGAGTATGACCGTAAAAAAGAGTTGGCAAAAGACAACATCGTTTCGCAAAGCGAACTGTTGAAGGCACAAACGGAATTTACCAACGCCGAAGCCGTATTCAACAACCTACGGAAGAATTTTTCGGCAGGAAAGCAAACCGTTTCTTCACCTATCAGCGGATTTATCACGCAGGTATTGGTCAGCAACGGGCAATACGCCGAAGCGGGACAACCCGTATTGGTGGTTTCGCAAAACCGCGATTTACTTATCAAAGCCGAATTGCAACCCAAGTATTTTTCGATTTTGGGCGGCATTACCTCTGCCAACATCAAAGTGTTGGACGACGGTCGCACCTTTACATTGGAAGAATTGAACGGACGTGTAGTGTCATTCGGCAAATCATCCGACCTCGCTAATCCGCTTATACCCGTTGTTTTCCAAGTGAAAAACAGTGCAGGATTACTATCGGGCAGTTTCGTAGAAATGTACATCAAAACGCAAACCAACGCGCAAGCAATCACCGTACCCAATGAATCCGTTGTGGAAGAAATGGGAAACTACTTCGTTTACGTGCAATTGACACCCGAATTTTTCGAGAAACGGGAAATCAAAAAAGGCGTAACCGACGGTTTCCGCACAGAAGTAGTATCAGGCATAGCGGATAGCGACCGTGTTGTTGCCAAAGGCGCAATATTAGTAAAACTGGCACAGGCTTCGGGGGCGTTGGATGCGCATTCGGGACACGTGCATTAATCCATTGACAACATGCTGAATAAAATCATAAAATTCTCTCTCAATAACAAACTATTTGTGTTGCTGGGAGCGGTGCTGCTGATTGTAGGCGGAACGTACATATCCCAAAAGATGGATATTGACGTGTTCCCCGACCTCACAGCCCCGACAGTAGTTGTAATGACCGATGCACACGGCATGGCTGCCGAAGAAGTGGAACGGTTGGTAACCTTCCATATCGAAACAGCCGTCAACGGTGCAACCGATGTACGCCGCGTCCGCTCGGCATCCATGCAGGGATATTCCTTCGTGTGGGTAGAGTTCGGATGGGGAACGGATATTTTCAAAGCCCGCCAGATTGTAAGCGAAAAAATGGTATCGCTCGGCAGCGAATTACCCGCCGATGTCGTTCCCGTATTAGCCCCGCAATCGAGCATCATGGGCGAAATCCTGCTACTTGGCTTGCAAGCCGACAGCACTTCGATGATGGAACTGCGCACTTTAGCCGATTGGGTGGTAAAACCCTCGATACTCGCCACGGGCGGCGTGTCGCAGGTAACCATTATCGGCGGCGATTACAAGCAGTACCAAATACTTGCCGACCCGCAAAAGATGGACGTTTACGGTGTAAGCATGAACGAGTTGGAAAACGTGGGAAGCACATTCAGCGCCAATTCGTCGGGCAGCGTAATCCGCGACTACGGTAACGAATTTATCCTGCGCGGCATGGCTCGAACCAACAGCCTCGAAGAGTTGGGAGCAACATTCATTAAAACCGTAAATGGTAAACCCGTTGTTGTTTCAGATGTGGCGGAAATTGTTATCGGCAGTGCCTTAAAGTTGGGTTCAGCCTCGCAAAACGGCAAGCCCGCCGTTATACTTGCCATTTCCAAACAGCCCAATATCAATACGCTCAACGTAACCGAAAACATCGAACGGCGGTTGGCAGAAATACAAGCCACACTTCCCGCAGATGTAAAGTTGGATACCAAAATTTTCCGTCAAGCAGATTTTATCGAATCATCCGTCAATAACGTGGGTGGCGCACTGATGGAAGGCGCGCTGTTCGTAGTCATTATTCTGTTCCTGTTTTTGGGAAGTTTACGCACCACGGTTATATCCGTTGTGGCTATTCCGCTTTCGCTGTTGGGTGCAATTATCGTACTCTACCTGTTGGGCATGAACATCAATACCATGACCCTCGGCGGGATGTGTATCGCCATCGGTTCGTTGGTGGACGATGCCATTATCGACGTGGAAAACGTGTACAAACGCCTGCGGCAAAACCATCGCAAGCCCAAAGAGCACCGACAGTCCTCTTTCACGATAGTATTCGATGCCTCGCGCGAAATCCGTGCTTCTATCCTCAATGCTACGCTCATTATCATTGTAGCGTTTGTTCCCCTGTTTTTCCTTACGGGAATGGAAGGACGAATGCTTAAACCGCTCGGCGTGGCATATATTGTTTCGCTGTTCATGTCGCTGATTGTCGCCATGACCGTAACGCCGCTCATGTGTAAGTTGATGCTTTCGGGCGATAAGTATTTGGATAAAAACGAAAAAGACAGCTTGCTGACCCGCAAACTTTCAACCTTCTACGGTTCATCGCTGCAATGGGTGCTACGCAACAAAAAGAAAGTGTTGTATCCAACTATCGGCGTGTTTATTGTGTCGCTTGGCTTGTTTTTTACAATGGGACAGAGTTTTTTACCCGAATTTAATGAAGGTTCGTTGGTCATTTCTGCCGTAACCAAACCCGGTGTTTCGTTGGAAGAAAGCAGTCGTTTGGGTAATCTAATTGAAACCGAACTAATGAATATTCCCGAAGTAACGGGAACGGCAAGGCGCACGGGACGCGGCGAGTTGGACGAACATGCACAAAGCAGCAACAGTGCCGAAATTGATGTGATGTTTCAACTAAAAGACCGTTCACGAGAAGAATTTATGGAAGATGTACGCCACACGTTGGCAGGCGTTCCGGGCATGGCGACTACCGTCGGGCAGCCTTTGGGACACCGCATCGACCATATGCTTTCGGGAACTCGTGCCAACATTGCCATTAAAATATTCGGCCCCGATTTAAGCCGCTTATTTATGATGGGTAACCAAATCCAAAATTCCATCAAGGGAATTGACGGACTGGTAGACGTGGCGGTGGAACAGCAAACCGAAACACCACAATTACAGGTACGCGCCAATCGCGGTATGTTAGCCAAGTACGGCATCACCATTGAAGATTTCAATAAGTTTATCGACATAGCGTATGGCGGCGAAAAGTTGGCGGACATCTACGAAGGGCAACGCAGCTTCGATTTGGTGCTTCGCTTGAATCAAAACTACACCCAAAGTATCGACCAAGTGAAAGCCGCTCTGATTGACATCGGCAACGGGCGTAAAGTGCCGTTGGAAGAAATTGCCGAAGTGGTTTCCGTTGGCGGCCCCAACACTATTACCCGCGAAAACGTACAGCGTAAAATCGTAGTTTCGGCAAACGTGTCGGGGCGTGATCTAAAAGGTGTCGTAGAGGATATCAAAGCCAACATCGGTGCAAATATCAACCTGCCCGAAGGCTACCGCGTGGAATACGGTGGACAGTTTGAGAGTGCCGAAAGTGCCTCGCGAACCCTGCTTATCACCTCGTTTTTGGCGTTATGTGTGATTTTCCTCTTGCTCTATGGCGAGTTCAAAAACCTCACGCTATCAGCCATTGTATTGCTGAACTTACCGTTGGCGTTGATTGGCGGCGTGTTTGCTGTGTTCTTCACGTCCGATATTGTCAGCATTCCGTCCATCATCGGTTTTATCACCCTATTCGGAATCGCTACGCGAAACGGAATCCTGCTTATATCCAAATACCAACACATGCAGCAGCACAATGAAGAATTGCAAATTTCGAGCGATGAGTTGAAGTCAGAAGGGATTGATTCGGAAATCGAAGTTCAAGATTCAAAATTGCGTGAGATTGTAGTACATGGCTCGATGGACAGGCTCAACCCGATACTGATGACCGCACTTACGGCGGCATTGGCACTTATCCCGCTCGTTTTTCAGGGCGATAAGCCCGGCAACGAGATACAAAGCCCGATGGCAGTTGTAGTGTTGGGTGGATTGCTTACGTCCACGCTATTAAATATTTATATTGTGCCTGTAGTGTACGAAATGTTGGAAAAAAGAAAACAGAAGAAAAATGAAAAAAATAGTAATTAGCCTATTGTTCGTATCCGTTCTGTTTTCTGCGAAAGCACAAAACGGATATGAAACTGTTTTGCAAACAATAGAAGCAAACAGTTCCACGCTCACTGCGCTGCGTGAACAGATGGAAGCGCAAAAATTGGGTAACCGCACGGGAATCTACCTTGCCAATCCCGAAGTTGAATTTCACTATCTATGGGGTAATCCCAACGTCATAGGCAACCGCACGGACTTTACCGTAAAGCAATCGTTCGACTTCCCAACGGCTTACAGCCACAGGGGAAAGATTGCCGACCTGCAAAACGCCAATGCGGAAATGCAGTACAAAGCCGAGCGGATTAACCTGCTGTTGGCAGCCAAAAAAGTTTGCGTTGATTTGGTGTACTACAATACCTTAGCGAAAGAGTATGCCGCAAGGTTGCAGAATGCCGAACGCATTGCCGCTACCTACCAGTCGCGCATGGCGAAAGGCGATGCCAACGTATTGGAAAACAACAAGGCGCAACTGAACCTGACAACCGTTCAAAACGAAATGGCACGTATCAGGACAGAACAGGCGACTTTGCTGTCCCAACTCAAAGGGTTGAACGGCGGCAAGGACATTGCTTTTACCGATGATGTGTACCCTGCCAACGTGCTGCCTGCCAATTTTGAAGACTGGTACGCCTCTGCCGAACCGAAAAGCCCCGTGTTACAATACGTCAGCGGACAAATCGAAATCAGCAAGCGGCAAATAAAGTTGAATCAGGCAATGGGCTTGCCCAAGTTTTCGGCGGGCTACATGAGCGAAGCGGTAACAGGCGAACGCTTCCAAGGCGTTATGGTCGGTGTTTCCATTCCGCTTTGGGAAAACAAAAACCGCGTTAAACAAGCCCGTGCACAGGTTACAGCCGACGAATCGGTGTTGGCTGACACCAAAGTGCAGTTTTATAACCGCCTGCAAAGCCTGCACCTGAAAGCGTCGGGCTTACAACAGAACGCGTTGAAATACCGCCAGTCCATTACGGCTAACGGCAACGAACCGCTGCTGAAAAGAGCCTTGGACGCAGGCGAAATCTCACTGCTTACCTACCTCATGGAAGTGGAATACTACTACGATGCCATCAACAAGGTATTGGAAGCGGAGAGAGATTATAATTTATCATTGGCGGAGTTATCGGCGGTGGAACTTTAAGTTTTGAATGATGTGTATGCACAGTAAAATGAAATTGTACAAAGAAAACAAGCTGTTGCTTGTTTTGGCAGGGATATTAGTTCTTGCTCATGCTGTTATACCCCATACGCATCATTTCAGTTTCTTTTCATCCGTAGTCGATCTGTTGGGAGAGGATTTTAAGGAACAATTTGAACACCATAATCCAACAACAGATAAAACAAAAGAATGCTATTGTAGCTATCGGTTTGATTATTCTGATTCAGATGATACAACAGGGCTACATCTTAAAAAAACGAATGACAAGAAAGAATATGTCCTGGATTATCAACCATCTTACATGGTTGATAATCCACCGGACATAACTTGCGAAACGAAGTTACTTTCATTATTTAATCCCAATGTTGCATTCAACTATACTGACTGTATAGTGCTTTTTGTGGGGCTTAGAGCACCACCCTTTGTTTGTTAGACACATCGCTTTTTATCAAATCAATGTTTAACGAACAAATAAAAATTAAAATGAAAAAAATATTTAGTTTTCTCGAAAGTCTTCCGATGACAATAGTAGGAGGTGTTTTCCTTGCCATAAGTTTAGTGTTGTTATTGACAGACACAAAAATGCTCATCGATCCCGCGTGGGTAACTGTTTTTATATGCGGATTACCGCTACTGTATCTCGCTCTTACCCGTTTGATTTTTCAACGGTGGGTATCATCTGCTTTGTTAATATCTATCGCGATGGTTGCTGCTATTGCCATAGGCGAACTTTTTGCCGCAGGCGAAGTAGCTTTCATCATGGCTATCGGTGCTTTGCTCGAAGAACGGGCGGCAGGCAGAGCCAGAAAAGGCATCAGCAAACTGTTGAACCTTGCTCCGCAGAAAGGACGGCGCATTATTACGGTTGATGGCAACATCACGGAAGAAATCGTTCCTGTGGAAGAAATACACAGGGATGATTTATTACGTGTATTTCCAGGAGAAACAATTCCTGTCGATGGAAAAATTGTTTTTGGGAACACTTCCATAGACCAATCCATTATGACGGGAGAGTCTTTGCCGGTGGATAAGAGTATCGGCGATGATGTATTCTGCGGAACGATCAATCGCTTCGGCTCTATCGACATCGAAGCGACTAAAGTGGGCAAAGATTCTTCACTCCAAAAGATGGTCGATATGGTAAAATCCGCCGAGAATAAAAAGGCTCCGATGGAACGCATCGTCGATAAATGGGCTACATGGCTTGTTCCTATCGCTCTGCTGATCGCTATATTGGCTTATTTCTTCACAGGCGATATTGTCCGTGCGGTAACTGTACTGGTTGTTTTTTGTCCCTGTGCATTGGTCTTGGCTACTCCTACGTCTGTAATTGCAGCCATCGGGCAGGCAACCAAGCATGGTGTACTCATTAAATCGGGCGAAGCATTGGAAGCAATGGGTAAGGTGAATAGCGTTACATTCGATAAAACCGGAACACTTACTTACGGCAAGTTAGAAATTAGTGACCTGCTTATGTTTTCAGACGATATGAATGAGCGGGATTTACTATCCCTTATTGCTTCTGCCGAGTTGCGGTCTGAACATCCATTGGGAAAAGCCGTCGTAAAATATGCACGGGATAAAGGTATTGATGTGAGGGAGCCTTCCACATTTGAAATGATACCGGGTAAGGGGCTGAAAGCCGTTATTGACGAACACGAAGTAATATGCAGCAACACTGCATTACTACAAGAAAACGGAATCCAAATAGAAGATAAAGTAACAGATTCTTTACAGAATACACGTCAGGAAGGCAAGGCTTCAATCTTAGTTGCTTTAAATGGAAAGTGCGTAGGTCTTGTCGCCTTATCCGATGTCATTCGTCCCGATGCAAAAGAGATGGTGGGCAAACTGCAAAAGATGGGTACGGAAGTAATCCTGCTGACGGGCGATAACAAGCAAGCTGCCTCCTATTTTGCAGAACAGGCGGGAATAGATACCATTTATGCCGAACTACTTCCCGGACAGAAAGTAGAGCAGATTGAAATACTACAGCAAGAAGGACGAAAAGTTTGTATGATAGGCGACGGTGTTAATGATGCTCCGGCTCTTAAAACTGCTGATGTCGGTGTGGCAATGGGAAGTATGGGCAGCGATATCGCCATTGAAGCTGCTGATATTGCGCTGATGGGCGATGAAATATCAAAGATACCGTATCTCAAAAAGTTATCTAACTCCACTTTGAGCACGATAAAATTCAATATAACCCTTTCGATGGTTATCAATTTCGTGGCGATAGGCATGTCGCTTATGGGATGGTTAAACCCGATTACCGGAGCATTGGTACATAATGCAGGTTCCGTACTGGTTGTATTGAATGCAGCATTGTTGTACGACAGGAAATTGAAGTATTGATTTCATTAAATGGGCGCCACTGCTGGTAAATAGCATTTTCCCAACCTTTGTGTCAATGTTTTTCTAAACAGCGACACAAAGGCTATTTACTTATAGCTGTTTAGCTGTAATTATCAAGGTTTCTTCGTTTGACGCCAAGTAGGCGGTTTACAGAATGCGAAATAGGTGCAGCGAAAACAAGTGCCTATTCCTTATTTTAGGCGAAAAACCCAACCTGATTTTCGGAATTGCTTTACTGATAATGATAGCGGGGACGGATAGGAAGGTTGCAAACTAATAACATCGAAGTTAGGGGAACTTCAATTTAGAGTAAAATAAAGGATGATGAACTGTATATAATGGAATTACTTGGTGACTGGGGTTATTTAGGTTTGTTTTTGGGCTGCTTTTTGGCAGCAACCATCATTCCCTTTAGTTCAGATGCATTATTTGTATCCGCACTGGCTCTTGACGGCAGCATTCCATTGACTTTGTTTTGGGGCGTTTCTGGCAACTGGTTAGGCGGATTAGTTACCTACTGGATGGGCTATGTTGGCAAATGGGAATGGATTGAGAAATGGTTCAGGGTAAAACCTGAAACGCTTGAAAAGCAAAAAAAGAGAGTGAATAAATACGGTAGTTGGCTTGCGCTTTTGACTTGGATTCCTATAATCGGGGATGTTTTTGCATTGGCATTGGGTTTTTACCGCACTAATTTTTATTCATCCGCTTTCTTTATGCTTATAGGTAAACTGGTTCGGTTTGTCTTGATAATTATTGTTTTTGTGTATTTTAAAGTCGAATTGGATTGGTTTGTTTAAGTTGATATGTTGCAATATTTAGGATAATCATGTCTAAATAATTGTTGGATAAATATATAGTAGTTAAATGAGAAAGAAAATAGACAAAATAACGGAGCAGTTGAATACTCAATTTCAGGCGATTGACATGTCGGAAATGAGTATTTTGAAAAAAGCAGAAGAATCAGTTTTGCTGCTGGAGACTGCCTTTGAACAGTTGAAAAACTTTATATATGGCTATACTTTTGAAAGTGAAGCGGAAGAAATACACTTCTTTAAAGAAGTAAAGCCAAAGATATTTCACAAGTTAATCTATTACCGCAAGATTTACAATTTTGAAGCCATGCGCCCAAACGGTAGCATCAGCGTTCAGAAAAATTACATAGAAAAAGAACTTGACCATCTGAAATATGTATTTGATAAGAACATAGATTTCTACAAATATTATCGTTCGGAAAGTACGCATTTAGACAGATACTATTTTCTGCGCGGCAAGCCCGATATACAAATGATGTTGGAAACATTTTACTTTGAACGCGACCCGAAGTTTTCCACTTCGTGCGATTTCAAAGTCGCAAAGATTTTGGCAAACGAGTTATTGCGTATCTATTTCAATGAAGAACTCATGGCATTAGAGCATCCGCAACACCCGCAATCCGATTGTTATACATCGCTTAAAGCAAAGGAAACGTGGACACGCAACAAAACAGACCTTGTAGAGTTGATATATGCCATTTGCGAAGCCGATTGTTTCAATTTCGGACGAATATCACGAATACGTCTGACTGAATACTTTGAAAATGTGTTTAATATTGATTTGGGCGATGTATATCACACCTACCTTACCCTTCGTGGGCGCGTAAACCGCACTCAATTCTTAGACGAGTTGAAAGACAAATTGATTGCAAAAATGGATAAAGACGATAGTAAGTAGTAAAATTGGGCAATTACCAAGTTCCCAATTTGACTATTTGGCAATATTGATTTTTCAATTGGCTGTAATTCAACGGATTGCTAAAGCATTTTTGCCAAGTATAGTACCAAGTTTTCACATATAGATTTTGATAATTTAAGCCTCAAAACGTCCGTTTTTGAGGCTTTTTTTATGTCATTTTGTGGCAAAAAGCACCACTACCAAGTTTTACATAGCACATTCTCAAAAGTTTTGATTTTAAAATCCTTTACTGATAAGCATTTCATCGCTATTAAAAAAAATAGTTGTACCAACTTGGACGTTCAAAATTTGCAATCCACCGACATTTGCAGCAATTCAAACAGTTATTGCTATGGATGTTATCACTATCGAATCACAAGCGTATAAAGATTTAGTGGCAAAAATCAATTCGATTGCCAAGTTCGTAGTCGAACACCAGTCAACAGATGCCACCGACCCCGACGAAGAATGGGTGGACAGTTACGAGGTTTGCACTTTTCTCGCAATCAGCGAACGCACGCTGCAACGCTTGCGCTCACAAGGTAAGATTTCCTACTCGCTCATATCGGGCAAAACCTACTATACCATTGCGGAAATCAAACGAATGCTGAATGAAAAACGCATCCGCAGCAACGAAGAAGCACTTCAAAACTTAATCAACAATCACCAACAATATGTTCAACAAAGAAGAATTGCTAAGGCGAACAAATAACGGTTTGGACGTTTTCAAACACTATATTCCGGGACAATGGCGAATCGGACGGAACTTCTTGAATCCGTTGTACGATGACAGCAAAGCATCGTGTAACGTGTTTTTTGACCGTCGCAACGGCTGTTACCGTATCAAAGATTTTGGTAACGACGATTTCAGTGGCGATTGTTTCTTTTTCGTAGGAAAACTGAAAGGCTTGGATTGCCGGAACTCAAAAGACTTTGTAGAGATACTGCAAATTATCAATCGGGACTTATCGCTGAATTTAGATGATGGCGACACTTCGTTCGTGGTTTCAGTTTCACCAGTTATGAAGCCAGTTGCGAAAGAGGAACAGCCAATTGAACCAAAGAAAAGTAAGCCATACAGCACCATTCAGCAAAACTTCACATCCAAAGAGTTGGCGTTTTGGCAACAATACGGCATCACTTCTGAAATACTGAAAGCCTACAAAGTCGTTTCCCTAAAAGAATTTAAGAGCGAGAATAGCGAAGGTAAACCTTTCTTTTTTACTTCATCGGAACAAGAACCAATATTCGGATACCTTGGTAAACGGCATGTAAAAATCTACCGTCCGGTTTCTGAAATACGCTTCCTGTATGGCGGAAACTTTGGTGAAAATTATTGTTTTGGACTGGAACAACTGCCCGCCAAAGGCGATACGCTGTTCATTACAGGTGGCGAGAAAGACGTGCTTTCCTTGGCTTCACGTGGCTTTCATGCAATCTGTTTCAATTCGGAAACGGCTACCATTCCAACAAGCATCATCCGCAAACTATCACACCGCTTCAAACATATCGTTTTACTCTACGATACGGATAAAACGGGTTTGGATGCTTCGGCGAAGCACCAACAGCAATTGGCTGAATTTGGCGTAAAACGGCTCGTTTTACCGCTTGCGGGAACAAAAACAGAGAAAGATATATCTGATTATTTCAAAGCAGAAAATACCCGCGAAAACTTTATCGGGTTGTTCATCGAATTTTTGGACACACTTTATAGCGAAACTATGGCAATTCTAAAGCCGTGTGAGATTGACTTCAATAATCCGCCAATCAAAGCAGAAATGATAATATCTATTAATGATGTCCCATTGGGGACGGAAGGCAACCTGTTCGGCATAACGGGTGGTGAAGGAACGGGAAAAAGTAACTATGTAGGGAGCCTGATTGCCGGAGCCATCCGTAACGCCGACTTTTCAATCGACACTTTGGGAACAACCATTAATGTGGACGGGAAGAACAAAGCCGTATTACTCTACGATACAGAGCAATCAGAAACGCAACTGTACAAGAACATTTCCAATATTTTGAGAAGAAGCCGTCAGGATAAAATGCCCGACTACTTCAAAGCCTACTGCCTGACAAGCATGTCGCGCAAAGAACGCTTACAAGCCATTGTTCAAAGCATGGATAAATTCTACTACCAGTATGGCGGTATTCAAATGGTCGTTATCGACGGCATTGCCGATTTGGTACGTTGCGCCAACGACGAAGCCGAAAGTGTGGGAATCATCGACGAACTCTACCGATTGGCAGGCATCTACAAAACCTGTATCGTATGTGTACTTCACTTTATTCCCAACGGCATGAAACTACGTGGGCATTTGGGTTCAGAACTGCAACGCAAGGCGGCTGCCATCCTTTCCATCGAAAAGGATGAAGACCCAAATATCTCGGTTATCAAAGCCCTGAAAGTTCGTGACGGTAGCCCGTTGGACGTTCCGTTGATTCAGTTCGCATGGAACAAGGAACTGGCGATGCACACATACATCGGCGAAAAAACGAAGGAAGAAAAGGAAAAACGCAAGGAAAGCGAATTGGTGAGCGTTGCCCGTGGCATCTTTGGCAAGCAACGGCATTGCACCTATGTGGACTTATGCGAGCAAATCCAAGCGATATTGGACGTGAAAGAACGCACAGCCAAAAGCTATATCAAATTCATGCGGGACAAGGAAATCATTCTGAAAGACCCGTCCAATGTAAGTTATTTCATACTCGGTCATATTTAAAATCAAATACCATGTTTATAGATAAAAATAATTTCGAGGCGTGGATGAAACGCATTATGGATAGGCTCGATATGCTTGAAAACCGCATTACCAAAAAGGAAAAGGTACGCCACCGACTTAACGGCGAACTGTTGTTGGACAATCAGGACTTATGTTTTATGCTGAATATCTCAAAACGTACCTTGCAGCGTTACCGAAGTTCGGGGCAATTGCCGTTTAAGCGTATCGAGCAGAAAACGTACTATCTGGAATCGGATGTACATAAGTTTATCCGTGAGCATTTTAATGACGGGCGACTTCCCGGCAAGAAGTAATTCACAGAGCCGCTACCCAAGCGGCTTTTTCATACCTGCCTGCGATACACTTTTCCGTTCCCGTGCCGTACACTTCAAAGAGAATCTCGGCGAGAAAGCAAGCGTACATGCGGCGGCTGTACCCTTGCAACGGAATTTCATTCATTGGGATTAAACGTTTCGTTGGTACGCGGAACGTCTGGCAATTGCTCATCCAACGACCTGCGAAAACGGACACAGCCTTCCATAAACTGCGGCCAGTCGGGAACCGAAAGTTTCGGGTCATATTTTTCAGGAAGTAAATTCCACAACTGCGGATGAAACCAACACAAATCATGTCCGCTGCTATCGCGGTGTTTACGAATACCTTGCCGTAATTTTTTGACTTCTTCGACAAGTTCGTCATGGGTCATATTTTTCAAATCTTCATCCATAATTTCTTGCATTATTGGTTTATACTATAAACAGACAAACACAAACCTTTGTTTGTGCGGTCTTATTTTCAATTACAATTACCGTTCCTTTCCCACGCTTCCCATTGTCTGTAATGCTGTCGGGATTCGGTATTTGTTATCATTCGGCAAAGGTGCTTACGGGTTCTGAACAGGCAGTAAAGTTCGAGCCTGCGGTTGCCACAAAAATTCTTCCTCTTTCCCTTCGGGCGAGCGTAATTTTTGCGCAAAACTTGACAACCCTAAACCCTTCACCGTGCTTGCCTATGAAACAAAAATGACCGACCCGACCGATGACGCATATAAAAAAAGTCAGCACGATGAAGAACGGTAAACATAACGTGAAACAAAAATTCCCTCGCCTCTCAAATCTACATATAATTTGGCGGTGGACGAAGCGGATAGCAGTTGTGGGATTGCTTGTGGCATTGGTTGCGAACTACGGAACAGGCAGTTGCTTGGCAGTTGTAGCAGGTTTCCTGATTGTCCGTGCATTGATACGGTTAGCGTTTCGGATTATAGTAATGTTGGTTTCCATCGCTTTGTTATTGCTGATTTTGGGTTTAATCATTTTATAAATCAAAAGAATATGAAAGAGTTTGAAGTAAAGACACGCTTCATTTTTGAGGGCGTTTTTAAGGTAAAAGCCGAAACAAGGCAACAGGCAGCCGAATACGTACAAAAACATTGCGGGTTGGTTATCGGGGGTGATATTCATTCCACGTTGCCTGATGACGATATAGATTGGGATTTTAATGTACATCCCGAAAAGGAAATCAAAGGAATTAAGCAAACATCTAAATAATAGCATCATGGAAACAGTAGCAAAATGTATGTACTATTTACCTGCGAATTACAGTAATTGTGCGACCTGCAAAGTCGGCGGATATTGTCACGGGCAATGTGCGAACTACACACCCGAAGAAACGGAATCCATTACTAAAAACGGTGTTAGCACCACCACCGAAAAGGGACAGGAACAGTATGTGAAATGTGTATTAGGTGCATTTCGGGGTAAAGAATATTTCCAATACGACTACCGACACACAGACGGCGAACTGTTTTCAACGGTTGCCGAAACGTTGGAAAAATGCAGAGAACGGCGGGACGAATGGTTAAACAAAAAAGCATAAGGATATGAAAACAAACGAAAGAAATAAAACTACCCGACTTTATGCCCATACCATTGAATACTGGTGGGAATGGTCGGATTACCAAGCAGAATACGAGGAATACGAGCATCCATTATCGGATTCGGATATAGAGCATATTTGCAACATGCTTGCGGAAGATTGTGTACAGGGGCAGTTGTGCAGCATTGCCCCCGATGATACGGAAATTTACGGTTGGTGGAAAATTCAAAAGTAAAACGCTAAAATCATGGACTACAAAAATCTATCGAAATTTGAAAAGTTGGCAGAATTTCAAACTGCCAACTTTTGGCGGGGCGAACGACATTTTGCTGCCGTTTACCTAAAGGCGGTATGGCTCAATGATAAAGCGGTAATGGACGAATACGAGCGGTTTGGCGACCGCCCGTATCAGTTTATCACCAACAAACGGGCGTATGACAGAGGTTTACTGTTTGGCTTTGACGGCAAGCAACTGGATGAACACGGATGGTTGCAACGTCCCGAATTTTTGGAACAGGAAGAAATTCCGTTTACCGTAAAGGACAAACCGTATTCCTCAAACTACCTGCAAATTGGGCGAGGTAAAAACGGCAAATGGACGTATTCGGTCAGTTGCTCAACAGGCAATGCAAGCAGTTCAAGCGGTTTGAGTATTTGGGGTAAAGTGATGGACAGCCGAAAGGATTGTTTAAAAGAGGGTTTAAAAGAAATGTTACTGCATCACCAACTCGCAGCCGAGCGACTGAAGGATGACACTTGCGGCAATTTCAACGCCAAATTTTCGTGTGAAATCGTTCGGCAAGTGAAAGATATGTTTGATGAACTGACGGGCAGAAAAGCAGTGCAATTGTCATTCTTTTGACCTTTAGAATTATTTATATGGGCGAGAAACCGCCCGCTACTTTCTTTCTTGACGTGAGCGGAAAAAGAAAGTAGCAAAGAAACCAGTTTAAATCGTTTTTGAATTACTTAAAGATATTCAATATCATCTGCTTAATTGTTCCATTCTCTAATTTTAGGCCTAATGGTTTCGACACATCTTGTCCCTCTATTAAATGCAAAGAGGTATTGTAAATTATTCCGAGCAGAAAATAAGTTTCAGGGATATGAACTCCAATTGTTTGAGCGAAATGAAGTTTATTTTTTGTTCCATTTACTTCTTCAATAAAGATTCGTTTATTTTCTTTGTCCGGGATATTATCGTAAACTAATTTCTCTATTTGTATTCTTACTCCAAAACATATCGCCAGAGGGTCGAAGGTATTATCTTCAAATAAATATCTTCTAATCTCGCGAGATATCTTTTTTAAAAACATTTCGGGCTTAGCCCAATCCATATTTAAACTAAGTGTTTTAAACTCATTTGTCAAATCGATTTGAGAAATATCTGGATGAAAGTGAAAAAAATAAGCATCAACATTATCCTGAATGCTTGGGTCTGCTCTCTTATATATCAGTTTAAGTATTTGCTGGTTAGACTTAACGTTGATGTCTTTTATGTAATTGACTTTGATTTTACTATCATTAAAGCAAAAATGATTAAAAAACAGAGGGTCTAAATGTGTCAATAAGATGGGAAATATTCTTTTCTTGCATCTTTTCATGTCATCAATGAAAGTGGAAATATAATATTGAAATGTTATCAAATTTGCGTCATCCATGTAATCGAATATTTCATCAATTATTAAAATGCAATCCTTTTTCTTGAAATTACGTCTTGATTTTAATAACAATGCTATGAATGTCAAAATGTCTCTTTGTCCATTAGAAATTTCGTGGGCCTTAGGCCAATAAACAATAAGGCTATTTCTTTCTTCTTTAGGTTTTATATCAAATCTATCTTTTACAGGATTAAAAGAATCTATAGTTTGAGTATAGTCGTCTTTCTCATCGAGGTAATAGAGATATTTGCAAGCCTTCTTGAAATTTGCACCTAAGTTATTTCTTATAGTTAATATTTGCCAAGTCGCTAGAAATAAATCGACATCATTTGTTATTTCCCTGAATCTAAATGAAGCGATAATATCAGAAAGTTTTTGATATTCATCTAGTGCTTGAATTGCAGGTAAAACATTTATCCTTATCCAGTTTTTTATATTATCTCCTGTTCCAGTTTGCTGGTTAATCTGTATAATAGTATTATTAAGTGTCGTTTGATAATTTCTGAGACTAAATCTTGTGAAATCTATCTCATTTTCGATTCTATGAAATAATGCTCCGCATCCAAAAATATTCGAAATATTATTTAGTATTTTATTCCCATTTGCTCCAAAGGATGTTTTAATAGAGCCAGAAGAATAATTAAAGCCAATCTTTGAAGGAATCGTTGGGACTAATACAGTTGGGACAATATCAAGTGAAGTTTTAGCAAAAGTCCTTCCTCCAAAAGACTGAACTTTGGACTTTGGCTCTGTTTGATTATTTATGACAAATACATCAAAATGATCTAATATAGTATTTTGAGTATCATCTGCAATAAGTGTTAACCCTGTACTTAATGTAAGTGAAAGAATAGGTCTGTGTGCTGCTGATTTTTTATGATGATTTTTCTCATCCAATTCTATTTTGTTACTCCTTAAAGAATCAAAAGCAACTGCAAATGAACTTTTCCCAAATCCATTAGGTGCTACCAATATATTAGGTTTATTTGGAACAAGGTCTAACCTAAATAGCTTATTTCTTATTCCTTTTACATTTGTAATTTCAATAGATTGAATTTGCATATTATATAGTTTAATAAATGCCACATTTTGCGTGCAAAGCTACAACTTAATTAATATATAGCGCAATTATCTTCCTGTTATTTAGCAGGAAAGCCCCCGACAAATGCCGAGGGCTTTCCAAAACCAAACTCAAAATTCTATTTCAGCCCCTCATCCGTCCGCTTACCCGTAAACGTAAGCGTATATTCCATCCGTTTCCCGAAGTTATCTTCAAACACAAAATCCAATTGGGCTTGTTCTTCCGCCATGTTGGTATAAATCAGCACAAAATCATCGGAAGCGATGGGCTGAAAGCGGTTCATCGGGATGGATTTTCCTTTGCTGTCTGTCAGCGTTCCCGTTCCCTCACTTTGGAAGTACCGGAATTTATACGCCGTTCCTTCGTAATGCCCTTCTCGGACAATCGAAAACTCTAAGGCAACTGTTTCGCCCTTTTGCAGCGACTTCGGAAGCGGCAACGTTTCAACAGAAAATCTGTAATCCTGCTTAATATCCAAATCGTCGCTACAGGCACAGACTATTGCCGACAGCAATAGCGTGTATAAAATGGTTGATGCAAATCGTTTCATATTCGTTGTTTTAATTGATGATAAACTTAATTCCCACGCCGATTTGCGTGTTGAACTTTCCGACCGTTGAACCCCACAGTATCCGTTCCCGGACGTTGAACATGAGTGCGGCAAAATCCGTCAGGTAGATTTCCGTTTCGAGCGTCAGCGCACCGCCGTAGATGAACGCATCAGCGTTTTGGATGGTCGCCCCGTCGGGCAGCAACTTATCGTTCCAGTTGATGGTTTCGTAACCCGCCATGCCCGACACACCGAGCGACAGAAAGAACGTTTTACTACCATCCGACAGAAAGTTCAGGTAGTAGCCACCTTCGCCCGTAATTTGCGCCAACGGCAATCGCAAGTCGTTGTACAAATACTGCTTTTGCAGGTATTCGCCACCAAATAGCCAGTGATGCCCTTGCTTGGTATAGGACGACATCGCCGCGCCGAAATGGAAGCCAAAACCGTCGCTTTTGGTATCGAAGTTGAATCCATTGACTGTTCCGCCAGTGAGTTGAATGCCCTTTTGCGAGGGCAAACGGCGTTGTGCCTGCGCTTGGTTTTGAACAACCAGGCACAGCATCAACGCAAGTAAAAATGTTACTTTTTTCATCTTACTTCACTTTTAGTTCGTTAATCACTTCGGCACGTATCAAATCGCTGTTTTCGATAATGAAGGTCTGATGCCGCCCGCCGTTCTTTTCAAAGAGTTCCACCACCAGTTGCTTGCCGTCGGGAATCGTAAACTTATCCATTGCAAACACGCTGCGTTCCGAACGTTTACCCAACACCTGCGTTACGTTGTGGTAGGCGCGGACTGGATAAATGACTGTTTCCTGAATGGCAGTACGCTTGGCAACCTTTTTATCGACGATTTTCCAACGGATAAAATCAATGTCAAACGGCACGTTCGAGGCGTTCTTAGTTTGCGTATGGAAATACATTAATCCGTTGTGCGTATAAATTCCTTTCAAAAAATACTGGATACCGAAGCGTTTGCAGCCTATGTGCTTTACCTTACGCTTATCGCTTTGGTAGATGGATTTCATGATAATTTGCACGACTTTGGGCGATTCGTTACCCAATTCTTTCAGGTAAATTTCTAAAGAATTGTTCGGGCGGTTCACTGCTTCGCCATCGTGCATAAAATCTTTCATTTCGACATTCAACTTTTCGGGTTCGTCGGCATACCGAACGTTGAAGGCATAAAAACTGCCTTCGTCGGTGATGACTGAAAAGTTGGTTTCCGTTTCAAAGTTTTTCACGGCGGCTTTTACACGGACAACGTTTTCCGAGCCGTCCGCTTTTCCTGCGATGATGTTGGTTGAACCCAAATCCACATAGCGCACGTTGGCGGGAAAAATAATGTGGACGGTTTTATCGAACGTAACTTCTAAGCCATACGGCGGAATCATTCTGTCATACGTGATTTTACGGGTAAACCCGTCGTAGAAGTCGCCCGAAGACGGTTTGTTTTGTGCGTTTGCTGTACATGCAATTACCACGAAGGCAATCATTAAAAAATACTGTTTCATTACTTTTGGATTTTAGTGGTTTATTTATTTTTCGTTAGGTAACAGAAAAACTCTGTACCCTGCTTTGAGATTGACTTTTACTTCTCTTAATTTTTTGGAAACGAACTGCGAGGTTCCCTGAATCAGTCCACGCCCCAAGTCGGCAGCCAACTGCTGACCCGCATCGCTTGTCAGGCTGATGCTCGTTCCGGCACTCGCGCCCATGTTGGCAACAATTTCCTTGGCAGCGTTGACTTCGGCAGTATTCGGAATGAAAACACCTTGCTGTCCATCGGTATCATACACCATGATTTGCACGGAAATAATCGAACCCTCGTATTCCAATGAATTGATAATAACATCAAGCCGTTCGCCTTGGATTTTGCCCATTCCTGTAATCAGGGTATTTCGTGGAATAAGGATATTGCCCGCTTTCATGGGTTCGAGCAAACGAAGGCGGACGCTCTGTCCGTTCAAAATCGTTTGTTCATCGTGTACACAAGCGGTAATGGTATTCTTGGCTTCCGCTTGCTTTTCAGCAGTCGCCGTTAAAAATCCCATATTTCGGGGCTGACTGAACGCCTTTACAATGTCGGCACTACTCATATCCTGTTGTAATGCCGACACCGTGCGTTCCGTTACTTGCGACACGGGAACCACCTGCGTTTTACCTGATGCGTTGCGCGAATTGGTTTGTCCGGACGAAGCAGGTTGTCCGTTGGCTTCCATTGATTGTCCCTGCATTTGCGGCATGTACTTCGCTGCAATTTGGTAAGATTTTTCCATCAACGCCATTTGTTCGTCCACCGAGTTTTTCTTGCTTTCACTTTCAGCCATTTTTGCCTTAATTTCTTCCAGTTCCTTTACCAAGCGTTCCTTTTCAGGGTCGTCTTTCGGACTTTCGTAGAAATTTCCAAGCGTTCGATTAATGTCCTTATAGGCGGAAACGGAAGTTTGAATGGACGATGGTCGTTGCTTTTGCGACGTGTAGCCACCCGATTTTTGTGCAGTTGGTTCGTTATCCATTAACACCAAATCGCTTGACGGTTTTTCTTTTTCACCGCCCAACATGTCGGCAAAATCCTGTAACGAACGCATTTTCTCGTTCTTTTTTTGGTTCATCCTTTCGTCTTCGTAGGCGCTTTCTTTATCGCCGATAATGCCTTCTTCCTTGGGCATTGGGATATTGGCATTAAAGCCTTGCGTGGCTTCCGTCTTCGCTTTTTCATCCGCCGACGGGGCGAAAATCAGCCACAGGCAAGCCCCGAAAATCACGACCATCAAAGCGAAGATGGCGTACTTCTTCATCTTCTGCTTTTGTTCGGGCGTAAGCGTTTGCTTACTGTCCGTTTGATTGTTCTCGCTCATACTTTTGCTGTTTTAAATGGTTAATACTGTCGTTGGAATATTGCAGTTCCAATCGTTTCATGTGCTCAATTTCCAAATACTTTTGCTCTGCATCGCGCTTGCCGATGTTGTAAATGGAACTGACGGTCATGTAAATGGACAGGCTGCCGAAGATGACGCAAAACGCCAAAATGGTTATCAGCCGCCGTTCAGGCGACATTCCGCCGCATACACGGCGAAGCCCGTCTTCTATCCAATCCCTAAATCTGTTTACTTGTTTCTTTATCATACATTGTAAATTTTAGCGGTCAATGACTCGTAAATCCCTGTTTTCAACGATTTCAAAGGCTTCCATGATAAAGCCGTGCGGGTTGTTATCACTTCGTACCGAGTTAATAAGATTACAACGCGTTACTAAACTTCGCTCGGTGATATTGCTTTCACGGATTATCATTTGCCTTGCATACGTAGCCACTTTGTACGGGTACGAATCAAAATTGCACTGCACACTATCCACGGCAATGGTTTGATTGATATTCCCACTGATTATGCGGTTGTAGTAACCTTTTTCCGTCAGGTCTTTGTAGTAGCCGAAAGCACTTTTATCAACCAAAAACAGGGCGCGTTTGATATTGCTTTCGATGGCATTCTTATCTGGCGACAGCGTGAAAAAGAGTTCGTGGAAACGCTTGATGTGTTCGCGAGCTTCCACAGGTCTGTTTTGTGACAAGTCCTGCGAAAGTGCGAGCATCAACGATTTCCCGCCATCCAGTACGTAGATTTTCTGCCGCTGTGCTTCGGCGAAACTGTACGAGTTCCAAAGGGCATACCCGACAATTCCCGCGCACAGGCAGACAAACACGATTCCGAAGAACCGTATTTGTTTGAAGGATGTTTCGATGTTTTTTAATGATTTAAATTCCATACATTTTCTGTTTTATGAATAAATAATTGCCAGCGGTGGCTCACCGCCCCATTAATTTTCCTGATATGTTTCCCGTAACCGAACCTGCCGCAGCCCCCGCAGCACCGCCCGCTTTCATGGCAGCAGCGTTGACGTTGCGCCCGTAGTTACCCATTCCGCCCGCCGAAATAATCCAATTCGATACCGTCGGAATCGTGAAGTAGCCGACAATGCCAATCAGCATAAAGATGATATACACCGTATTGGATGAATCAATGGAAAAGTTGGGGTTGTTCTGCAATTCGGAAATATCGTTTTGCAGCATGAGGACTTGGATTTTTGCCAGTATGCAACTGAACAAATCCGATACGGGTAGCCACAGATACACGCTGATGTAGCGCGTTATCCATTGTGTCATGGTCGATTGAAAGCCATCATAGACGCTTATCGCAAAGGCGAGCGGGCCAAGAATGGCTAAGACAATCAGGAAGAACGTTCGTATCGTGTCGATGACTAATGCGGCGGCTTGAAACAGTATTTCTAAAAGTTCCCTGAACCAGTCGCGGATGGACTTTTTCAGGCTATACATCCCGCGCTCGACATACATTCCCGTCACTACCATTAAGTCAGAAGGCGACCATCCGAGTTCGTCCAGTTGGCGGTCAAATTCTTCATTGCTGACGAGATAAGCAGTTTCAGGGTTGCGCATCATGGCTTCATATTCCAGTTGGTCTTTTTGGCGGCGATACTCGTTCATATCAAATGTTTGCGTTTGCAACATTTGGTTACAGCCTTTTACAACGGGCGACATCACGGTATTAATCGTTCCCAACACAAAAGTTGGGAAGAACATAATACAAAGCCCGATTGCAAACGGTCGTAAGAGCGGATAGACATCAATAGGTTCGGCGCGGGATAACGATTGCCACACACGGGTGGCAACGTAGAACAACGCACCCAATCCCGCAATCCCTTTGGCTACCCCCGCCATGTTACCGCACAGGGGCATCATTTCGGTGTAGAGGTTTCGCAGAATTTGGTGCAGGTTGTCGAAATCAACGGCTAATAGTACCATAATGAGTTGATTTTAGGGTTACCAATAGCGTTCGTCAGCCGTTCCGTACAAGGACATCACTCGGTCAGTATCACCCTTCTTTTGCGCTCGCAGGTAAGAAATGGAAATATTCTTACGAGTATAGTAGGATACGAGATTGCGATGTTGCACCAGTCGGTCATGCACGTAGTTAATGATGTCCATGCGCTCGGCATCGGTCATCGAAAGTCCGTTGACGTTAACCACGTCTTTGAGTTCCAAAATCATATCCGCGCTTTGTTGCAGCAACTTCGTATAGCCGAAGGCAATCGCCGTCAATTCTTCGATGCGGAAGTTCGGGTCAGCCATCATCTTTTGAAAATTATTGACGTAGATGTCGGAAATTTCGCCGACCATGAGAATGGTATTTCTCACTTTCTTGGCATCCTGTAATAAATTGTGTACGGCTTTCAACTTGTCATAATACTCTTTACCTTGGTCATAGACCTTTTTCACTTCCTGAAAATTTTTAATCATGTTGGCAGCCGTCGATGACGTTTGAACAATCTGATTAGCAGTATTTACGATACTGGTGGCAATGTTTGCAGGGTCGGTAACGACAAACTGCGCTTTGCTTGAAAGGCTGCATACGGTAAGTAGTACAGCCAAAAGAAAAAATTTAGTTTTCATTTTTTTGAATTTAAATTATTGATTACTTCGTTTACTTTCGGCGAGTTGCTTAATCGCCAGTTCAATGTTTCCGTCCAACTTTTCAGCAAGGCGGAACAGTTCCAGTTTTTCAGTTTCTTCGGTTGTGTACGTGTAATACTCTTCCAAACTCACTTCTGTCGCATACACAGCGGATTGCACGCCGCCCAAACCAATCCAGACTTCCTTATACCTTCGTGATGGGTTGTTCGCCATGTTGATGGAAAGTACCTGCGATTTTTCCTTTTCGGTCAATCCCAGCAAGGCTTGAATTGAATCAAACTTATTCATGTACTTACGTTGGTCGAGCAGGATTTTACAGTCGGAATTGTTTATGATACTTTCCTTCACGATGGGCGAAGCGATGATGTCATCGACTTCCTGCGTTACCACAATGGCTTCACCGAAGAATTTTCGGACGGTTTTAAACAGATACTTTATGTATTCTGCCATACCTTCTTTTGCAATCGCTTTCCACGCTTCTTCAATCAGTATCATCTTTCTGATACCCTTTAGTTTGCGCATCTTGGAAATGAAGGTTTCCATGATGATAATCGTAACTATCGGGAACAGGATTTTGTGGTCTTTGATATTGTCCAACTCGAATACTATGAAGCGTTTAGAAAGCAAATCCAACTGTTTATCCGAGTTCAGCAGGTAGTCGTATTCGCCGCCTTTGTAGTACGGTTCGAGGACGTTCAGAAAGTTCGCCACATCAAAATCTTTCTCGCGTACCTGTTTGGCAGCAAGGATTTCGCGGTACTCACCACCGACAAATTCGTAGAAGGTATTAAAGGACGGAATGATGTTATCCAATCGGTCGATGTACAGGCTTACGGCATTTGATAAAGCGACTTCTTCGGCGCGTGTGGGCGGTTCGTTGTCCCGCTTCCATAGGGTTAATATCAATGTCTTGATACTTTCCCTTTTCTCAATATCAAACTGCCCATCGTCCGTATAAAATGGATTAAAAGCAATTGGATTTTCTTCGGTGTAGGTGAAGTAAACCCCATCCGCACCGTTGGTTTTGCGGTTTATCATCTCGCACAAACCTAAGTACGAGTTACCCGTATCAACCAACAGCACATGCGTTCCCTGTTCGTAGTATTGCCGCACCATGTGGTTGGTAAAAAAGGATTTTCCCGAACCCGAAGGACCCAAGATAAACTTGTTGCGGTTCGTGATAATCCCGCGCTTCATCGGCAAGTCCGATATATCCACGTGCAGTGGTTTTCCCGTCAGGCGGTCAACCATCTTGATTCCGAACGGCGAAGGCGAACTTTTATAGTTCGTTTCTTCCGTAAAGAAGCACAAGGCTTGTTCGATAAAGGTGTGGAACGATTCTTCCGAAGGAAAATCGCCTTGGTTGCCCGGAATGCCAGCCCAAAACAAAGTCGGCGTATCCACGGTGTTGTGGCGCGGCTTGCATTCCATAATGGCGAGTTGCGAACCGACATCATTTTTAATGCGCTTCAATTCTTCGGCATCGTCCGACCACGCCATCACGTTGCAATGGCAGCGTACCGAAGTCAGCCCAAAACTATGGGCTTCGTTCAGGTACTTTTCAATCCATTCTTTATTGATTTGGTTGCCGCGCGAATAGCGGGATAGCGAGTGCATGTTACGCGCCATCTTCTCAAACTTGCGCAGGCTTTCGGCGGAATCGTCAATGAAAATCCACTGGTTGTAAATGTGATTACACGACAATAAAACACCAACAGGCGAAGCAAAACTCAATCTACAATCGCTTCTATCGGTCGATAGTTTTTCATACCGTCCATCGGTTCTAACGTTGGAAGGCAAATCTTCGGCATCCGAAAGCGTGTGCAGGCACATGATGTTATCACCGATTTTCATGTCGGCGGCAGACAGGGATATATCCTGTAAACAGGTGGTGTCTTCCTGCGAGAGTGCTAAGTATTTTTCAATGATACCTGCATTTTCGGGTGTGCCAACAATTTCGTCGTTTGTGAGTCTTACCAATTTGATGAAGCCACTATCGTTGACGATGCGTTCAAACTGTCCGACGGATTCCAAGAATTTCAATGCCGTTTCCTTATCCTGAATTTCCTTGGGAACAATAAAGCCGCGGCAAAGCGTCGAAAAATTGCTTTGCCGGCGGCTGCGTTCCTTCGTGGTTTTCGTCAGGAACAGGTAACAGGTGTGATTCAGGTAGGGGCGTTCGTTGAAGTGGCGTTCAAAACTTCGGCTTAGAAAACTAAGGTCGTCTTTTTGAATTTCGGGAACGTAGTTTTCCTTGATAAACCAATCCTGTTTGTACACGATACTAAAGTTCGGCAATACCTTCACCGCCTTTGTCCATGCGGAATGTATCGCTTCGTATTCGACACTTGTTACCGTGAAGAGTTCGGGCAGTTCCACTTTGAACGCGACGGTGATGTCGGCATCCTTTGAAATGATACAGTCCTGTTCCACCGATAGCAGCGGAAACTTGCTTTCGAGCGTAACGGCTTTTAATGTATTCCTCATGCGTTTTTCTTTTTACGGGTGAATAATCGTTGGATAGCCCTGCGGTTGATAAGGTATTTGGGGTGTGAGCGGCGGGCTTGTACTTTCATCAGGCCGTGTTCGCCGTATTTGGCATTCAGTGAGAAGGTCAGCCATACCAAGACTGATGCTGCGCTCACGCCAAAGCCGATGCAAACCCATTGGCCGATACCCGCCATGTACATCACCACAAACACCACGAAAACAGCCAAAAGTCCGCCTGCAAAAATGAACAGGTATTGTGACTTCAAGCCCTTAAATTCCGCAGGTTTGCCTATCCCTTTGTTGATTGGATAGTCCATGACCGCTTACAAAAAGAAGGAACGAAGGATAGTTGCCGATACAATCAGGAAGATACACGCGCCGAACCACGAGGCGGCGGTTTTGCTTGTATCAGGGTCGCCACTCGAAAACTTCGAGTACACTTTTACCCCGCCAATCAAACCGACCACCGCACCAATGGCATATATCAATTTGGTGGCAGGGTCGAAATACGAGGTTACCATACTGGTGGCTTCGGTGATTCCCGCTGAGCCGTTGCCTTGCGCGAATGCGCCGAGAGCAGCCAACATAAGGGCTGCCGAAAGAAATAATCTCTTTTTTGTCATAATGATTCTTGAAATGTGCCGTGAAAGTTGGATGGGCTTTCACGGCGGGTTAATACTGTTTACTTTGGATTTTAGTGGTAGCCCGCTGCGCTAACCGTAATCTTTTTGTTTCATCTTTCTTGTTTTTAAAAATTCAACTTAAAAAATCAGCGATGTTGAAATCGCTCGTATCTTCAATCCTATTTTCTTCATCCGTCAGTTCGATGCTCTGCACGTGCAGGCTTATCAAACTCTTTATCCGCAAGGCTTTTTCGGGACTGACGGCGGCGAGTTGTTCAACGCATTCCGTATGTTCCAGTCGGTACAGCACTTCGGCTGCCTCTGCCTCATTTTCGCTTTCGGGTTGGCTGACCGCTTCAACCGCCAAGTCCATTTCTTCATACGAAAATCCCGCTGCCAGTTCCGCTTCGCTTCCCAAGGTTTGCCGAAGTTCTTCGGCTTCCTCGTTGGTATCGACATCCTCATTTCCGGGTTCTTCGCTTTCATTTTCGTATTCCGCAGGAACATCAATTTCCATTGGTTCCGATGCGTTTTCCTCTGCAAAAGTATCGGCTTTTTCTTCCGAATTATCAGATTTTGAAGCAGTGGCAGGGGTTGGCGGTGGTTGGCTTCGATAACCGAGGACAACACGGCTTTGACCGACAATACTTGTTTCGTCATTCCGTTTTTTCGGAATGTTTTCGTTGCTTTTCGGCAGTTCCGTTTTCTTCGGAAACGCCAATCGGTACAGGAAGTACAGCGCAACGACAATGGCTAACATGGCAAAGAGTTTCATTCGATTAAGTCCTTTCTATCACGTTTGTATAGGTCGTTTATCTCATCCTTATTGGCTTCCAAGTGTTGCAGCAGCACGTTGTCAATGTAGCCGCCGACAGTAATATCCTTATCGGCAATCACCCGAACGATTTCCGTAATGGTCGCATGGATGCGCTGGCTGATATATACGCATTGCCGCGTTTTGATTTCGTTCTTTTGCAAGAAGGTCGAAGTGTAGTCAACCGCATTGTTCCGCTTGCGCTTGGCGGTTTCTTTTGGTTTTTCGAGAACAGGCTCGGCTTCGGCTTCCTGTACTTGTATTTCCTCTTTTACAGGTTTTACCCGTTCCGCCTTTTGCGGTTCTTTTTCCTTGATGGACGAAAGCAATAGCGATTCGTCGATTTCCCCGATGTCCCTTTTATTCGTTGCCATTGTTATTCAGGTTTATGGTTTGACAAATTTCTTCGGCGAGTTCTTCAATGTTGCTGCCTTTTAGCAAAGCCTTATCAACAGGGAAAAGCGTGGAACGAAATACAGTTTTTCGTTCGTCCGATACTTCCTTGCGGAAGCGTTTACTATCGGGTAGTAGCGTTTTGAGCATTGGCAAGCCCAATTCGCCAATGGCTTTTTCGTAGGCTTTGTACAGCGAAGTCTTTTCGCGCCCATCCACCATATTCCAAAAGAGGTATAAACCCTTGATGTTCCCTTTTTTCGGGGTAATCAGGTTGTCGGTCAGCATCACCGCATATTGCAGCGTACTTTCCAGTACCACACGGTCGGCGCTCACGGGGGCGAAAATGTAATCCATCGAAACGAGGGTTTTAATAACCCCGCCGCTGTTGAGCGTTCCGGGCAGGTCAAAGAAAATCACATCAAAATACTTGTCGGAATTATCCATCATGCTTTGGGCTTCCTCAATCGCCTTGTCGGAAGAAGTTTCCTTCACGGAATAGGCTTTAATGCCGAGCGTCGAAAACTGACGGTATGCCAAGCGTTTGAAGTAGTCATCCTGCATCACCAGTTCGGTATCGCGCTTGCGCATTTCGCCGATGCTATGCTGCGGGTAATCGCAGTCGATTACGCCCACATGCAACCCCTTTACATAGTGCAGATGGCTTGCCATTAGCACCGTTAAGGCTGTTTTTCCCATCCCGCCTTTTTGCGTGGAAAAGGCTACGAATACTGTTTCTTTCTTCATTTCATTGAATTTTTACGTGAATAATTATTTGTTGATTTATGACTGTAAGTCCTTATTTTGATGATGATTTACTGGTTTCCTGAAATACTTACATACGACGATACGACAGCACGTCAGTACGACAATACTGATTTGAACCAGTACGACAATGCTTGTTGACGTTTGTACTTCTGCAATTTTGCGAAGTGTTGCTTCATTGAATATTCCTTTCAATCCTGATTTATGTCGTTGAAACTTCATGTATTTATAGAATTACATCTTTGATTTTTCTGCAAAAGAACGACGAAAAGCAGGCGTATTTTTCACTTTTTCGACAGGTGGCACTGGTTGGCGTCGATTTGGCACTGGTTGGCGTTCAGCGATATAGAGTACGTCTGAAATCCGCCCCGTAACTTTGCAGCATCGTTTAGAAAAGTCAATATGCCAACTTCAAAAGTCAATCTCGCTAACATCGAATCCGTCCCGCAGGGCGGATTTTATTTGCATCGGCAAATGGCAAGTTGTGTTTTGAGTGCCTCAAAACCGTTTTCCGTACCTGAAAACGACTTGCCCCTTGCGGGGGAAAACGCTTCCGAAGTCAGCGTTTTTTGGAAAGATTTTCGAGTGTATTGGCTTGCAGCTATGATGTACCACTAAAATCCATTTTGTTATGAAAGCAGAAAAGAAAAATCCTAAAGGCGGTCGTAAACCCAAGACCGACCCGTGCAGCCATCGGTATGCGTTCAACCTGAACGATGCCGACAACGCGCAGTTCCTGTCCCTGTTCGATGCGTCGGGGATGAAAAACAAGGCGCACTTTATCACCGCTTGCATCTTTGACAAGCCCGTTTCGGTCGTTAAAATCGACAAGGCGGCGATGGATTACTACATGCGGTTGACAACTTTTCATTCGCAGTTCCGCGCCATTGGTGTAAACTATAATCAGATTACGAAGGCAATCAAAACCACTTTTACCGAGAAAAAAGCCCTTGCGTTTCTCTTTAAACTGGAAAAAGCAACGATGGAATTGGTCGCCATCAACAAGCAAATTGTGCAACTCACGGAAGAATTTGAAAAGAAATGGTTGCAAAAATGAGTTCGAGCAATACGCTTTACGGTGCGCTTTCGTACAACCAAACCAAGGTGGACGATGACCATGCGAAGGTACTTTTGACCAATCGAATGATTGAACCGAAGGACGGCGTGTATGATATTCTTGTGTGTATGCGCTCGTTCGAGCCGTACTTATTGGCAAATAATAAGACGGAAAAACCCGTGTTGCACGTGTCCATTAATCCCGACCCGAAAGACAAATTGAGTGACGAGCAGTTATCCGACATTGCTCAAAAATACATGGACAAAATGGATTACGGCGACCAACCGTTTATCGTGTATAAGCACGAGGACATCGAGCGGCAACACATTCATGTGGTTTCGTTGCGGGTGGATGAAACAGGAAAGAAGATTAACGATAAGTTTGAGCATCGGCGTTCGATGGATGCCTGCCGTGAGTTGGAACAGCAGTACGGTTTACATCCTGCGGATAAAAAGTTGCGGCAGGAAGGCGCACCATTAAAAGCCGTCAACTACGGCGACGGCGATGTAAAACGGCAAATTGGCAATGTTGTCCGTCCCGCTTCACAATCCTACCATTTTCAGAGTTTAAAGGAATACAAGGCGTTGCTTGCTTTCTACCATATTAATATGGAAGAGGTGCGAGGCGAAGCCAACGGCAAACCGTATCGCGGCTTGGTATATTCCGCCATGAATGACAAGCGCGAGAAAGTCGGACATCCGTTCAAATCTTCCTTATTTGGAAAAACGGTTGGCGTGGATGCGTTGGAAAAACGGATTGAAAAATCTACGGAAATTATCAAGGACAAGGGGCTGAAAGAGCGAAGCAAGAAGGTAATCGCTTCGGTCATGAAGTCCCATCCCGACCGTGCGGGCTTTGAAAAGGAATTGGCAAAGAACGGTATCGGCGTTCTGTTCCGCGAGAACGAGCAGGGACGAATTTATGGTACAACGTTTATTGACCACGAGCAGAAAACCGTGTTTAATGGTTCGCGTTTGGGTAAAGAATTTTCGGCAAACATGTTCAATGATTTATTCAGCGGGAAGCAACAAGAGCCGAAGGAACAGCAGGACAAAGGGCAATCGTTCGAGCCGTTCGATAGGAAGCAAGAAGATGATTCGGTGGCAGGTGGGTTATTCAGCCTGTTGACACCCGAAACAAATGGTACAGACTACCAAGAAGAAGCCTTTGCCCGACGGATGAAAAAGAAAAAGAGAACAAGAAAATTATAAATACAAAATGAGTGTGCTATTATCAGGTATATCATCAACAGGTTTAAATCCCGTGCGCAAATACAGGTTTCGCGCAGAATTTCCCATTTCGACGCTTAGGCTAATAGCAGGAATGGATAATGATTTCGCTTTGTTTATGGCTGTTTTTATAAGTTCTGTCCCTATTCCCAAACCACGATGGTTTGGTAACATGCAGATACTTAGTTCGGGAATATTTTCGGCAATAAATCCATATCCGGGATTATCCGAGGGGAAGTATTTCAACCATACAACCCCAAAAGGTTTTCCATGCCTTTCGGCGACAAAACCGAAGTCAGAATTTTCTAACCAAGTATTGAAATAATGGGCAAAATGCGGATTTTCGTCTATCTCTTTTCGAGAAAAACGATTCCCGTTCCAATTCAGGTTGTAATAAGTCGCATCCCTCAATAGTTCGCTGTCGGATGATTTTAACGGCCTTATAATAAGCATTAATCAATTAAATTTTAAGCGAAAGCAAAGTTACAAATATTAATCTCATAATACATTAAAGTTATGCAAAACGAAGACGATTTAAGAGGATTGGCGAAAGTCATGGAATTTATGCGGGCAATCAGCATATTGTTCGTAGTAATCAACATTTATTGGTTCTGCTACCAAGCCATCAAGGATTGGGGTATCAATATCGGCGTGGTCGATAAAATCCTAATGAATTTTCAAAACACGGCGGGGCTGTTTTCATCCATCCTTTGGACGAAAATATTTGCCGTAGTATTCGTTGCCCTGTCCTGTTTAGGAACTAAGGGTGTGAAGGAAGAAAAAATCACATGGGCGAAGATTTACACTTTCCTGACCTTCGGGTTTATATTTTTCTTCCTGAATTGGTGGTTACTGTATCTGCCGTTACCGTTGGTATTCAACACAGCATTGTATATTCTGACAATGACTATCGGCTACATTTTACTGTTGGTTGCCGGACTATGGATGTCGCGCCTATTGAAAAATAATATGATGGACGACGTGTTCAACCTCGAAAACGAATCGTTCATGCAGGAAACACGCCTGATGGAAAACGAGTATTCCATCAATCTGCCGACACGATTTTTCTATCAAAAGAAGTGGAACAACGGTTGGATAAATGTGGTCAATCCGTTCCGCGCATCCATTGTGTTGGGTACACCGGGTTCGGGAAAGTCCTACGCCGTGGTTAACAACTACATCAAACAGCATATCCGCAAAGGATTTTCGATGTACATCTACGATTACAAGTTCGACGATTTGTCAGTGATTGCCTACAATACCTTGCTGAACAATCTTGATAAGTATGAGGTTCCGCCCAAGTTCTATGTAATAAACTTCGACAATCCGCGCAAAAGCCACCGGTGCAACCCGATTAATCCTGCATTTATGACGGATATCAGTGATGCTTACGAGAGTGCCTACACGATAATGCTCAATTTGAACCGCACATGGATACAGAAGCAAGGCGATTTTTTTGTGGAATCGCCGATTATCCTGCTTGCAGCCATAATTTGGTATCTCAAAATTTACCAAGACGGTAAATACTGCACGTTTCCGCACGCTATCGAGTTGTTGAACCGCCGCTATGCCGATATTTTCCCGATTCTGACTTCGTATCCCGCTTTGGAAAACTACCTTTCACCATTCATGGACGCATGGGAAAGCAATGCGCAAGACCAGTTGCAGGGGCAAATTGCCAGTGCTAAAATTCCACTTTCGAGAATGATAAGTCCGCAACTGTATTGGGTGATGACGGGCGATGATTTTACCTTGGACATCAACAACCCAAACGAACCCAAGATATTGTGCGTTGGTAACAATCCCGACCGTCAGAATATTTATTCCGCCGCTTTGGGCTTGTACAACAGCCGTATTGTAAAGTTGATAAACAAGAAGGGACAACTGAAATCATCGGTTATCATTGACGAGTTACCAACGATTTACTTCCGTGGCTTGGATAACCTGATTGCCACAGCACGAAGTAACAAAGTCGCTGTTTGCTTAGGCTTTCAGGATTACAGCCAGTTAATCCGCGATTACGGGGACAAGGAAAGCAAGGTGATTCAAAATACGGTGGGCAATATTTTCAGCGGTCAGGTTGTGGGCGAAACGGCTAAAACCTTGTCAGACCGTTTCGGGAAAGTGCTGCAAAAACGACAGTCAATGACGATTAACCGTAATGACAAATCAACCAGTATCAGCACACAGTTGGACAGCCTTATTCCTGCCAGTAAAATCAGTAACCTCACGCAAGGGATGTTTGTCGGCGCGGTGTCCGACAACTTTGACGAGCGCATCGACCAAAAGATTTTCCATGCCGAAATAGTGGTGGACAATGCGGCGGTTGCAGCGGAGACGAAGGTGTACAAGAAGATACCTGAAATTGTGGACTTCACGGATGCTGAGGGTAACGATACCATGCAGGCGGAAATCCAACAGAACTACGAGCAGGTAAAAAAGGATGTGATTCAGATTGTGAAGGAGGAGTTGGAAAGGATTGAGAATGATCCAGAATTGAGGAAGTTGTTGAAGAAGGGGGGATAGACTTAATAACCATCTGTACATCAAGAACAAATGACCCAATGGGAGTTCTTTACCATCATTATCCGGAATTAAAATTACGATTATTTTAGTTTGCATTACGGTATTTGGAATTAAAATAACAGTTAGCGTGAAATTTATTACGATATATTTGTTTTGTATTTTAAAAACTCATATCTTTGCATCGAATAAAAATTCCAAGAATGACTTTTATGTATACTGAAATATTAAGAATTATAGAAGGTGGTTTGGCTAAGGACACGAAAAAGGTCTTTAATTACTCTAAATTGCTTGCAGAAAAGATTGAAAAAGATGGTGACAGCAAAATGTCCAAGATGATTCTTAAAGCAATCGAGAGTAGAACCGCAACCACTGTGACGATGGATGAATTGCTGACAACGCCGGTTGACCAAGAAAGTCGGTTGAGTATTGTTGATGTGGCTGTTCCATCAAAAGATGATACGCCCATAGTTTTACCTAAGTTAATCGACAGTAAAATCGCCGATTTCATTAACGTAGTCAAACATCAAAGTCAACTGATACAAAGGGGTGTGGAAACTTCTAATTCCTTGCTCTTATATGGTAATCCGGGTTGTGGAAAAACAACTATTGCCAAGTATATATCGGAACAAACAGGGTTGCCTTTAGTTATTGCAAGGTTTGATGCAATCGTTTCTTCTCTGTTAGGTAATACGGCAAAAAACATACGAAAAATATTTGATTTTGCTGATAATAAGCCATGCATATTGTTTTTAGATGAATTTGATGCTATTGCAAAAGCAAGAGATGACCAGTATGAGTTGGGTGAACTAAAACGAGTAATTAATAGTCTTTTGCAAAATATAGACTCATTTGCAAGGCAAAATATCCTTATCGCGGCAACAAATCATCCCGAATTATTAGACAAAGCAATTTGGAGAAGGTTCAACACTGTAATTGAGATTGGATTACCACAGGAAGATGAGATTGTGAAACTGATAAAAACATTTACAAGCGATTTTGATACAGAATTTAATGGTGACGAGAAAAGGCTCGATAAATTAGCAAAGTTGTTTGCTGAAAAATCACCCTCGGACATAAAAACCATAATCAATAATGCAAAAGCCCAAACAGTCATTAGTGACAGGGGTGAATTGCAGTACGAAGATGTTCTTATTGAATTATTTGAGTTCAATCGTCATGGCAATCTTACCATTGAAAAACTAGTGGAATTTTTAAACGAAAATGGTGTTCCTCAAAACACCATTGCCGAACGGATGAATGTTTCCATTAGGCAAATACGGAATTATTTAAATAAACAATCATAGTTATGGCAGAAAAAAATCTTCCGATAAAGTTCTTTCAAAAAAGACAGAAAGATGAACGAAATACAGAAGGCGGTGGGGGAAATCTTCCTAAGTGGGTAAATGTTCAGAATGCACGCGAGAAATCAATATTTATCCGTCAAGCCTTAGGTGACTTATCTGAATCACTCATAAAAAAAGTGGAGAGGAATAATTATATTCCATCAATAATAAAATTAAAATTAAATTCTAATGCTCTTGCGAAAACATATAGAAAAGAAATCGGGGCACTTTTCAATATTAGCAATAAATTGAATACAATTGGTATTAGTGGCGAAGATATTGTTTTAATTAAAATTGACAATGTAAATGATTTACAGATAATTGCCGAAAAAATCGCTAATGCAGATAGCAAATTTCCAAGTAAATCAACAATAATAGGACTTTCTGCCGTAATTGGTATTGAGGAGTTTAAGCCACAAATAAATATAGAACCAAGTGGAAATACAATTTATAAGGTAAAATTGTTTAATTACGGAGACACTTCTTTAAATATTGTTCTTGCCAAAGAATTTGAAAAGTACTGTAAAAAATACCAACTGGATTTCAGCGCTACTTCATACACGAGTGAATTAAATATCTATCGAATAAATGGCATGTCCACAGATGCATTTGAAGATTTGAAAGATTTTGACGGTATTCAATTAGTAACAGAAATGCCAACCTACGATATTACTTTAGATGAACTTACCGAAGAAATTACCATCCCTGTCAAACAACCCAAAGCAGGGGTTGATTACCCCATAGTTGGAGTATTGGACACTGGAATCGCAAACATTCCACATTTGCAACCATGGCTACACAACGAAAATATTACATATTATCCCGATGAAGATGTGGACAAAAGCCACGGGACATTTGTTGCCGGAGTGTTACTATATGGAGATGAATTAGAAGGCAAAGAGTACACTGGCTTTGAAGGATGTAAGTTATTGGAAGCAATAGTAATGCCCAATACAAAAAAGCAACAAATAACGGAAGAAGAACTCATTCAACAAATAAGAGATGCGATTAGTCGTAATAATGATGTTAAAGTGTGGAATTTGTCATTAGGAACAAGTCATGAAGCCGATATATCTGAGTTTTCTGATTTTGCAAAAGCATTAGATGAAATACAGGAGCAGAACAATGTCCTTATCTGTAAGTCTGCCGGAAATTGCACCAATTTTAAACTGAATGCACCTGTAAGCCGAATTGCTAAATCTGCCGACACTGTTCGTGGGCTTGTTGTTGGTTCACTAACTCACGATAAGAATGAAACGGACATTGCAGACAAACATAATCCATCCCCTTTTTCTCGAATAGGTCGAGGCCCTTCTCATTTAATTAAACCTGATGTTGTTCATATTGGTGGTAATGCAGGACTTGATGCCTCAAATAACGTTATTCTAAATCCGGTAAAGTCATTTTCGCCTAACGGTCAAATCGCTAAGCAAGTTGGGACGAGTTTTTCAACACCTCGAATTGCAGCCATTACATCAGGACTTGATGCAATGTTAAATGAATCGTTTAATCCAACACTACTAAAGGCATTAATCATACATTCTGCTAAATATCCGGAAGAAATGAAAATGCCAATTGCAGATAAAATAAGATACACAGGATTTGGCCTTCCATCCAACTCTAAAGATATTCTATTTAATGAACCGAATGAAATAACTCTCATACTTCAAGACACATTGGAAAGAGGCAATTTTATTGAAATATTGGATTTCCCTTTCCCTCAAAGTATGATTGATGATGACGGTTATTTCTACGGAGAAATATCAGCGACTCTTGTTACAGACCCGATATTGGATGTTTCACAAGGGGCGGAATACTGTCAATCAAATATTGAGGTTATGTTGGGAACCTATGATGAGAAAACAACAAGAGATACAACTAAGTCAAGGATAAAGAATCCTATAGGTGCTAAAGGTCGAAAAAACATTTTAGCGATGGATAATTATAGCACAAAAGCATCTAAAGATTTAGATACTCCATTTGCAACGGAAAGAATGCTTATTGCATATAGCGGTAAATATCAACCAATAAAAAAGTGGAATGTGAGTCTCGATGAATTTAGAGATGCAAATAAAGAGAAATTTTTGCACTCTCCAAAACATTGGTATTTAAAGTTAGAAGGAGAATATCGCAGTGTTACTGAAGAGAAATGCGAAAAGGAAGATAGAATTCCCAGTCAAGAATTTTGTCTTGTTATTACCATTAAGGATACTAAGAAAAAAGGGAATATCTATAATGAAGTAACACAGTTGCTTGATAATTTTAGTTTTATCCATAGCAATGTGAAGATAAAAGAAGAAGTACGAATCAGATTAAACGGATAAGATTACCAAAGAAACAAAAAATAATGCCTCGGAAGCGGTAACTTCTAAGGCATTTATTTGGAATGTATTAAAACTGTAGGAGTTTAACGGGGCTGGTAACCCTTTGGCATTCCATGTTTATTGAAATTGTTCCCAACAAGGCTGCAAAGGTAAAAGTTTATTTTTACTTCACAAGCATTTCGCTCTATTTCAGTAAATTCTATCCTACCGGATGTAAGTCCTAACGCCGTGATGTATAAGGGCATTAGTTTTAAATCATAATTAAAATGAAATGCAATTTGAAGGAGTTGTACTTAAAGAGCAAGGGGTAACCTTTGCAATCGTAATCGTTAAGCCACATGTGCTTAACAGTTCAATAGAGTGTGAAAATGCAAGGCGTAGTTTTACCCCCGCTTTTCCGGGCGTACCAATCATTTTGATGGCACAAGATTCAAGAGGCGTGCCAACTTATCAAGGAAGACCTGATATTGTCAGATTCCTTGCAAAAGTTCCCACTTCAAGAATCCCGTGGAAAAGGTATAATTATGCGTAGTTAATGTTGAATTATCTAAAATGCTTTTATTATGGCAAGAAATGGTAAAGTCGGTGATGGACACCGCAATGGTGCAGTCAAGCAAAGAGAACAAGTTTTTAACCCTAAAATAGAGAAATGGGTTAAGCGTGGCCCAGATGGTAGATTTATGGATGTAAAAGATGACGGTACACCATTCAAGGGAGTAAGAAAAGAAAAATAAAATTACTCTTTAAGAGCAGGATTGCCAATCTGCGTTGCCAATCCTGCTTTCTTATCAAAATTGATGGAGTAAGAAGGGAACGTTGTTTTAAATATTTACAAATCTAATAAAACAGTTCAAATAGCTGTCATTGTGGCAGTAAAATATTGCTGGACTAAAATTTGCGTAGCAATAATTAATTTAAATTAAATTTAAAAACATGGCAAAAGAAATGAATTTTAAAATTATGGTTGACCAGAAACCATTTGATGTAGAGAACCAGGTTATCACAGGTTTGGAAATCAAAAAACTGGTAAATGCGCCTTCAAATTATGGAGTTTGGTTGAAAGTTAATGGTCCAAATCCGGACAAAGAGATTGCGGATAATGAGCAGGTTGATTTAAGTCAACCAGGCAGAGAACAGTTTTTCACTGGTGCAAAATCTACAACTGAGGGATAAGATGTTTTTACCTGAATTTGACAGGCAATATTTGACAGAAAAAGGATATACCTTTGAGGAAAAAGTTGAAGGAAATCAGAATGGTTTGATTATACGGAACTGGCTATTGCCAAAAGATAAATATAATGTTGAGCAATCTGATTTACTGATATTAATTCCCAAAGGGTATCCTGATGTCAAACCTGATATGTGGTATTTTTATCCTGCAATTCTGCTTAAACCTAACAATACGCATGCTAGACAGACACAGTGCAGCATATCTTTTGAAGGTAAATCGTGGCAAAGATGGTCTCGACATTTTCAAGCAAATGAATGGCGAAGTGGCATTGATGGCCTTCACACTTATTTGCAAAAAGTAATAACCGCTTTAGAAATTGCACAATGAAATATACTATAACTTTACAAGAAAAACATTATGTAGAATTGAAAGGTCATTTATTAAGTGGTGATTCCAATGAGCATGTGGCCTTTGTTATTTGTGGTCGTTCTTTGGTAGATGGAGTAGAAGAACGATTGTTGTCAAGAGAAGTTGTTACTTTAGCAGATGATAAACTGATAAGTTCAGAGCCAACCCAAGTAGTTTGGGATAATCAGCATTTTATTGAAGTTTTAAAGAAAGCAGAAAGCAAAAACTTTTCAGTTGTGGTTGTACATAACCATCCTGAAGGATTTGATTGTTTTTCTGAAATAGATGATAAGGGAGAGAAAGAACTTTTCCAGTTAACATTCAATCGTAATGGCTATAATGCTATTCATGCGAGTCTTGTTATGTTAGCTGATGGAAATTTGATCGGGCGAGTTTGGAAAACAGACTTATCGAATACTCCCATATCTCTTGTCAGAATTATCGGAAAAAGGATAGTATTGAACTATCCGGATAAGAAAACTGATTATGAAACTCCGGAAGTATTTAATAGGCAGCAATTGGCATTTGGAAAAGCTTTGGTTCAAGACTTATCGAAGTTAAAAATATCGGTCGTTGGCGCAGGTGCTACCGGCTCTGCAACTGCTTTGCTATTAACTCGTTTAGGAGTTGGCGAGTTATGCCTTATTGACAAGGATATTGTTGAGCAATCCAATTTAAACAGATTGCATGGTGCCAAAATATCGGATGTTGGCAAATACAAAGTAGATGTTTTGCTGCAATATATCAATGAGATTGGCATTGGCACAAAAGTATCTGTTGCCAAAGATTGGGTTTCAGACCAAGAATGTATAAACCATTTAAAAACAAGTGATTTGATTTTTGGTTGTACCGATGATAATTCAGGTCGAATATTGCTAAATCGATTTGCATATTTTTATCTTACGCCTGTTATTGATATGGGATTGATAATTACGGTAAAAGAAGATAATAGTGGAATACAGGATTTACAAGGTCGGATTTCATATCTTTTTCCAGATAGCGATTGTCTTCTAACCAAAGAAAACATAAATACAGAGCGAGCTCGCGCAGACGACTTAAGGCGTAATAACCCGGAATCATACACAAAATTGAAAGAAGAAGCCTATGTTATTGGTGAAAAAAATCCTTCTCCTGCAGTAGTTACTTTTACAACACAAGTCGCATCTATGGCTGTTAATGAACTTCTCAACAGGATACAGGGGTATAATCAAGATTATTTGGATTTTCCTCATAAGTTATTTTTCTTTCATAAATGTGGTGACGGTTCTGAAATATTTCCTGCAAATAAATCCAATAATGAATGTCGAATTTGTGGACAATCAAATTATTGGGGGCGAGGAGATATGCAACCATTTTTAGATATGTCAAACTAATGGAACAACTAAATTTTATTATGAGAAAAGTCAGAGAAATTCTCTGGTCATGTAAAAAATTTCAATATAAGGTTGAGATAATTCCAGATAATCCTGATCCTGATATCTTGATAGACAATATTGTTTATGTAGTAGGTAGAAAAAAATACACAAAATGGGCGTATTTGAAATGCCCTTGTGGTTGCGGCGATATAATAATGCTGTCATTAGATAAAATAAACTATCCATCGTGGTCAGTTAGACAAGACAAATTTGGAAAAGCTACCATATCTCCTTCAATAGATAAATTAGAGGGCTGTCGTAGTCATTTCTTTATAAAAAAAGGTAAGCTCATTTGGGTAAAAGGCGACTTATGGAATACGAATTGAGACCGTAAATTCCATAGTAAAAGCCCCGCCGAATCCCTTCGGCGAGGCCACCACTAAAATCCGCAGTTGAAACAGCAAAACCGTTACGACCGAGATTCTAAGTGGCAAAGATACAGAGTTTGTTTATTTTTTCCCTTTCTTTTCGGGAAAATCGAACACGACCTTATATTCCGAATCAAACATCAGGGCGGCATCGAACGATTTGCCGCCTTTGCTTTTGAACCCTTTGATAACGGCGGTTTTGCCTGTAGTCAGCAAGTCTGAAATTTGTTTGTCGGATAGTTGCTTTTCGCTTTTGTTGCGGAAGACCATCAACCCGCAATTTTCATCGCTGCATTTGGCAACTTTGGGATAGTAAACCACTTTCCCCGTTTTGCATTTCGGGCAGGGGCATTCGGTTCTATCTGCTATCGAAACGCTTGTGCCAAGCAGTTCCGTGGTGATTTGTCGGGTGTATACTTCCGTTGCTTGCCGGAAGGTATTCGTATCCATCTCACCCGATTCAATTTTGGCGAGTGCATTTTCCCAATTCCCTGTCATCGAAACATCCGCAATGCGTTTGTCTTTCACGATTTCGTACACTGACAATCCCTTTTCGGTTGGAACCAACGATTTCTTTTCCCTGCGAATATAATCGCGTGAAAACAGCGTTTCGATGATGGCGGCACGGGTGGCGGGCGTACCAATACCCGATTCCTTCATTGCTGCCCGTTCTTCCTCATTTTCCACTTCCTTGCCCGCCGATTCCATTGCTGACAGCAGCGAGGCTTCCGTATGCAAGGGCATGGGCTTGGTTTGCTTTTCCATGACTTCGGAATGGACGACGGGTAATTGTTCGCCTTCCTGAACGTTCGGCAAATTGCCAGTTTCGTCTTCATTGCTTTCCTCTGTTTCATTGAATACGTTTCGCCAACCCGCTTGCTTGACAATAGAGCCTTTGGTTTCAAAAATGGCATCGCCACAGGTCAGTATGATGGTTGTTGCATCTTTGATACACTTCTTTGAAAAGGCTTCCAACATCCGTCCTGCCACCATTTCGTAAATGGTTTTGTCATCACCCGACAATTCTTTCGGATTGTTTTCGGTGATAAGCAGCGCGTGGTGGTCGGTTACCTTTTTGTCATCCACACAGCGGATATTCAGGACGGCATTATCCATTGTTTTGGCATAATCGCCAAAACGAGGATGCTTTTTGAGTATGTCAATCAACTGCGGAATTTCGTCGAAAACGTCGGCGGAAATATAACGGCTGCCCGTTCTTGGATAAGTTGTCAACTTTGCTTCGTAGAGTTTTTGAGCAATGGACAGCGTTTTATCCGCCGAAAATCCGTGCTTGCTATTGGCTTCTTTTTGAAGTGTAGTCAGGTCGTAAAGCAGGGGCGGTTCCTGATTGATGGATATTCCGGAGCATACTGACCCCCAATTCCGGTGATACTGACCCCCGGAATTCCTCCGGGTATTTAGTGTTTACTCTGTCATTCCGGCAGATATTGACCCCTCTGGTGTAAAACAACAGGTTTA